>Ga0067045_1027934_pt1 | contig 49769 bp, 48 predicted proteins | sample TerdegcTABiofilm_FD_59184 | JGI IMG/M metagenome (GOLD analysis project Ga0067045, IMG submission 59184) | Combined Assembly of (Gp0054472, Gp0054536) Wastewater bioreactor microbial communities from Singapore -Terephthalate degrading...
CCCACACGAAAGCCGTGGAGCGATCCCTGCTGGTCCAGCGCCGTTCCGGCGATCTTCAACGCTGATGAGTCGCACACCCTTTTCTTTCCCCGCATTTGCGGGGGCTTCGAGGGAAAAGCGTTTGCGCTGCAAGCGCCCCGAGAAGGAATGAAGGGGGCCTGCGCCCGCGCCGCACGCCCCGACACGTCCTAGCTTTCCGCAACCGCCGAACTCAGCCCAAATCCCCGGCCAGCCCCCGCTGCGTCCGGCCCTTCGTGCTGCCTGAAACCAAAGCGCCCGTCCGGCCGCCGCTTTCGGCAGATGTCAGGGATCGAGCCGCACGGCCCCCTGAGCCGCATTGCCCACATGCGCCGCATAGACCTTCAGTGCACGGCTCACCTTGCGCGGGCGGTCTTCCACCGGCTTCCAGGCCTTGGCGCCCTTGGCCTCCATCGCCGCGCGGCGCCGCGCGAACTCTTCAGCGGAAACCTTCGCATGGATCGTCCGGTTGGGGATGTCGATCTCGATGAGGTCGCCTTCCTCGATCAGGCCGATGGCGCCGCCTTCGGCTGCTTCCGGGCTGACATGGCCGATGGAAAGGCCGGAAGTGCCGCCGGAGAAACGCCCGTCCGTGATCAGAGCGCAGGCTTTGCCCAGCCGCATCGATTTCAGATACGAGGTCGGGTAAAGCATTTCCTGCATGCCGGGGCCGCCGCGCGGGCCTTCATAGCGCACGATGACAACATCGCCGGCTTTCACCTGCTTGCCCAGAATGCGCTTGCAGGCTTCTTCCTGGCTTTCGCACACGATGGCCGGGCCGGAGAATTTCAGGATACTGTCATCCACGCCGGCCGTTTTCACCACGCAGCCCTGCTCGGCAATATTGCCGAAGAGAACGGCGAGGCCGCCATCCTTGGAGAAGGCATGTTCCGCCGAGCGGATGACGCCTTTTTCACGATCCGTATCCAGAGCTTTATAGCGGCGCGACTGGCTGAACGCCTGCGTCGTGCGCACGCCGCCCGGCGCGGCCAGGAACAGCTCCTGCACTTCGGGATCATTGGTGACGGCAATGTCCCATTTGTTCAACGCTTCGGCCATCGTGGGCGAGTGGATCGTGCGCACGGACGTGTCGAGCTTTCCGGCACGCGCCAGTTCGCCCAGGATGCCGAAGATGCCGCCGGCGCGGTGTACGTCTTCCATATGCACATTATGCACCGCCGGGGCGACCTTGCAGAGGCAGGGCGTCACGCGGCTGAGGCGGTCGATATCGTCGAGGGTGAAGTCTACCTCGCCCTCGCGGGCCATGGCCAGCAGGTGGAGGATGGTGTTGGTCGATCCGCCCATCGCTATGTCGAGCGTGATGGCATTCTCGAACGCCGCCTTGGTGGCAATGCCGCGCGCGGAGACGCCGGTGTCGCCGTGCTCGTAATACATCTTCGTCAGCTCGACGATGCGGCGCCCGGCGCGGCGGAACAGCATCTCGCGGTCGCCGTGCGTCGCCAGCGTCGAGCCATTCCCCGGCAGGGCAAGGCCGAGCGCTTCGGCCAGGCAGTTCATCGAGTTCGCCGTGAACATGCCTGAGCAGGAGCCGCAGGTGGGGCAGGCATTCTTCTCGAACTCGTCAACTTCGGCGTCAGTGCGCTCCGGATTGGCCGCCTCGATCATGGCGTCGATCAGGTCCACCGCGCGCAGCTCCCCGTCGATGTTGACCTTGCCCGCTTCCATCGGCCCGCCGGAGACGAACACGACCGGAATGTCGAGGCGCAGCGCGGCCATCATCATGCCGGGCGTGATCTTGTCGCAATTGGAGATGCACACCATCGCATCGGCGCAATGGGCGTTGACCATGTATTCCACGCTGTCGGCGATCACTTCGCGCGAAGGCAGGGAATAGAGCATCCCGTCATGGCCCATGGCGATGCCGTCATCGACCGCGATTGTGTTGAATTCCTTCGCTACGCCGCCCGCCGCGACGATCTCGCCGGCCACCAGCTGGCCGAGATCCTTGAGGTGCACATGCCCCGGCACGAACTGGGTGAACGAGTTTACCACCGCAATGATCGGCTTTCCGAAATCGCTGTCCGTCATGCCCGTTGCGCGCCAAAGGCCGCGGGCACCGGCCATGTTGCGGCCGTGGGTGGAGGTGCGTGAACGGTAGGGGATCATTGGCTCAGGTCTCGATACATACGCAAAATTTTGCCTTCCGGGGCGGAAATGAAGCCGGAAAGCGGTGAATTCACCCGCTCTTTAGCATCTACGGGAAAGATTGGAATGGGCCAGATGGCGGATTGGGAGGTTATAGCGTTGGGCTATTGTTCACCACCCGCTCGCGGATGGCTCATCCTGAGCGAAGTCGAAGGACGAGCCGGGGCTTGGGGCAGTCCTGCGTGGCCCATCCTTCGACTTCGCTCAGGATGAGCGGTGGCTTGTGCTGGGGGCGCGCTCCCGGCGGCTCAATGCGCCGCCGCCCAGTTGCTCGCCGCCTTGGCTTCCACCACCAGCGGCACGGAAAGCTTGAGCGCCGGTCCATCAGCCGCCGCCATCGTCTTCTGCACCAGCGCGATCAGCTTCTCCGCTTCCTTCTCCGGGCATTCGAACACAAGCTCGTCATGCACCTGCAACAGCATCTTCGCTTTAAGGCCAGCCTCGCCCAGCGCCTCCGGCATCCGGATCATCGCGCGCTTGATGATGTCGGCGGCTGAGCCCTGGATCGGCGCGTTGATCGCCTGCCGCTCGGCGAAGGACCGGGCCGGGCCCTTGGCTTTCATGTCCGGCAGGTTGATCTTGCGGCCGAAGGCGGTGCGCACAAAGCCGGTCTCGCGGGCGAACTCCTTGGTTTCGTCCATATACTGACGGATGCCGGGGAAGCGCTCGAAATAGGTCTTGATATACTGGTTCGCCTCGCCCGCAGGAATGCCGAGCTGGCGGCCAAGGCCGAAGCCCGAGATGCCATAGATGATGCCGAAGTTGATCGCCTTGGCCTGCCGGCGCACCATCGGGTCCATGCCTTCGATCGGCACGCCGAACATCTCGCTCGCTGTCATCGCGTGAATGTCCAGCCCCTGCCGGAACGCATCCTTCAGCGCCGGAATGTCCGCCATATGCGCGAGGATGCGCAGCTCGATCTGCGAATAGTCCGCCGAGACCAGCACATTGCCGTCTTCGGCGATGAACGCCTCGCGGATCTTGCGGCCTTCTTCGGTCCGCACAGGGATGTTCTGAAGGTTGGGGTCGGTTGAGGAAAGCCGTCCGGTCTGCGCGCCGGCCATCATGAAGCTGGTATGCACGCGGCCGGTCTTCTTGTTGATCGCCGCCTGCAGGGCTTCGGTATAGGTGGAGCGCAGCTTCGACAGCATCCGCCAGTCCACAATCGTGCGGGGCAGGGCATGGCCCTCTGCGGCGAGCCCTTCGAGAACATCCCCATCGGTCACCCAGGCGCCGGTCTTGGTCTTCTTGCCGCCGGGCAAATTCATCTCGTCAAACAGGATTTCGCCGAGCTGCTTCGGAGAGCCGATGTTGAAGCTGCGGCCTGCCTGCTCATGCGCCTGCGCTTCCAGGCCTGCCATGCGCTGGTTGAAGTCTGCCGACAGGCGCGACAGCATCTGCCGGTCCACCTTGATGCCCGCCCGCTCCATCTCCGCCAGCACCGGCACCAGCGGACGTTCCAGCGTTTCGTAAACCGCTGTCATATGCTCCGTACGCAGACGCGGTTTCAGCGCCAGCCAGAGGCGCAGGGTCACATCGGCGTCTTCGGCGGCATATTCCGTGGCCTTGTCGAGGGCGACCTGGGCGAAGGTTTTCTGGCTTTTGCCGCTGCCGGCGACATCCTTGAAGGTGATCGGTGTGTGGCCCAGATAGCGCTCGGACAACTCGTCCATCCCATGCCCGTGAATGCCGGCATTCAGCGCGAAGGAGATCAGCATCGTGTCGTCGATAGGCGCGACATGGATATTGTGCTGCGCAAAGACGCTGAGATCATATTTGATGTTCTGGCCGATCTTCAGTGTGGCCGGGTCTTCCAGCATCGGCTTCAGGATTTTCAGCGCTTCGCTCATCCTGATCTGCCGCGGCGGATCGGCACCAAACATGTCCCCGTCGCCCTTGTTTTCCGGGTCCACATGCGCCAGCGGGATGTAGCAGGCTTCACCGGGGCTGAGGGCCAGTGACACGCCGACGAGGCCGCCGGAGACGGAGTCCAGACTGTCCGTCTCCGTATCAACGGCGACGTGACCCTGCGTCATCGCGCGGGCCACCCAGTCTTCCAGCGTCTTCAGATCACGGATGCAGGTATAGGCGGACAGGTCAAAGGGCTGGCCTTCGGGTGTGGGCGCTTCGAGGGCGCCTTCCATCTCCATCTGCTCGCGCACGCGGCGGGTGATGGTGCGGAACTCCATCTCCTCCAGAAAGCCGATCAGCTCCTTCGGGTCCGGGTCCTGCACGGCCAGGTCTTCCAGCGGCACCTTCACAGGCACATTTTCTTCGAGCTGCACCAGCCGTTTGGAAATGCGGATCTGGTCGGCAAAGCCGATCAGCGTTTCCCGGCGCTTGGGCTGTTTGATCTCTTCGGCGCGCGCCAGCAGGGTTTCGAGGTCGCCATATTCACTGATCAATTGGGCAGCGGTCTTGATGCCGATGCCGGGCGCGCCGGGCACATTGTCCACGCTGTCGCCGGCGAGGGACTGCACATCCACCACGCCTTCGGGGCCGACGCCGAATTTCTCGATCACATCCTCGCGGCCCAGCAGCTTGTTCTTCATCGGGTCCATCATCAGCACCTTGTCGGAAACAAGCTGCATCAGGTCCTTGTCCGACGAGACGATGGTGACGCGGGCGCCCTTGGCTTCGGCCTGTCTGGCATAGGTGGCGATCAGGTCGTCGGCCTCGAACCCGCCCTGTTCGATGGCATGGGCGGCAAAGGCCACGGCCGCGCGGCGCACGAGGGGAAATTGCGGCACCAGCTCCTCTGGCGGGTCGGAACGGTTGGCCTTGTAGAGCGGATAGATCTCGTTCCGGAACGTCACTTCGGAGGCATCGAAGATGCACGCAAAGTGCGTCGGCCGCTGCCCGCCTTTCAACTCCTCCAGCAGCTTGAACAGCATGTTGCAGAAGCCGGCAACGGCGCCCACCGGCAGGCCATCGGATGAGCGTGTCAGCGGGGGCAGGGCATGAAAGGCGCGGAACACATAGGCGCTCGCATCGATGAGGTAGAGGTGGCTGTCCTGGGTGATGGGCGCCGTGGCCATGAGCGATTCCTTTATTTGTTCCCGGTTTAGCCCGCATGATCGGCCACGTCACCCGCTGGCCCGGAAATCAGGCGCGTTGCCTGTCGATTCGCCACCTTTCGTCTAAGTAATGCGCCGGGGCCAATTTTGTCTTTTCCGTGGCAGCCGGGGTGTGCTAATTATGCAACATGGACCGTGATCTGGACTTCGAAGAAGCGACGGCCCTTATCCCGGCTGTGCAGAAGCATGTGCCGAAGGCGCCGTGGCATCTCCCCGTTATAGGGGCCATCGCCGTGTTGTGGAGCCTCCTGGGCGTCTTCGACCTTCTGGCGATGATCACCCGCTTTGCGCCCTATATGAACCAGATGCCGGAGTTGACACGAGAGTTCATCTACGAGCTTCCGCCGGCAGTGATCATCCTGCGCGCGGTGGCAGTTTTCGCTACCCTTGCCGGCGCGGTCTACCTTATCCGCAAGCGGCTCACCGCCGTCCGGATCCTCGCCCTCGGCGCCACGGCGACCATTCTGGGCATCGGCTTTACCTTCGCCAATGGCGCGCCCGATGATGGCACCATCCACGCCGTCTCCATGTTCACGATCGTGGTCTCTGTCCTGCTGCTCTATTACGCGCAGACTTGGGCCAAGTTCGGCGTGCTGAAGTAGGCCTCCGGCCGCCCAGATTGCGCTCCCCCGAAATCGGCGTACACTTCCCCTACGTCAGGGAGGGCGCGCATATGACCGAAGATACATCCGTAATCGCACCGAAAGCAGGTTGGCATATCTGGCTCGTGGGCATTCTCGCGCTCGTCTGGAACGCCTTTGGCTGTTTCGATTTCGTGATGACGGCCATGCGCAACGAAGCCTATCTGAAGCCCTATCCGCAGGAGATGCTGGACTACTGGTTTGCCATGCCCTGGTGGGTCTGGGCGGTCTGGGCGCTCGGTGTATTTGGCGGCTTTTTCGGCGCGGCCGCCTTGCTGCTGCGTAGCGTCTGGGCGGTGAGGCTCTTTGCCCTTTCGCTGCTCGGCGCCGTCATCAGCCTCGCCATCGGCATCATGGCCACCGACGCGCCGAAGATGGAGGGCGCAGAGTTCTTCCCCTATCTCATCATCGCGATCGCGCTGGTCCAGCTCGGATATGCCTGGTGGCAGATGAAGCGCTGCGTCTTGCGCTGAACGCAATTCGCTCTAGCCTCCCGGCGAGAAGTTCAGGGAGGAACAACATGGTCAACGAACAGAACCAGACATGGGTGCTGCGCAATCGTCCTGTGGGCGATCTGAAAGAGGGGGATCTGGAGCTGGTCGAAACGCCGCTCGCCCCGCTCGAAGACGGACAGGTGCGCGCCAAGACGATCTATCTCTCGCTTGATCCGACCAACCGTATCTGGATGAGCGATATGGACGCCTATCTGCCGCCCGTGCAGATCGGCGACCCGATGCGCGGCGGCGGGCTCAGCGTGATCACCGAAAGCCGGTTTGAGGGCCTCGCGCCCGGCGACATCGTCAACACCGGCCTGGCTGGCTGGGCGATCTACAACACGCTGCCTGGCGCCGCGCTCACCAAGCTGCCCAAGCTGCCGGGCGTGCCGCTGACGGCCTTCATGGGGCCGCTCGGCGCCACGGGGATGACGGCCTATTTCGGCCTGATGGACATCGGCAAGCCCAAGGCGGGCGAGACGGTGGTTGTGTCCGCTGCCGCCGGCGCCGTCGGCTCCATGGTCGGCCAGATCGCCAAGATCCAAGGCTGCAGAGTCGTCGGTATCGCGGGCGGGGCCGACAAGTGCCGCTGGCTCACAGAAGTCGCCGGTTTTGACGCCGGCATCGACTACAAGAATGAAGATGTCGGCGCCGCGCTGGACAAGCATTGCCCGAAGGGCATCGACATCAACTTCGAGAATGTCGGCGGCAAGATCATGGATGAGGTGATCGCGCGCCTGAACGACTTCTCGCGGATGCCGCTCTGCGGGCTGATCTCCACCTACAACGCCACCACGCCCGTGCCGGGCCCTTACAACTTTGCCAACCTGCTGATGCGGCGGACGTTGGTGAAGGGCTTTATCGTCATCGACTATTTCCCCCGCTTCCCGGAAGGTATGCAGCAGATGGCGCAGTGGCTGATGGAGGGGAAACTCAAATTCGAGACAGACATTGTCGACGGCTTCGAGAAGGCGCCGGCAAGCCTCTCGCGCCTGTTTGAAGGCAAGAATCTCGGAAAACTCGTGGTTCAGGTCAGTCCGGAGCCGGTTTGAGGCTCAGGTTCAGCTTGCGTTCATGCGCCCCATTACCAGAATGTCATTCATGAAGTCTGGGAGTGGGAAATGGGACGGCATGCGGGACTGGGGACACGGGGATGGATGGCAGCCGCAGCGCTGATCGGCGTTGCTGGCTGCAGCCATTCTGACTGGGAGGCGGTTGCCATGGGCCTCAATATGGCGGCTGACGAAATGGCCGTCACGCTGACCCAGACCCCTCGCTATGGATGCGATTACAATGCTCAGGGGTATGCCGTGTGCGACGACACTGGCGATGGCTTTGCGGACCGCTATGCAGATCCGGCCTGGGATTACGTGCCTGGCTACTATGTCACCCCCGCCACCCGAATCAACGATTATGGCGAAGCCTTCCAGTACAACGCCAGCTGCGACTGCTGGCACCGCGAGCCATCGCTCGACACCTATCCCAAATAGCCGCCGCAATTCCGGGCGCAGGAGCGGAAGGAAACAAAGGCGGCTGCCTGCGCGCTTGCGCTTCGCCCTGTGCGCTGCTCATATGGCCGGAGAACACACTCACCGTGGGGAGAAACGCGGTTGAAGTTGCGCCGTCTGTTTGCTGTGGCTCTGTTCCTGGCTGCGTGCTGGGCGGGGCCTGCTTTTGCCAAACCCGGCGTCGAAGATGCTCCGCTCAAGGACTGGGCCGTCGGTATCCTGGCAGCTGACTGGCGCGACAGTGAAGGCGCCCCCATCGATGCCTTCGAGAATGCGCGGCGCGATCTCGCCCGCGGCTTTGCCGATGTGGGGTTCAACCCGGATAACATCAGCCACATGTCGCTGCGCCCAAGAGAGTTGGGCGGCTTTTCGCTGCGTTCGGAGGAGGTGTTTTCAGCCTTCGGAGAGCTGGCAGCCAAGGCGCCAGCGGGCTGCCTCTTCTATTTCACCTCGCATGGTGTTCCCGAAGGCATGGTGCTGGGCACGGAAGGGCTGATCAGCCCCAGGAAACTCAACGGCCTGATCAGCCAGTGGTGCGGGCAGCGCCCGACGGTGGTGGTCGTCTCGGCTTGCTTCTCCGGCGTCTTCGTGCCGGAACTGGCCGCGCCGAACCGGCTGGTGATGACGGCGGCCCGGCCGGACCGCTCCTCCTTCGGCTGCGGCGCGGGGATGATCTATCCGGTGTTTGACCAGTGCGTTCTGGATTCCCTGCCGGGTGCGGACGATTTCGTCCACCTTTCAAACATGACGCGCCGCTGTGTTGCGATGGAGGAGCGCCAGCAGCGCCTCTGGCCTCCGTCCGAGCCGCAGTCCGATCTGGGCGCCGATGTGGAAGACTTGCTCGTCTTCCTGGATTTTGAACGGTCCGCGCCCTAGGCCGCGTTCAGCGCCGCAAAACCCGCCTCAAGATCTGCCTTGAGATCGCTCACCGCTTCCAGCCCCACATGCACCCGCATCAGCTGGCCGGGTTTCTCCTTCGTCCAGCAACCTGCGCTGCGGGTCAGCTGATCATCACACGGAATGATCAGGCTCTCGAAGCCGCCCCAGGAAAAGCCCATGCCGAACAGCTGCAGCGCCTCGAAGAAACGTTCCAGCGCGGCAGGCGGATAATCCTTCAGCACAAAGGCGAAGAGGCCGTTGGCGCCCGTGAAATCCCGTTTCCACAGCGCGTGATCGGGGTGAGAGGGCAGGGCCGGATGGATGACGCTGGCAACTTCCGGCCGCGCTTCCAGCCATCCGGCCAGTTCCAGCCCGGCGGCCTCGTGCGCCTTCAGCCTTGTCTTCAGGCTGCGAATGCCGCGAATGGCCAGATAAGCATCATCCGGGGCAAGGCCGATGCCCCAGTCTTCCGAACAATTGGCCACCTTGTTGGCAAGGCTGATCTCATTCGTCATCACGGCGCCGCCGAATGCATCCGAATGGCCCACCACATATTTGGTCAGCGCCTGCACGGAAATATCGGCGCCCAGTGCCAGCGGCTGATAGTGCAGGCCCGCGCCCCAGGTGTTGTCACAGACGATCCGTATGCCGCGTTTCTTCGCCACCTCGGCAATGGCCGGCAGATCGGAAATCTCGAAGGTCAGGGAGCCGGGGGATTCCAGCAGGATCGCCTGCGTATTCTCTCGGAAGAGGCGCTCAATGCCCGCGCCGATGCGCGGATTGAAGCGCTCTGCCTCCACGCCCATCGTTTTCAGGCGCTTTTCGCAGAAGCGCGCCGTCGGCCCATAGGCGCTGTCGGTAAACAGAAGATGCCCGCCGGCTTCCACCACGCTGGCAATCCCCAGCGCGCAGGCCTGCAGACCATTCGAGGCCAGCCGCGTATGCTTGGCGCCCTCAAGAATGCACATGGCCGCTTCCAGTTCGCGGTGAACCGTCAGCCCCATCCGGCCATAGGTCGGCTTGGGCCCATAGAGCGCGGCTTCGGTGCGGAACAGAACGGTCGACGCCCGCTCCACCGGCGGGTTCACCGTCACGCGGCCAAGGCGCTCGGCGCGCGTATGGATCAGGCGTGTTTCGGGGGCTGCGTCATCGTTTGCGCTCATGGCGCGCCCCGCACGATCGGCCGGGAGGGATCAGACGCCCATTCCGTCCACGAACCATCATAGACAGCAACATCCCAGTTTCCGAGGCGCGCAAGTGCCAACGCCGTGATCGCCGCCGTTACGCCGGAGCCACAGGTGGCCACGGTCGGCGCGCCCGGATCGGGCATCAGGCGGCGCAACTCTTCAGCCGATTTCATGCGGCCATCTTCGGAGACGAGCAGGCTGCCCGGCACATTGATGCTGCCGGGGATATGGCCCGAGGGCAGCCCGGCGCGCGGCTCGGGATCTCGCCCGAAGAAGCGTCCATCCGGGCGGGCATCGATGATCTTGACGCGGGCAGAGCCGACGAGCTGCTCCATATCCCGCGCATCCATGATCAGGTCGCTGCGCACGCGCGGGGTGAAGTGGCGCTCGCCCGGCGGGGTGGGCAGGTCGTCCAGCGCGCCGCCTTCGGACACCCAGGCGTGCAGCCCGCCATCGAGCACATGCACATCCTTGTGCCCCATCACGCGCAGCATCCACCAGGCGCGGGCGGATGCAAAAAAGCGGTTCTGATCGTAAACCACGATGCGGCTGCCATCGCCGAGGCCCAGCTTGCGCACCCGCGAGGAAAATTTAACCGCATCGGGCATCATATGAGGGTAGGGGGAGGCGGTATCTGCGATCTCGTCAATGTCGAAATAGACCGCCTTCGGAATATGTCCCCGCTTCCAGGCTTCGCGCCCGGTTTCCACCGGATTGGTCCAGGAGGCAAACCAGGTTGCGTCCACGATGCGCACATCCGGCGCCGTTATGTTGGTCATCAGCCAGTCTGCGCTGACCAGTGGGTCGCCTTGCTCGCTCATCATTTCGTCTCCATCCATGGCGGAACCGGCAGGCCCTTGGAGCGCAGGAATTCCGGATTGTAGAGCTTGGTCTGGTAACGGTTGCCGTAGTCACACAGGATCGTGACGATGGTGTGCCCCGGCCCCAGCTCCCTTGCCAGGCGGGCCGCCCCGGCTACGTTGACGCCGCTTGAGCCGCCAAGGCACAGCCCTTCATATTCCACCAGATCGAACAGATAGCGCAGCGCCTCATCGTCATGGATGCGCCAGGCCTTGTCGACCGGGATGCCCTCGAGGTTTGCCGTGATGCGCCCCTGGCCGATGCCCTCGGTGATGGAGGTGCCCTCGGCTTTCAGTTCGCCCGTGGTGTAATAGGAAAAGAGCGCCGCGCCGCCGGGATCGGCCAGGCCGATGGTGATCTTCGGATTGCGCTCCTTCAGGCCAAGGGCAATGCCGCCCAGCGTCCCGCCGGAACCGACCGCGCAGATGAAGCCGTTCACCTGGCCCTGCGTCTGATCCCAGATTTCCCGCGCGGTGGTGTTGTAATGGGCGCGGCGGTTAGCCTGGTTGTCGAACTGGTTGGCCCAGATCGCGCCGTTCGGTTCGCTCGCGGCCAGCTCCTCGGCAAGGCGCCCGGAATAGCGCACATAATTGTTCGGGTTGGCATAGGGCACCGCGTCCACCTCGATCAGCTCGGCGCCGAGCAGGCGAATGGCGTCCTTCTTCTCCTGGCTCTGTGTGCGCGGCATCACGATCACCACCCGGTAACCGAGCGCCTTGCCCACCAGCGCAAGCCCGATGCCGGTATTGCCCGCGGTGCCTTCCACGATCGTCCCGCCGGGCTTCAGCGCGCCGGAGGCTTCCGCTTCCCGAACAATGCCCAGGGCAGGGCGATCCTTCACGGATTGGCCGGGATTGAGGAATTCGCATTTGCCGAGAATTTCACAGCCCGTCTCATCCGATACACGGTTGAGCCGGAGCAGCGGCGTGTTGCCTATGAGGTCGATGACAGACCTGTGGATGGTCATGGGGCGTTACTCGATTCTGACACTGGGTTGCTTGAATGCAGGCTACGCGCCGCCGTCAGCGCGTTCAATCCGCAAGGGCTGCGAAACTGCCGCGGCGTATGCCCGGTTTGCGGGTGAAAAGGGGCTGGTGGCACCCGCCGTCAACTCACATGTCCCTTAAGCGGGCGTGGAACCATCTCGCCGTAGCGGGGTTAATTCCCTGAAGGCGGCTGCGAGTTGGCCGCCCCTGCATTTCCGGTCAGACAGCTCAGATTGATCTATTTCGCCTGGCTGGCCGTACAGAGGTCACACAAGCGAAAGGATAACTCACATGCTCGTCAAGCGACTGGTTTTGTCCGCATCTGTCCTGATTTTTCCGTTCAGCGGCGCGGCGACAGCGGATAACGCCCCCGTTCCGCAGCTCGCAGGCATCACCCAAGCTTGGCAACCCGCGCCGGGTGACGTGATCCGCTTCGACGTTCTGCGCAAGGGCAGCCCGTTCGGGTCCCACCTCGTTACCTTCGATGAAGGTCCCAATGGGGCCCTTGTGGCCAACACGAAGATCAACCTGAAGGCCGGCCTCGGCCCGATTACGGTGTTCCGTTACGATCACACCGCCAGCGAAGTCTGGCGGGAAGGCCAACTCGTCGAGGTGGCCGGCGAGGTCAATGACGATGGCAAGAGGGCTTCGATGGAGGCTGTCCGGAATGGCAACGCATTGGCCGTGCAAGGCACGCTGTTTTCCGGCGAGGTGCCCACCAATGTGATCCCGGCCAGCCACTGGAATTATGCCCAGACGCAGACGCGGAACCTGCTCTCGACCGAAGATGGCGAAATCTACGACATCAAGGTAACGCCGAAAGGCCGGGAGAAGATCACCGCTGCCGGCCGCGAGATCGAAGCCAACCGCTACCTTCTGGAATCCGATCTCGATGTAGATCTCTGGTATGATGATCAGGGCCGGTGGGTGAAGCTCGCGTTCGAAGCGCGCGGCCAGCAGATCGAGTACGTCCTCAACCAGATGTACTGATACACCGGGAGCTTGGGGGTGGGGACATTGAGGCTCGTGCTCGGCGACCAGCTGTCGCCGGACCTCTCGTCCCTGAGGGATGCCGACAAATCATGTGACGTTATCCTCATCGCGGAAGTGAAGGAGGAGGCGACCTATGTGCGCCATCACAAGAAAAAGATCGCCTTCCTCTTCGCGGCAATGCGCCATTTTGCGGAGGACTTGACCGCCTCGGGATACACGGTGCGGTACATCTGTCTGGATGATCCTGACAATCAGGGCTCGCTCAGGGCTGAAGCCGCCCGCGCGCTGGAAGAGGTGCCAGGTCTCGACAGGCTGGTGATCACAAAGCCCGGAGAGTGGCGTCTGCTGCAGGATATGGAGCAATGGGGCACGCTGTTGCCTGTGCCTGTGGAACTGCGGGACGACACCCGCTTCATCGTGCCGCTGACGGAGTTTGAAGCCTGGGCAAAGGGGCGCAAACAGTTGCGGATGGAGTATTTCTACCGCGAGGTTCGCCGCAAGACGGGTCTGCTGATGGAGGGAGACCAGCCTGAAGGCGGCCAGTGGAATTACGACGCCGAAAACCGCAAGCGCCTTCCCAAATCCATGGCGACGCCCCCGCGTTTCTTGCCCGAGGCCGATGCGCTGACGCGCGATGTCATGGCGCTGGTGGCTGAACGCTTTCCGGACCATTTCGGCGATCTCGAGCCTTGGGTGTTTGCGACGACGCGCGCGGGAGCCGAGGCGGCGCGGGACCATTTCATCGCCGAAATCCTGCCGGGCTTTGGCGACTGGCAGGACGCCATGGCGCGCGGCGAGCCGTGGATGTGGCACTCGCTGCTTTCGGTCTACATCAATTGCGGCCTGCTGGACCCGCTGGACGTGTGCCGCCGCGCAGAAGCGGAATGGAAAGCGGGCAGGGCGCCGCTCAACGCTGTTGAGGGTTTCATCCGGCAGATTATCGGCTGGCGGGAATATGTGCGCGGCATCTACTGGCTGAAGATGCCCAGCTATGCGGAGATGAACGCTCTGGGTGCGCATAATCCGTTGCCGGACTTCTATTGGACCGGAAAGACCCCCATGCGCTGCATGGCCGAAACGATCGGCCAGACCAAGCGCTATGCCTATGCGCATCATATCCAGCGGCTGATGATTACCGGCAATTTCGCCCTGCTTGCCGGACTGTCGCCGGCGCAGGTTAATGAATGGTATCTGCTGGTCTATGCAGACGCCTATGAATGGGTGGAACTGCCCAACACGCATGGCATGGCGCTGCACGCCGATAGCGGCCTTATGGCGTCCAAGCCCTATGCGGCCAGCGGCAACTATATTTCGAAGATGTCGGACTATTGCGAAGGGTGCCCCTACGATGTGAAGCGCCGGACCGGCGAAAAAGCGTGCCCTTTTAATTTTCTCTATTGGGATTTTGTCGACCGCCATGAAGCGCGCTTCAAAAACAACCCACGGATGGCCGTGATCTGTAAATCCTTAAACAGGATGAGCGTTTCGGAACGCGCTGAGATACGCTCCGAAGCGGCTGGTTTCCTTCGTGAGATCGGCCTGAATTCCCCGTAACAATCGCATTTCCACAGGGAGATAGATCAAATTTCATCGATCCCGGTCGGCAGTGGCTAACCCGCTTGCGGTAACAATGTTCAGTAGAAGGCGGGACACTTAAAGCGTGCGGGAGATGGGGTAATGCCACATGGCCAGGACGGCTCGGCGACGCTTTGGTCGCTGAGGAAACTTTTGCAGGGTGTGGAGGTGCCGGAAAAGCACGTGCCCGCGTTGCGTGCCCAGCAGATGAATTCGATGAGCCGGATCACCAATGTGATCATCCTGTCGAATGTTCTGAACATCATCGCCATTCTTGGCATTTTCCTGAACTATGGCCAGATCCACTTCCTGGCGGCGTGGTCTGTCTGTGGACTGATCATTAACATCGGCGCCTGGTTCAAATATCGCCATTTCCTCCGGATCGATTCGCAGCAGCGCAGCAACCGCCGCGCCATCGCTGACTTCACCCGTGTTGCCATTTGCAACGGGGTGCTCTGGGGGCTGGCGCCCATCGTTGTGCTTGGAACGGCTGATGTTCAGGGCCAGATGGTGATGGGCATCATCACGGCCGGCATGATGTTCGCGGGCGGTTTCCTGCTATCCCGCATCCCCGTTGCGGCGATCTACTATATCGTTCCCACTGGCCTTGGCCTGGCAACGGCGCTGATGCTTCAGACCGGGCCGAAATATGCCATCCTTTCCATTTTGATGGTGTATTATCTGATCGTTCTGCTGGTCGCCGTGGCATGGACCCACCGGCAGTTCGTGGAACAGTTCCTCGGCCGGGCAGCCATTCAGGACCAGTCACAACTGATTGGCCTTCTCCTGCGCGATTTTGAGGAAAGCACGTCCGATACGCTCTGGCAGACGGATGCGAATGGTGTGCTGCAGGAAATTCCGATTGTCAGCGAGGCAGGCGATGCGGCCTGGAGCAAGAGTGACATGTTGCGCCGCGGCGCAGTGTTTACGGAAGTCTTTCATTCGGGTGACGCGCGCAGGGCGCTGGAAAAGGCAGTCAATGCCCGCCAGCCGTTCCGCGATAGGGTCGTTCCCATCAAAGGTGCGGACGGAGACCTGCGTTGGTGGTCGGTGACCGGAAAACCTGTCGTCGAACACGGACAATTCCTTGGCTATCGCGGCGTTGCGGCAGATGTGACTCAATCCAAGAAGATCGAAGACCGCATCGCGCACATGGCGCATTTCGATGGCCTTACCGGTCTGCCCAATCGCATCACGATGCAGGATCAGCTGGAAACCCTGCTGCGCCGCCCACCTGTTGCACCGGCCTGCCGGGCACTGATGATGATGGACCTCGACAGCTTCAAATGGGTAAACGACACGCTCGGCCACCCGGCAGGAGACGAGCTGCTGCGCCAGGTCGCCTCGCGTATCCGCGCGCTTTCGGAGCCCGGGGACCTCGTTGCGCGGCTTGGCGGCGATGAATTTGCAATGGTCGTAGAGCGGCCAAGCATTGACGCGCTCCGCAGCTTCCTTGACCAGTTCGCCTCCGAAATGAGCGCGCTTTATGATGTCTGGGGATCAACCGCGAATTCCTCCGCCTCGATTGGTGTACGGTTGTTTGATCCGTCGATCCGCGACAGCAGGGCCATGTTTCGCCAGGCAGACCTTGCGCTCTATCAGGCCAAGCATCTGGGCAAGGCCAAGTGGTGCATGTTCGAGGACGAACTCGAGCAACGGGCTCAGGCCAGGCTGGATATTCAGGAAGAGTTGCAGCGCGCCATGGAGCGCAACGAGCTGCGGATCCACTTCCAGCCCATCGTTGATGCGCAGACGCACGAAACGGTTGCCTGTGAAACGCTTCTCCGTTGGGAGCATCCTGAACGCGGGCTGGTTTATCCCGGCGAGTTCATCGAGCATGCAGAAGAAAACGGCCTGATAACCCGTATGGGAGAATGGGTGATCCGGGCTGCGCTGACCGAGGCCGCCCGCCTGCCGGAGCATGTCCGCATCTGCGTAAACATCTCGCCCCTGCAGGTTCACTCCGCCTCGCTCACCACCACAATTGTCAGCGCAATTGCCGCCAGCAAGCTGGACCCCAGCCGGCTGGAACTCGAGATCACCGAGACGGCCCTGATGAGCAATACCGAGTTCACGCTGCGCCGCCTGCACCAGCTCCGCTCGCTGGGTGTACGCATCGCGCTGGACGATTTCGGAACCGGGTTCTCGTCCCTGAGCTATCTGCGGTCGTTCCCGTTTGACCGGATCAAGATTGACCGTACATTCGTCAGCGACATCGAAACCCGCTCCGACAGCCAGGCGATCACCCAGTCCATGGTAAGCCTTGCCCGGTCGCTGGGTATGCAGTGTACGGCAGAAGGGGTGGAGACCACGCTTCAGGCGGAATATCTGCGCGAACTCGGTTGTGAGGAATTGCAGGGCTTCTTCTTCAGCCGTGCCCACCCGCTGGAGCAGCTCGCTCATATCGTGCCGCTGCGACAGGCGGTCGAGGTCACGTCACCGCCGCAGGCGCTGGAAGCGGCCGTGCAAAGCCGTGCCAGCTGAGCCCCCAAAAGGGCGCTCAGCTGGCACGGCTTATTCTCCGTCCTCGTCCTGCTTGGGTTCTTCTGCGGGTTTGGGCGCGGCGCGGCGGCCGAAAAGGTTACCGATCGCGTCACGCGCCGCTTTCTCCGCTGCGTCTTCCAGCTGTTGCTCAACGGTAGGGGCAGGGGTCTGGGCCGCAGGGGTTTCGTCCTCAGCCTGACCGGCAGGGGGTGTCATCTGCGGCGTTGCGGCCGGCTGCTTTCCGCCAATGATATTGCCGATGATCGATCCGGCAACGTCGCCGGCCCGGTCGTTCACTTCCTGTTGCAGGCGGCCTGTCAGTTCTGCCTGCAGGGCCGATTGAACGCCTGAGAAATCCGGCGTTACCTTCAGCGCGTCCCAGCTGCCTGACAGGCGCACGGGCACCGGAATGCCATTGAGTTGCACCACCGCCCCCTGGCCTTGACCGCTCTTGTCGATGGCCGTTGCCAGGCGCACGTCCAGGGACTGCCCGCCAATGTCGATCTTGCCGCTGCCGTCGATGCCGAGCACGGGGCTCAGCAGTTTAAGGACATCCACAGTGGCGACGCCATTCTGCACACTGAGCACTGTGTTGAATGTCGTGAACTCGGTTTCGGCGGCTGGTGAAAGAACGCCGCGGAAGTCCAGATTGTTCAGACTGCCGGTAGTGAACGCCTGTTGCAGCGACTGTGCGCTGCGCACGATCTGGGTGACGTTCAGACCTTTAAGTGCGCCCTCATTCAAATTTGTCGAGAGCTCTCCGTTCAGCCCGCGCATGATCTCGTCGATCGAGGTGCCGCGTGCAGAAGCATTGACCTTGAACGCGCCTGTGCCGGTCAACTTGTCAAACCCTGCCAGCGTTCCCAGCAGGCTGGAAATGGCGACGCTGTTGCCTTCCATTGCAAGGTTCACCGCCGGGATCTGGCCGCCCGCATCTACCACCATCTGACCTTTCCAGTTTCCGCCAAAGGCCTTGAACTGGGAGAGATCGGTCGTCAGCTTGCCGGCGTTCAGATTGGCGGCCAGCGCCGTATCAGTCAGCACGACACTGCCCAGGGTCAGCTTGCTTGTCTTGATGTTCAGATCCGCATCGGCGGCCTGTAATCCGGCAAGGTCGAGCTTGTCCTTGCTCCAGGCTTCCAGCGGCTGTTGTTGCTGCGGCTTCTGGTCGGCGGGCGCGAGGAAGGGCGACAGGTCAAGCGCGCCCATGTCGAGATTGCCGGTCAGGCGGGGGCGTTCGCCTGTGAGGTCGATGCCCGCGGTGCCCTTGGCAGTAATGTCATCGAGTTTGAGGTCGAGGCCCGTCAGCGCAATTTTCGTAAACGTTCCGCTGGCCAGTCCCTTGGCGCTGAAGCTGCGAAGGGTAGAGCCTGGCGCCATCTCCACCTCGGCGGCTGCCAGCAGGTCTCGCAAGCGTTCGCTTTCCGCCGAAAGCTGGCCCTTCAGGCTGCCATCGCCGCCCAGGCCCACATCCCCCTTATAGGAAGCAGTCAGGATGTCGCTCTGCTGGGTGAGTTCCAGCCCGGTCAGGACAAGCCCGTCCACGGGCCCACTGATCGCAGAGGAAAGCTCCACTTTGCCAAGCGCGGTCGAGGCCGGCAGGTCAAACTCAAGCTGGCGCGCCAGCTCTCCCGCATTGGAAGAGCGTAGTTCCAGCCGGCCATTCAGCGACGGCACTTCGCCCAGCTGAATGGTGCCGGCATAGTTGGCGTTGATGAGGGCGCCCTTGATGCCCAGCTTCTCGAAGCTGAGATCAGGCTGGAGCAGGGACCCGCTGACATTGCCCTTGATATCGGCCCCGCCCAACGGGGCGAGGTTGAGAGGCATCTCGACAGCAGCAAACCGGGCAAGCTCCGCCAGGCTTGGCGCGTCGAGGCTCAACTCACCGGAGATAGTCGGCGCTTGGGAGAGATTGAGCTGTCCGGAGAAGCTCGTCTTGGCGAGGTTTGATGTCTGGGTGAGTTTGTCGATATCGACTACCAGGGCGTCGGCAGGGCCTTTCAGGCGGCCTTCCAGATTGATCTTGCCCAGCTTGGAAAGGTCGAAGGGAACCTCTGCCCCGGTAAGGGCCGCAAGAGCCGGAAGCGCGTCCGAAGAGGCCCGGAATTGTCCCTCGATGTCCGGAATTGTCCCGAGCTTGACCGATCCTGTGTAGTGAACCTTCCCGAACGGCGTCTCCAGGTCGGCCTTGATATCTGCCGGCCTTTCCTTGGTCAGGGCGTCGATGGTATCAATCGTCGAATTGATCTCGAAGGGGTGGGCCTGAAAAAACCCCTTCGCTTTCAGCCGGAAGGGCTCGTCTGTCGACGCCATCGAGGCCAGTAGATCAAGGTCGCGCAGCTCATAATATTCGCCGGTGCCCGCGTCCCGGTAAGTCAGCGACGCATTCTGCAGCCGGGCCTGTTCTACCCCGCCATTGAATCCCTTCTGCTCTGCCGGCGGCCGCGTTGGGGCGGGCTGGGGCTGTTCAGCCGGGGTGAAGACCCAGTTGGTCTGTCCATCTGCAAGTTTCTGCAGGGAAACCTTTGCGTCCACAAAGGCCAGTTCCTTTACCTCAACCCGGCGGGACAGTAGCGGCATCAACCGCACGGAGCCGCGAAGTTCACCGGCTTCGACCATGTAGGGGCCGTCAAACCCAGGCGGATTGGCCACCGTTACCCCGCCCACGCTGGCGGCAATCGATGGAAATATCGAGATTTTCACATCACCGGTCAGGGAGATCTGGCGTTGCAGCGCCTGTGTGGCCGCACGCTCGATCTGGGCCCGGTAAACTTCCTTGGGCACAAGGAAAGGCACCGTCACGAGGGCGATCAGGAGCAGGGCGATAACGCCGCCAGCTATCAGGCCGATGCGTTTAATATTCATGGGGCGAATCCCGACTTTTGCGTAATTCAGTATCACATGGGTTCGGAATGTGTCGTGTGAATGGCAAAGCGGGCATAAAAGGGGGGAAAGGCGCCCGCGCAGGGGCACAACACATGCTTGTGAATTGCGTGAAGAAGTGTGCTTGACCCATCCGCCATGCTTGATTAGAGAGGCGCTTCGCTTCCGAAAGGGGCGCCAGAAAAATGCGCGGGTGTAGCTCAGTCGGTTAGAGTGCCGGCCTGTCACGCCGGAGGTCGCGGGTTCGAGCCCCGTCACTCGCGCCATTCCATTTGGAATGAACTCCAATAAAATCAAAGACTTAGGTCGGTTTCTGGAGTTCGATTCCCGTTGTTCCCCAAAACTGGGATACAAATTGGGTACAAAGTGGGATACAAAGAGGGCTGGCTGACGGCCCGTCTGACCGCTTTCCACGGGCTCCTCAGGCAGGATGAAATGGGTGAACCAGGCGCGCATGGCCGCAACCCGTCACAGGTCAGCCACCACCCCTGCTATGCGCTCCAGAATGGCGTCGAAGGGAACCTGTTCCCGATAGTAAAGCGCCCGCGTTGCGGCATAGGCGGATGCATATGCTCTTCGCGTCGTGCCATCCTTAAGCAGGAAGGCATCGTTCCTGCTGAGATCGGCGACATCGTCATTCCGGAAGCGCTTTTGCTTGTGGGCGAAATAGTCGTCCGTGCCGATGAATGACTGGACGTCTTTCGCGCCGAGAAGGCAGTAGACATCATAGTAATGCCGCATGAAATTGACGGGCATGTCTCCGGACTGCTGTTGCAGCCGGTACTTCGTGGAGATCGTCTGCAGCTTTTCGACCAAGGTATAGCCGGGTTCGTAGCAAGGCACGCCGATCGCCCGGTTGTCCGTCAGGCCCCCGACGCCGCTCCTGACGGCGAGGTCATACGCCCAGGACGAGATCGTACAGGGCCGGTTGGGCGCCACCTGATCAAATCCAGCCTCAAGCAGGATGCCTGCCTTGAGACCATCCGGTAACGGATGGACCGGATCATATTGCAGCCGGATACCGGCGCCCCTGTAATAGCGCGTGTCGTCAAAGTCAGTGTCCCGGGCGGCCCTGGAGATTCCCGGAATTTCTATCGTGTCCGCAAGGCCATTGAAGAACGCCAGCCTTGCAGCGACCTGCGCTGGTTTATTGTGGTTCGGTCCGGTTTGCAGATCCTCCCGAGGATGGATCAGGATGTCGATATCCTCAGAAAACCGGTCAATCAGGCCATAGCCTTTCGACAGGGACGTGCCACCTTTCAGCTCGAACACAAAGCCCTGCTGTTGCAGTCCCTAGAGGCAATGCATGATCCAGTAGTCTTTTTCGATCAGTCCAGGATCAATCGTTTCGTTGCGTCCCGCGACGGCCAGAAGATCCGGAAAATCCCGAAGCGTATGCAGCAGCATTACGCCGCCACCGCATGCGGAGCTTCCAGAACCGGCTCCAGCAGTCGCTGCGCCCGCGCAGAGCCAAACTCCTTGACCGCCTTTGCCAGCCGTTTTCGGTTCATCCCGCGCGCCCGCGTCAGCGCTTTGGGCAGAACAGACGATTGATCTTCCGGCAGACGGTCGAGATTGTGAAGAAGATCGACCAGCAGGACTTCCGCGCTCAGCTTTGGCGGCACGCAGGCGCGCATCCGGAAATCATACCAGCGCCCGTCCAGTTCGAAACGGCCATGCCGTTTGTGGTTGTACACGACCGGCTCATTGTAGAGCTGCGTCGTGCCAAGCCGGAGACTGTTATAGGCGTTGGGCGACACGATCAGAAAACGGCTGTCTCCCAGAAAAGCTTCCACCAGCTTGTGCGGATCGGCTGGCGCCAGGCCAAAACGGGTTTTGCGTGGCGCCAGGTAAAGCCCGGCCGCGACTTTCTCAAGCCGGCCCTCCGCCAGAAGGCGCTGGAGGTGGCGGTCGACAGCCGTCGACCAGCGCGCAAGCTCGCGCCGCCGATATACCTGGCCTGGGCGCAGGTGTTTCGTCAGATCTGTGAGTGCCGTCATCGCTCCGCTCCTCTCGTCGTATATACGGTAGGGAATGGCAAAAATGCAAGTTTTGTTATTGAAAATTCATGCAAATCAGGGGCGCTTTCCAGTGCAGGCGCCCCGCTGGTCACCTGCCAGCTTTTAGTCACGCGGGACCGCCCTAAGGGTGGGAGCATCAGGCGGGCAGAGAAACGGATATGTGCGCCGGGGTATTCAGACGGGTGTCTCCTGCGCTCCCCCGAACGCGTTTGCCGACCCTGAAGTCCGGGTCCATGATCTTCCCGATCGGGAAGATTGAGGGGTGTTCCAACCCTTCTGGTCTCCTATCTTCCCGATCGGGAAGATTTCATATGATCAGCAACGCCTCAGCATTCGGCCAGATGGTTGCCCGCGCGCGCAAGGCACTTGGCATTACCCAGCGCGAGCTCGCCCTGGCGATCAATGCCGGAGAGCGCTTCATTGTGGACCTGGAAGCTGGCAAGCCAACCGCCCAGCTGGGAAAGGCGCTCGCCGTCGCGCGGGCCGCCGGCGTCCGCCTGGAAGATGTTTCCGGCAAAGGCTTTGACACGGCACGCAGATGAGGATGCCGGCCTATGACAACGCAATGAGCGTTGGCGTTCCCGCCCGCCAGGACGGAGATTACTTTCCGGCCTGCGGGCCGAGGGCGCCGATAAGGTGAGGGGCGGCAATTAAGGGTAGAAAATGATATACAAAATGGGATACAAGGAGCGATGGCTGAGCTCCGCGATCCTGACAGGTTTCTCCTCAAACGCGGCAACCGCTGGTACTATCAGCGGCGCGTTCCGAACCAGTTTTCCCATCTTGTTGACCGGGCCTTCGTGAAGGTCTCCCTGAAGACCGGATCGCAGGAGGTCGCGCGCCTGCGCCGGGACCAGCTTGCAGAGGCAGATGATCAGTACTGGATGGCGCTCGCGGCTGAAGCGGGCAGCCCCGGCGGCAGAGGGCCGGCCCTTCGCGCGGCGCTCGAGCATCGATACAAGGCAGCCATCTCCCGCGCCATGGCCTATGGGTTTTCCTACAAGCCGGCAGAGCCGCTCGCCGAGAGCCAGGCGATCGCTGAGCTCATGGAGCGTATCCGGATGCTGGAGGCGCAGGCCGGCAAGGGCGGGGATCCCAGACGCGCCGACGCCGAGGCGCTCCTCGGCGGATCCCCTGATCCGTCGTCCAGCATTACGGTGTCAGAGGCGTTCGAGCTCTATGTCAAACGCATCGCGTTCGATGACCAGTACAACAAGTCCGAAGCTCAGCGCCGGTCCTGGGAGAAGACAAAGCGAACTTCGATCAACTACTTCATTCAGCAGATGGGTGACCTGCCGCTCAGCGACATCACGCGGGAGAAGGCCCTCGAATACCGCGACTGGTGGATGGAGAAGATGCAGCCGCAGGCCGATGGCTCGGCGCCGGTCGCGCCCAACACAGCCAACCGGCATATCGGAAACATCCGCTCGCTCTACGAGCGCTATTTCAAGCATATCGGCGCGGCCGATGTGGAAGATCCGTTCCGGGACTTTTACTTCAGCGGCAAGACCGAGGTGAAGCGCGCATCATTCAGCAATGAGTGGGTGAGAAGCCGTATCCTCGTGCCAGGCCTGTTCGACGGTCTGCGGCTGGAGCTGCGCGTCATCATTTACCTCCTTATCGAAACCGGAGCGCGCCTCAGCGAACTGGTGAACCTGCGCCCCGAAGATATCCGGCTGAACGCTAAGGTCCCGCATATCGCGATCCGCCCGGAACAGAACCGGGAGCTCAAGACAGACGATTCCCGGCGCGATATCCCTCTTGTCGGCGTCGCTGAAATCGCGATGCGCGCCTACCCGGAAGGGTTCCCTTACTACTATGACCGCAGCACGCTGGTGTCCGCCAATCTGATGAAAGCGTTCCGGCAGAGAAAGCTCCTGCCTTCATCCGACCACGTCATATATTCTTTCAGGCATTCATTCGAAGACCGGATGCTCGAAGGCGGGCTCGACTATGGTCTGCGTTGCGCTCTGATGGGACACAAGAACAATCGGCCTGAATACGGGATGGGCGGGTCGCTGGAATATAGGCGGGCGGAGCTGTTGAAGATTGCGCATCCCTTTGAGGCAGGGCTGTTCTCATAGCTGCAATACGCAACCAACGATATCGGGTTCGTGGTCCATAATTTATCGAGGTTCGGAATACAGTATCAGGCGTTGTTCGACTTCTTCTCGAGGCAGACGACACCTTGGATGGCCATATAGGGTGCTAAGACCTGTATGCAGGCGAATTCCGGGAACGTGTCCGCCGTTTGAAAGCTGATCCAGAACCCAAAGGACACCGTGCATCTCGACATTTTCAGCGACGGCAAGTCTGCGCAATGGTCCGTCGCCTGTCAAAAGCCCCCAGCCACGTGACTTCGCGATTGTGAACGCGAAAGTGTCAGGCAATGAAAGCTGCGCTTGCCGGCGCGCGACGTTGGTTGCTTCGCTAACTTCTTCAGACGAAAGGGCTTCAATCCGAAGTCCTAGACCTATCAGTCGTTCGCCTAGCTCGTTGTCTAGTTCTCGTTCGAACAATAGGTCCGGAACCGCAAACTCGAATGGCAGCAAAAACAGTTCATCGATGAGCTGGGCTCTATCGAGATCGATAACAACCGAAGTATCCGAAACCAGAATTGACACCGACTAAGCTGCCGTCTGATCCAACCGTTTGTCGAGTTCGCGTACCGAGATGCCGAGAAGTTCTGCAGCTTTCGATTCCCCAACTATACCTTCAGCCAACGCTCGATAGCAGAGTCGTTCAAAGCGTCTTGGCTCTTCAAGGTCTGGCTCCATGCTTTCGGGCTCTTTGAAAGGCGAAGCGCGCCATCCCCGTTCAGCAAACTCCTCATAAAGTCTCGCCAGTGCGGCTTGGCTGATTATGCTCAGATCCATGCATCGATAAGCAAGCGCTTGCAGGCTTACGCCAAATCGCTTTTTCAGCGCTACAAGTTCGCCTATGCTGATTGCTGATCGGTGAGCGCCTACTTCTGCGCGAAGAACATCTGCTGGCATTAGAAAAGCGCCGGCAAAGCGGTGAGCCGCTTTTTCTTCATCAACATTATCACTCGGCGCGATAACCATGTGGCCTAGCTCATGTGCAAGGCTGAAGCGCTTCCTTTCAGACCATGCATTGCGTTTGATTACTATCACGCGAGCGGCGTCCCTTTCCCCGCGGCGCACCTTTGCAGCGAGACCATCAATGTTTTCGAGATCAAGTGACAACACTTTGATACCCCGTTCTTCGAGCAACTCCGCGAGCTGTGGAATAGGGTCATTCCCTAGTCCCCAATCGTCTCGAACAGATCGCGCCGCATCCTCGGCATCGCGAACATCCGAGACCGGATGAGGCGCGCTACGGGGCTGTTCCCATTCGACGCTTCGCAAATGAAGCAGGTCCTCAATAGCCAAGTATCGCTCGAGCATTTGTATGGCGCGCGCCTGGAGAACTGCCTCCTCCTTAGCTGACGCTAATACCTTTTTCCGAAAGTCCACCCCTTCTAAAGAAAGTTGGTCTGCGCTGATTAGGTATTCGATCGAAACATTCAGTGACTTCGCTAGAGCAATCAAAACGCCAGAGCTCGGCATGTCTTCGTCTCGCTCATACTTGCCAATGGCTTGTGCTGACACAATCCCATTCATCTCCTCCGCAAGGCTGCGAAGTGAGTGCCCTGACGCTGACCGGGCGATTTTCAGTTTGCTTCCAATCATTGCAGTCTTCCTCGTTAGGCGGTTTACAAAAGATCATATAAAACTCATTTTGTAAACCGATAAGTCTTGAAATGGGGTTAATCAGTGCCCAAGTGGGGCTGAAATGCTTGTACCAAGGCTACTTTGTAAACCGATCTCACCATTCCGGGCCGGCCTGTTCCCGAAGGTTGTCAAAACATCAGGCCGATAGGAACGACCATGGCTCTTACCAACACTCAGCTTCGCTACTACGACAGCAATGTGCTCCGTCTGCCAGCGGACAAACGAAAAGCTTATCATGCCCAAGTCGATCGCCTGATCGATGAACTGCGCAAGACGGTCAAGGACGAGACAGACATCAAGATCACCAAGGTCGTGAAGGCCGGGTCTTTTGCCAAATTCACGATCCTGCGCAAAACCACGTACGATCCCGTCGATGTCGATGTCGTGTTTTACATCTCTGGACGGGATGCCGGCAAGGAAACGCTCGATAGCCTCAGCGCAAAGATCTACGACCTGCTGATCGGGATCTACCCGAACAAATCGGTCGAGGACTTCGAGATTCAGCGCAAGGCGGCCACCGTGACCTTCGTTGGCACGGGATTGAGTGTCGATATTGTGCCCGTAATCGAAGACGAGACACGTCCAGGCTATGGCTGGCAATTCGACATTCACAACGGCTCGAAAATCCAGACGTGTGCGCCCTGTCAGATCCAGTTCCTTCAAGCAAGAAAGCAGCAGGATGGCGATTTTCGAACTTTGGTCCGTATGGCGAAGAAGTGGCGCAACTACGCAGAGATCAAGTCGCTTAAGTCGTTTCCTATCGAACTCATCATGGCCCATGTCCTCGCCAAACAAGGTAAAGGAGGCAGTATTGAGCAGCGCTTCCGAAATTTCCTTCTCTACATCGCTCAAAGCGGTTTGAAAGAGCAGATCAGCTTCCCCGAGAACACGTGGCCGCTCGGAAACTTTTCCGACCCGGTTGTGATCTTCGACCCAGTCAACAGCCTGAACAATGTCACCAGCCGAATTTCCGAGGCAGAGCGGAAAGAAATTGTCGCGGCGGCGCAAGAGGCCTGGGAAACAGCAAACTTTGCATCGGTCGAGAACGACGATGGGGTCTGGAAAGAGGTCTTCGGACCGGGATTTAAGGTGGAGGACTGACATGAGCCAGACTAGAACGGCTTCGGCTACGTATACGACGACGGATGTCGAGAACGTGGTGCGGCGTGTGAGGGCTGACCTCGCGATGATCGCCAGCAGCACTGGCGCATGGACGCCGCAGGAAGCTGACGACTATGCCCACGATATCGAGGTGCTCGCCAAGGCGGGCTTTCTCGCATGGGTGGATGTGACGTTGTTGGAGAATGGTATGGAGCTGAAAGCAGTGCGTTTCTTTGTCGATACCGATGCGGGGACGCTGACCACCAGTCGGCCCGGTGGCGTGTTGTGGCCGCGTGTGACCGGCGCCAGTCTCCGCATCGTGATAAGCTACACTCATACTTATACCGGCGCGGCGCGCGAAGCGACGCGAGGCAAACTCAAGATCGGCTGGACTCCGACGAGCGCAGACACCAGCCATTCTGGCCTCAGTTCATCCGGCGGTCGCAATTATGTCAGCAGCACCTACGGGATGCAGAGGAAGGACTGGGCCGCATGAGCCAGGCAAACATTTTTGACAGCGAAATTGCACTTCCGGACGAAGGCCTCGTCCGGCGCGAGAAGACCCTGCTCGGGTTCGACCATCTCTATGCTCGGGTTCACGATCAGCTTCGCCTGCTTTTGAATGCCGGCGCGCTCGGTGAATGGAATCGCAGGCATCATGGCGGTCAGCTCGGGCTGTGCGATCTTGTTGCCGAGCAGTACCCGTTGGTAATATTCCATGGCGATGTCGGCACCGGTAAGACTGCAATGGCGGAGTGTATCGCCAATCGTCTTATCGCCGAGACTCGCAGCTCTGATTCCATGCTGTTCAAGCTGTCCAACCGGGTTCGGGGCAACGGCATGGTCGGCGAAATGGGAACATTGATCGCCGAAGCCTTCCGCAAAGTCGTGCAGTCGGCCGGCAAGACGCGGCGTGCGATCCTGATTATCGACGAGGGCGATAGCCTTGCTGCGTCTCGCGCTCAGGCTCACAGCCATCATGAAGACAAGGTGGCCGTGAACACCCTGATTCAAGGCATCGATGACCTGCGCCAGTATGGTGGGCGTATTGTCGTCATTCTGTGTACCAACCGCCTGTCGGTGCTTGATCCTGCGTTGCGCAGGCGAGCCGCCATCACAGAGTCATTCAGCCGACCGACGGAGGCGGAGCGTCAGCAGCTTTTCCAGATGGACTTGGCTGGCCTGGGGCTTTCGCAAAACCAGTTGGCCGAGCTGACAAGATTGACCGGGGCGCGCGATCAGCATCCATCCTGGACCTATTCCGATATCCGTACCCGGCTCTATCCAGCGGCTCTCGCAAAAGCCTACCCCGACAGGGCGTTGAGCTTCTCAGACCTATCCGCCGTGGCATCAACGCTTCACGCGTCCCCGATTATGGAGGACAAGTAATGGCCAAGTCTTACCTGTTTGGACGGCGCATCCATATCTCTGGCAGCGTCGTGAACGACCTGGCGATCGCGCCCACGGGAGATGTCGAAGGGGCGCGAGAGTTGATAGCCATTCTTGTGAAGGAATTGGTTAGGCGCGGGGCCAACTTCGTCATTCCCGTCGATGCCGAGCCAACAAGGAAAGTCGATGGCCTGCCGGTCTGCTTCGACTGGTTGGTATGGAAGACGGTAAAAGAAAATCTTATTCATCGGCCGCAAAATGCACCCGGGCCGTTCGTGGTCGCGGTGCAACACCATAAGACCCAAGAGCAGATACCAGAAGAATATCATGACCTTTGGGACGAACTGCGCGCCTCCCAACTAGTTAAGATCGAGAGCGCCGCATACTGGAACATGAACAGCAAGCGCATGGAGGCACAGGCTCGGTTCGGCGACGTGCTCATTGCACTTGGTGGTGATGAAGGGGTCCTATATCTGGCAAACCTCTATCACGATGCTGGCAAGCAGATCGTGCCGCTGAACCTTCCCCTTTGTGCCGAGACGAAAGGCGCCCGTAAGCTTTACGCCTTTGGTCTCGCGAGCGCTCAAACACGCCGCCTTTTTCAGATCGCTGATGACGGCGATGCGCACGACTGGATCAATCGTATCGGTTTCCCAAAACGGCAGACCAATGCTGATCGCGTTTCCGCTTTGATCGATCTGCTCGAAGCCCTCGAACGCCCTAAGGCATTCGCCGTTCGCCTGCTCAATTCGGAGCACGAGGATTACGCTAGTGTTCAAGATTTCTTCGATGTCGTGGCAAAGCCTGTACTCGAAGATGAACTCGGCTTCCGTCTGATCGTTATCGATGGACGGCAGGCTTACGATCACGCGCGGATCGATCAGGAAATCTTTGCCAAACTACATCGAAGCAAGGTCGTCATCGCCGATATCACCGGCTCTCGACCGAACTGTTTTCTGGAGCTGGGCTATTCTCTGGGGCGCGGCTTGCCCACCTTGGTTACGGCGCGAGAGGGGGCGTCCGTCCCGTTCGACATCACGACTTTCGCAGGCCATTACTGGAAACCGTCGGGCCATGCCGAAGACCGCAGACGCGCGTTTCGAGATCACTGGAACGCTGTTCGCAATCGTCCAACCCTAGTGCCCGCGGAGCCATTGATCCAATGACCGACGTAGAAGAAATATTTGTGTCGGTGGACATTGAGACGTCGGGGCCAATTCCCGGCGACTACAGCCTGCTATCGATCGGAGCGTGCTCCGCCTACGATCCGGATAATGGTTTTAGTTGCAAGGTCAAACCCATCAATGAAAATTTCCAACCGGAGGCGTTGGAGGTGACAGGGCTTTCTATGGAACGCTTAAAGATCCAAGGCCTTGATCCCGAAAAAGCGATGAAAGCATTCTCGACCTGGCTATCCACCCTAGCTGGTTCCGACGGTTCGGTCATTTTCGTTGGCTTCAACGCGCCGTTCGACTGGTCTTTTATCAATTACTATTTTCATCACTTCATCGGAGAGAATCCGTTCGGCTTCACAGCACTGGACATTAAGGCTCTCTATATGGGGGCTACAGGCTGTTCCTGGGGCGACACCCGCTCTAGCAAAATGGCAGAAGTTCTGAAGCCGACGTTGATTGGCACCCATGATGCGCTGCAAGACGCACGTTTTCAGGCGGAAGTTTTCAGACGAATACGAGGCGAATTGATGGAAGTATCGTCACATAACTAGAATAGCATCAAACCCTTCGAGTCAGCAGAGGGGGAGCGGTTGGCGTTTAGCGCCGTGCGTGAAAGGAGGATTTCTAAGACTAAGATTTGTGAATCACTGCGCCCAGATGCGCTTGCCAGTTTTGTAATGGTTTCCGCTTGTGGAATGTGCGCAAATGCGAATTGAGGCACGAGGCTTTCGCGCGGCGGTCCGTCAGTTCGCGTTCGAGCCGTTCAAGGATGGGCCAATAGGCGTCGCCATAGAGTTCGATGACGCGGGCGACGGTCGCCATGGCGTTTTCGATTTCTTCGTCTGAGTAGACTCTCGAATGATCGATACGCATGGCGACGACTCGGCGGCGTTGTCAGTTTGCTTTCGGACGGTTCCAGACGAGGACACCGGTGCCTTCCTTCGTGTTTTCGAAGAAGGCAGCGCGCATCGGCTGCCCGAAGCTCGGATCATCCAGTTTGACAGCAAGGAAGGGCGTTTCGCCATCCTTGGATTCTTCGCGCCAGGCGGCGCCAAGTTCTGCGCCGCCGGCATAGAGCCTGAAATCCGGCGCGCCTTGTGTCTTGTCCTTGTTAGGAACAAGCTGGGCTTTGACATTTATGGTCATTGTGCGGATGGTTCCGGTCCAGGTTCCGTCCTTTAGGGTGAATGCGCCGATCTGTGCCATGGGTCAGTCTCCTTTGCTGGCAGGTTTGGGCAGGGCTTTGCGGGCCCGTCTGAACCCGGCGTCTGAAGCCAGGAACATCTCGATCATGGCAGCGGCGAGCGTTTCTGCGCGCTCGGCTTCGCCATAAGTTTCCTGATAGAGCGCCGCATAATCCTGCAGCGCGGCCGCGGTATCCGGATCAAGCGCGAGGGTGAGCCGGGCCGGGGTGCGGTCGGGAAGTTTTGCGAGGCGCAGGGTCACGGGGCTGTCTCCGGATAGGGCCGCAGGACGAGGTCCTTTGTCACGAGGACACGGACGGGCCAGCCCGGACGGATGGTAATGGAGGGCTGGACACCGAGGCTGCGATCAACTGCGCGCTGGCCGGCTTCGTTGATGGTATCGGTCGCGCCCCGGCGGATTGCACGCTCGATATCTCCGTGCTCGCCGAGGCCGAGCTCGGCGCCGATGCCGAGCAGGGTCGCGAGACCGGCAGCGGCTAAGACCCTGTCCCAGTGATGATCGGTCCTGTCTTTGAAGCCCGCATAGCCAGATACGTCGCTGCCCGGCTCGGAGATCGTGATCGAGCTGCCATCGGGCATCAGGATCCGGTCCCAGACGACGAGCGCCCGGTCCTGCCCGAACGAGACTTCCGACTGGTAGCGGCCGATGAGACGGCTGCCCTGGGGAATGAGGAGATACCGCCCGCGAACGGTGTCATAAACATTCTGCGTGACCTGGGCGATGACCGGGCCGGGAAGATCGGAGTTTATGCCGGTGATCAGGCTCGCTGGGATCAGGGCGCCCGCCATCAGCTGGTAGGGCGAGAGCGGATCCTGAACGCGGTCGGGATTATAGATAGGGCTCACGGCGCGGTCGATCACGAACGCGGTCTTCCGGGCCTGGAGGTTTGGATCGGGCGGGGGGCTCGCTGCGGCGGCCGGGGATGGCCGCGCCAGGGCGAGGAGCTCCGAAGAGAGATCAAAGCCGGTGTCTGGCGGCTGCGCCGGAGCGGGGGCAGGCGTGGCCGCATTGCCGAGCCGGAACAGGAGGGGCGCGCGCGCCGCTTCTTCGGCCAGGGCGGCGGCTTCCAGCCGCGCGGTGCGGGCCGCATCCTCTTCCGGCCGCGACCGGAAGTCGGTGCGGTACTCGGTCTGGAAGTCCGGTTCGATGCCATAGGCCTGCTCGGCCGCCCGAATGGTCGCGCCGAGATCCCCAGAGAAGGGCGTCCCGAGCACGGGCACGTCCCCGAGCGCCGTATAGTCTGCTGGCAATGCCGAAAACCCGTCGGGCTTGCGCTTGCCCGCCGCGCGCAGCTCATCTTGTGGCGCGGGCTCTGAAGGCCGGGGCGGGGCGAGCGCAAAGGTGGCGGCGGCGAAAAGACCGAGCGCGCCGAGACCTGCGCCGGCGAGGAGGAGTTTGCGGTTGATCCGGGTGGCCGGCTTCGGCTTTGAGCGGATCTGCAGCTGACGGGCGGACTCCTTGAAGGGCAGCGGCTGATTCATCAGATCAGCCTCCAAACCAGCGCGGCCTGGGCGCCGCGCCTGCTTTTGATATGCGCACGACCGTCTGGGGTTTTGTTCCGTGGCGCAGCTCGGCGGCGGTGAACAGGCGGTCGACGATGTAGTAGTGCCCGCGGACCCGGTAGTTGACGAGTTCGGCCGTACCCCCGGATGACAGCACAAAGAGGGGCGGCATTTCGGAGGCAGTGATGCCCGATGGCATCTGGATGAAGACCTGGCGTCCATCATCGAACACGCGGACCGGTGTCCAGTCCGGGCTATCGCCCGTGATGCGGTAGTCGAAGGAAAGGGTCTCAAGGCTGAGGCCGCGTTCGACGGGAACGGCGTCCTGCGCTGCGATGTCAGCATTACGGGCGGTGAGGCCGGCGAGTTCGTCCTGCGGATAGCGCCAGGAGAGGGCGGCCATATAGGTGGCGGGGGTGGATTCCAGTTCGAGGTGATAGGTCCGCCGGTCGGTGGCGATCATCAGATTTGTCTGGAGGCCCGCCGCGACGGGCTTGACCAGGATATGCGCCCGGGCCGCGCGGCCCGAACCCGATGCTGTGTCCCCGACAATCCAGCGGACGGTGTCACCCGCCGACACCGAGACCAGCGTTTCACCGGGCTGAAGCGCGATATCCGTCACCTGGCCCGGGCTTGCATAGAGCCGGTAGAGCGCGCCTTCCGTATAAGGATAGACCTGGACGGCATTCAGGAACCCCTCCGGGGAGGGCTCGATCACCGCGCCGGCGCGGCCTTCCTCAATCGCCCCTTCCGGGCTCAGGGCGGGCTTTTTTGCGGGCTCAGGCTCAAGGGGTTTGAGCTGACCGGGCAGCGGCAGCGGGATCGCCGTCTCGACGATTTCGACGCGTTCGGGTTTCGGGTCTTCTGTGAGGTGGGCTTCCACGAATCCGACATGATCGACCCTGGGCTCTGGCGCGGAGGGGGTAGCGCAGGCGGCGAGCGCCGCCAGCGACGCGGTGAGAAATAGTCGGGTCATGGTCTGTCTCCTGTGACAAGGTCTTCACTCCAGCTGAGCGCGCGGACATAAAGGCCGAGGGGGTTGGCACGCAGGGTTTCGGCGTCCCGGGGGGGCTGGATCGTGAGGGTGAACACGCCGGTGAAGCGTTTCGCCCCCGTCAGCGCGCCGCCCTCATAGGTCTTCTCGATCCAGCGGCCCTGGAAACTGTCACCCGAGACGCGGACAATGCTGATCACCTCGACCGACCGGGAGCGCCGGCCGATCGCCGCGAACGGGTCATTGTCGCGGGCATATTCTGACAGCGTCGTGGCGGCGGCCGGTCCGGCGAAGGTGTAGGCTTTCAGCCAGTTCTCCCGGACAACGACTGGATCAATCGACAGGCTACGGACAGAGCTGATGAAAGCGGCCAGATGATGCGCGATCTGCGCATCGGACGGGATGTAAGGCTCGGTCGCGGGGCCGATCGCCTTGGCGGCGCCGGTCTCATCGACTTCGACGATGTAGGGTGTCACCGTCGACTGGAGGCTCCGCCAGATCAGGGCGCCGGAGGTGGCGAACGACAGCGCCAGGCACCCCAGCGCCATCAGCCGCCAGTTCTTCGCCTGGACCCGGGCCGAGCCGATCCGCTCGTCCCAGGCCTGTCCGGCCTTCTGGTAGGGCGTCTCAGGGAGGGGTGAGCTCCCGTAATGGGCAGTGGGGCGTTTGAAGCGCATGGGTCAGTCGTCCTTGTCGTTCAGGGTGGGGGCGGCGCCGGCCGAACCGCGATCGCCGTCGCGCAGGCTGTGAAGCGCGAGCTGGCGGGCTTCGCCGAAGCGTTGGGAGGCCTGCATGCCGCGCGCCCAGCCGGGGCTTTTATCGGGCGGCGAGGCGGACGAAGGGTCCGGGGGCGTTGAGGTCGAACCGCCCGTGGCGTCGAAAGCGCCGCGGGCCCCGCGCCGGTAGGCATCGCGCACGCCGCTGGCCGGACGTTCGGCGGCGCGGCGGACCGTGTCGCCGGCCGCCAGGGCGACGCTGCCAAGCCCAGCGGCAAAGCCCGCGGCGCCGCTTTTGCCCGAAGCCGCTGAACCAAGATCGAAGGCGGTGCGCGCGCCGCCCGCCATGGACGCGCCCGCCTTGACGGCGCTGGCGGCGCCGCCGGCCGCCGAGCTCAGCACGGCCTTGGCGCCAAGCCCGGCGGCAACCGTTCCAGCCGCTACCCCGGCGGCCGCGCCGATGCCAGAGCCTGCGCCGAGCTGCGGAGCCCCGGTAATGAGCCCGCTTGCCATGCCTGGGCCGAACACGCCCATCCAGAGGAATACCAGGGCGGCGAGTACTGTACCCATTACATCGGCGAGGGTCAGGTCGCCGGAGCCGGAGAAGGCGTCCGTGATGGTCGAGAACAGCGTCGAGCCGATGCCGATGATGATGGCGAGGACCATCAGCTTCAGGCCGGAGGTGATGACATTGCCGAGCACGCGTTCGGCGAGGAACGCGGTCTTGTTCCAGAGCGCGAAGGGCACGAGCACGAACCCGGCCAGCGTCACCAGCTTGAATTCGAGGATTGCCACGAAGAGCTGGATGGCGAGGACAAAGAAGGCGATCATGATGACCGCCCAGGCGAGCAGCAGCACCGAGATCAGCACGAAATTATGGAAGAAGGCGATCGGGCCCATCAGCTCGCCGGCTTCTTCCAGCAGAGGCAGCGCGGCATTGAAGCCCACCCCGGCAATATAGCCCGGCCGCATCAGGTCCTCCGCCGTGATCAGGCTGGAGCCCGCCGTCAGGCCGAGCCCGGCAAAGCTGTCGAAAATGACCTGGGAGAGAAAGGCGAAATTGCCGAGCAGGAAGGCGAAGAAGCCGACATAGAGGACCTTCTTCAGGAGGCCGGAGATGACATCGGCGTTTTCCGACAGGGCCCAGAACAGCCCCGCCAGCGTGATGTCGATGACGATCAGCGTCGAGGTGAGATAGGCGACGTCACCGGCCAGCAGGCCAAACCCGCTGTCGATATAGGCAATGAAAGTCGCCAGGAACCGGTCGATGACGTCCATCTCTTCCATCGCCTCATCCTCCTGCGCCGAGGAAGCTGGAGAGGCGCGCGCGGCCGCGCTCGGCTTCGGCCAGCCGGCGGGCTTCTTCCAGCGCGACGGCGCGGTGCTGGGCGGCGAGCATTGCCTCGATCTGCATCAGCTGCTGGGCTGTCATGGCGGTGAGCTCATTGCCTGCCTGGGCAGCCTGCAGGGATCCGGCCGCGTCCTGGCTGAGCGCCAGAAGCTGGCCGACGGCCGCCGCGTCGGTGGCATTGTCTTCAAGCGCCGCAGCTGAAACGGCCAGCGTGTCCTGGAACGCGCTGAGCGACTGGCGCCAGCGGGCACGGGCGTCGTCGACCAGGACCTGGCGGGAGGTCGCCGGCCGGTAGGCTTCCGGATAGGCCGCCTGGTAGTCGCGCTCGATGCTGTCTACGGAATATCCGATCCCGCGGGCGCGGCGCAGCACCTCCTCGATCCGGATGATCCGCTGGCCGATGATGCTCTCAGCAACCGAGACGGGGAGGGTCTCGAGATTGCGGGCCATGTTCTCCAGCATCTCGATCTCATGGGCGAGCTGCTGCAGCTGCCCCTCCAGCTCCTGCAGGGCGCGCACGGCCTGGAGGATGTTCTGGGCATGATTGGCCGGGTCATAGACGGTGACCTGGGCCTCGGCCGGGGGCGCCAGCAGGGCTGTGAGCGGGAGCGCGAGGAGGGGCGCGGCGCAGAGGGCGAGGGCAGCGAGGGGGCGTTTCATGAGGAGCCTCATTCAGCAGCGGAAAGATGACGCGGCAGGGCGGGGGTGGACGGCGGCGAACCAGGCGAGCCCCGATGGCCGGGCCAGTGGGCTAGGAGGTCTGCGGCCCAGGGCAGGCCTTTTTCATGCAGCCAGGTCTGCGCAAACCCATCCCCTTCGGTCTCGGCTATCACCCGGTCGAGCAGGGCCTGGTCTTCGGGGCTGCCAGCGGCGGCAAAGGCAAGCGCGACCGGGCCGAGATCGAGGTCGAACAGCCGGCAGCCCCTTGGGGACTGGACATAATAGTCGTGCTTGGGCGTCGCGCCCGCGATGATCTGGGTCTGGCGCGCATTGAGCCCGAACCGGTGATAGGTCTCGCGGGTTTCAAGCTCCAGGGCGCGCTCATTGGCGAGGAAGATGCGGGTCAGGCAGCTTTCAAGGATCGCCGGGGCAATCGCGCTGGCGCGGATGTCAGCCAGCGACTGGGTGGCAAACACCACCGCGACATTCTTTTTACGGAGGGTTTTGAGCCAGTCGCGCAGGCGGCTCGCAAAGACCGGCGCGTCGAGGAAGAGCCAGGCCTCGTCCAGCATCAGCAGCGTCGGGCGCCCGTCAAAGCGCGCCTCCAGCCGGTGGAATAGGTAGGTCAGCACTGCGGAAGCGGCAGCCCCCTGCTGCATCAGGTCTTCCATCTCGAAACAGGTGACGGACGCCAGGGCGAGGTCTTCCTCGTCCCCGTCTAGGAGGTGGCCATGCGGGCCCGCCAGCGTGAACGGATGCAGCGCGGTTTTGAGGATCTCATCCTGGAGCAGGAGGACGAGGCCCGTCAGCGTGCGTTCAGGTGGCGGCGCCGAGGCGAGCGAGTTAATCCCCTCCCAGAGCCGCGCCCTGAGCGCCGGCGTAAGACTGACGCCTTCTCCTTCCATCAGGCCGGCGAGCCAGTCGGCCGCAAATCCCGCTTCTGCCGGCTGGTCAATGTCCTTGAGCGGCTGGAGCCGGGGGCGCCTTGCGCCCCCGAGATCGAGATGGACCCCGTCCATGCCGAGCACGGCGGCGCGGGCCGAGCGGCCTTTGTCGAAGACGAAGACCTGCGCGCGGGCGTAGCGCTGCCATTGCAGGGCGAGCATCGCGAGCAGGACCGATTTGCCCGCGCCGGTCGGGCCGAGGATCAGCGTGTGGCCGACATCCCCGGCATGCAGGTTTAGCCGGAACGGCGTCGTCCCGTCGGTGCGCGCCTCGATCAGGGCTGGCGCGCGCAGGTGCCTGTTCTGACGGTCCCCTGCCCAGACCGCTGAGAGCGGCACCATATGGGCGAGGTTCAGCGTATTGAGGATCGGCTGGCGGACATTGGCGTAGACATGACCCGGCAGGCTGCCGAGCCAGGCCTCGACCGCGTTCAGGCTTTCTGCAATCACCGTGAAGCCCTTGCCATTGATGATCCGTTCAGCCTGACGGGCGCGGTCATCGGCGGTTTGCGGATCATCGCTGGCGACAGTGATCGTGGTCGTCACATAGCCATAAGCCACAAGATCTGACCCAAGTTCCTGGAGGGCGGCATCAGCGTCGCGCGCTTTGTTGTCGGCGTCGGTATCGAGCAGTGCGGACGGCTCCTGGAACATCGTCTCGCGCAGGACCGCGGCCACCGATTTGCGTTTGGAAAACCAGTGCCGGCGCTTGCGGCCGAGGACCTTTTCGGCCTCGGCTTTGTCCATCGCGATGAACCGCGTTGACCAGCGATAGGCAAAGCCCTGGCGGTTGAGCTCATCCAGCAGGCCCGGGACTGTTGCGCCTGGAAATCCGAGAATTGTCAGGACGCGGAGATGCGCGTCCCCGATCCGGGGTTCGAGCCCGCCGGTGAAAGGTTCGTCGGCGAGGATCGCATCGAGGAAGACGGGGATCTCGGGCGCGGCGACCTTATGGCGGCGGCTGGAAATGCAGGCATGCAGATAGGTCAGGGTCTCCTCGTCCGAGAGCGGCGCGATCTCGGAAAGGGCGGATGAGAGGAGATCAAACGTGCGCTCGGCCTGCTGTCGGAAGACGAGCAGCCGGTCGCGCCAGCCGGCGCCGTTCGGGCGCTCGGGCCGCTCGATCAGCGCGGTCTCGGCGCGGGCATTGGTATCGGGCGGCGGCAGCCAGAGCAGGGTGAGATAATAGGCGCTCTCAAACCGGGCGCCGCCTTCTTCAGCCGTGACGCCGCGCTCCTCATCGACGAGCCAGGAAACAGGATCCGGAAAATCCGAGGACGGATAGTCACCGGCTTCCTCGCGCGAGGCCTCGAAGAAGAGCGCCCAGCCCGATCCGAACCGGCGGAGCGCGTTGTTGACCCGCGCCATCACCGCGATCAGTTCCGGCTCGGTCGAGCTCTCAAGATCAGGCCCGCGATAGCGGAACGTGGTCTGGAACGCGCCGTCCTTGTTGAGCACGACGCCGGGCGCCACCAGCGCCGCCCAGGGCAGGTAGTCGGCGAGAAGCCGCGGACGGGCGGCGTATTCGGTGAGGTTCAGCATGAGAGGTGTTCCTTGTGCCGGAGCGCGCGGAGGAGCGTCGCGATGAAGTCAGGGTCCCGGCGGGCCAGGAAAACCGCTGCTGAATGTCCTAGCAGCCAGATCAGGAGTCCGGGGATCCAGAGCTGCAGGCCGAGGCCGACGGCTGCGGCCAGCGTGCCGATCGTGATCGCGAGGTTGCGCGGCGCGCCGGCCATCAGGACCGGTTCGGTCAGGGACCGGTGGAGGGGGATTTCAAAGCCCTCGATCATCAGACCAGCGCCCCGCCGCCGAACGAAAAGAAAGTCAGGAAGAAGCTTGTGGCGGCAAAGGCGATCGACAGCCCGAACACGATCTGGATCAGCTTGCGGAAGCCGCCGGAAGTTTCCCCGAAGGCCAGCGTCAGGCCCGTCAGGGTAATGATGATTACTGCAACAATCCGGGCGACCGGCCCTTCGATCGAGGAAAGAATCTGATCGAGCGGACCTTCCCAGGGCATGCCGGTGCCGGCCGCATGGGCGGGCAGGGCGAGGCTCGCGGCGAGCGTGAAGAGGAGGGCGGCTTCGCCGGTGCGGCGCAGGGCGTCCAGGATCCTGGGGATCGTCATGTCATGTCTCCATATCTGACAAGGGTGGGCGTGGGCGCGGAAAGGGGCGCGGTGACGTAATGACGGCCGTCGAAGCCGGTGACGCGGACGACTTCGTCCACCCGGCGCGTCCCGCCAGTGCGGCTCATGAACACGACGGCATCGATGGCCTCGCCAATCAGCTCCCGGGGCGGCTCGTGGGTCGCTTCGGCGGCAAGCTGTTCCAGCCGGCGCAGCGCGCCGGAAGCAGAATTGGCATGCAGCGTGGTGAGCCCGCCCGGATGACCGGTGTTCCAGGCCTTGAGCAGGTCGAGCGCTTCAGCCCCGCGCACTTCGCCGACGAGGATCCGGTCCGGGCGCAGGCGCAGCGTGGAGCGGACAAGGTCGCGTAGCGTGACAGAGGCGCCTTGCGTCCGCAGGGCGACGAGATTGGCCGCTGGGCAGGTCAATTCTCGGGTATCCTCCAGCAGGACGATCCGCTCGCCACTGAACCCGCCTTCACCGAGCAGCGCATTGGCGAGGCTCGTCTTGCCCGAGGACGTGCCGCCGGCGATCACGATATTGGCGCGTTCAGCGACAAGCGCTTTGAGATGGTCCGCAAGCGCCGGCGACAGCGCGCCCTGGCGTACATAGTCCGCCAGCGTGAACGGGGTGCGCGCCAGCTTCCGGATGGAATAGCAGGGCGCCGCGGACACCGGCGGCAGGATCCCTTCGAACCGTTCCCCCGTGCCCGGGAGTTCCGCTGAAACGATCGCAGACTTAAGGGACGCCGGGCTGCCGAGGCCCGAGGCGATAAGCCGGATGACACGTTCCCGGTCGCCTTCAGACAGGACATGGCCGGTCTGGACAAGCCCGCGTCCGGCTTCTTCGATCCAGACGCTCCCGTCCGGATTGGCCATCACTTCGAGCGTCGCATCGTTTCGAAGCGCGGCGCGGACAACCGGGCAGAAGGCGGTCACCAACATTGCCTGGCGGCGCTGGGCGCTTGTGTCTGCGGGATGGTCCGTCATCGGTCAAATACCTGTCTTGAGCTTTCCCACAGTGTTCCGGAGACGGAGGCTTCTGGCGAGTTGGAGCGTAGGCCATTATGTGCAGGCCCGCGCGACGGCGCGCAGCGTCCTGCAAAATGCTTGATTTGAGGAAGGTCGCGAAAGGCGCCACAGCCGCCGGGACACGGGGCAGGTTGAACCCGTCTTTTCAAACAGAAATCAGGGTTAATGAAAAACCCGCTAAAGTGGAATCATTCTTGCATCCTCCGTTGCAAACGGAGGATGTTCTGATGAAGACATTCACGCTGGCGCCGAGTACGGCCCTTGCGCGCTATGATTACCTGTCGCGGCTTTCCATGGATCGCTGGGCGTGGGAATATCTCCGGCGTAATCCCCGGTTCCGGCGGGATTACGCTCTGTGTGCAGATCTCGGTCCTTCCGAGTCGATAGCGCCCTGCGCCCCGATCCGTATGCTGAAATCCCGCGCCGAACAGAGACTGGCGGGCCGCTGGGGGCTGGTCTTTATGCCCGATCCGGCGCTGGGCGGGTTTGAGGCGGACGCCGTCTGGAGTGACGCCGCCTTCCCGGGCCAGGTGGAGATCCATTGCAGCCCGCGCGGTCCGGGCGAAACCTGCGATCTCTGGGACCGCACCCTCCCAATCGCGAAGATCACCCATATCAGCGACTACCTCGGCCGGGAGTATCTCTTGGTGCGCGGCAAGGGCTGCGTCGTGCAGGTCAAATGCACCGGCCTGCCGCTGATCGGGCTGGAGCCCGTCCGGATGAAGTTCACCGTGTCCGACGTTGAGACCTACGAACGGATGGCGCGGGGGCAGAAAGCGGTGCTCGATCTCTATGGAGACGGGCCGGACCTGTCTGTGCCGCTCTGGACCAAGACGACGCAAATCCTCCGCAACGGCCTGATCGCGCTCGATGGTCTGGCAAAGGACATGACGCGGCGCGAGATCGCCATCCTGCTGTATGGCGAGCGGCGGGTTGCCGAAGGATGGAGCCAGGACGGGGGAGGCCTGCGGGACGCGGTGAAGTATCTCGTGCGCAAAGCAGAAGGCCTGCGCGATGGGGGGTACCTCATGGAATTGCTTGGGACGGAGGCCGGTCCCGGGCAGAGGGTGGCCTGAAGCGAGTGGAGGATGTTTTGCGGTCCGCCCGCGTATGGCGCGGGGCGCTCCGGCCGGACGGCCTGCCCGGCGGGGCTCACTGAGGCTCCGGTGGATCGCCGCTCGGCATGGGGCTGGGCCCCGCCGGCGGTCCGCGCGCCCGCCCTTCCCACTGCCAGCAGGTAACAGAGGGAGAAAAGCGTCTTTTGCGATGGCTGTCAGAGGGGTGACGGGCGCCCGATCAGGGCCTGACGGAAGCCGGGATCACGCGGCGTTATGGGACTGGACGAGGCGTCTCATCGTCTCCGCGGCGGCGTTCGCCCTGAAGTGCATTTCGAGAAGCCCGGCGCGGAAATCCCTGTCAACGGGGAGGGCCAGCAGATCGATCCGGGCCGCGCCGCGTGAGGTGAGCCAGAGACAGGCTTCGGCAACAAGTTCCCGGGCGATGGATTGCCAGCCCGGCGATTGTTCCACGAGCAGGGCCGGCAACGTGCCGGTGTCGCCTTTAGAAGTTAGCCAGATGGCGCCAGTGAGCGCGCCGTCGCGCAAGCCGACGAGGATATGGGCGCCGGCGTCCTGGGCGAGCGGGGCGCCGATGCGATGCGCGCGCTCGCAGAGCTGGGTGAGCCCGGTCGCATCGCTGTGTCGGAAATCGCGGATGTGAAGCGCCATAAAAGGAGATACTGGAAAGATTCGGGACCCCAGTGCTATCCCCTGTCTTGAAATCCTCTCAGTGGGAACAACGGGCCAGCGTGTCGAGGCCTTAACAGGCAGGGAGCCTTGTTAAAGGTTGATGGCGCATCCTTTAATAACGGCGCTGGGTCGCCGGCTGCGTCCCGGGTTCCTGCATGGCCGCGCCGGGCTCGTCAGGCGTGCTGACGCCAGGATGCGCCGTTCCCGGGCCGGTTTTGTGGGACGGCGGCCAAGCCTGGCCGACATTCGAAAGGACGCCTCCTGGGGTTTCGCCAGGTCATCCCCGGCCGCCTGCCATCGCTATAAGGCCTTCCTCCTCAGTCGGAGGTGGGCGGACGGCGCGTCTGCCGGAGCGCGGTCCCCGCGCAAGGGGGCGGGGCAGGCGCGTCGATAAATATCCGACGGCCTCCTACCTACAGCGTCCCCTTGCGCGGGGCCCTCATGCGCTCCGGCGATGCGCCTTCCTGCCGCCCACCCCCGCCTGATGCGGGAAGGATGCGGGCGGGAAGGAGACCGGAGATGACTGACCAACCCACACCTGTTGCACCCCTTGGAACCGCTGTCGCGCCCGCTGTGAAGACGGGACCCCGTATCTATGTGGCGTGCCTCGCCGCCTATAATAGCGGCATCCTGCACGGTCGCTGGATCAGGGCCACCACGCCCGATGAGATCAAGGCCGAAGTCAGCGCCATGCTGGCAGAAAGCCCTGTTCCGCAGGCTGAGGAATGGGCCATTCATGACTATGAAGGGTTCGAAGGCGTTTCGCTTTCGGAATGCGCCTCTTTCGAGACGGTGTGCGATCTGGCCGCGTTCCTGAGCGAGCATGGCAGCCTCGGAGCCAAGCTTCACCGGCATTTCGGCGGACGGCTGGAAGAGGCGCGCGCGGCGTTCGAGGACTATGCCGGGCAGTATAAGACCGCCGCAGACTTCGCCGAGGAGATGATCCGGGAGACGGGCACGGAGATTCCGGCCTCGCTGGAATACTATATCGACTGGCAGGCGCTCGCTCGCGACATGGCGCTGAATGGCGAAATCCTCGTCTTCCAGACGGGCTTCGACGAAGTCCACATCTTCTGGTCCCGGTGAGGGAGGGCAGCGCCATGTTCACCGAACGCTTTGCATCTTTTGTCTGCCCCGGCGACGTCATCACCTGCGAGATCGAAGGCTTCACCGTCTCGGCCCGGATCATTCCCGATGATTGCCCCGACCCGCCCAACCAGCGCCAGGACGGGTTCTGGCCGTCACTCTACAAGTACGCGCCGGGGTTCATCGGCCCCGGTAACAATTTCCGCGCCCGCTTTGCCAAGGCGCAGGCGGAAGCCGAAGCCATCATGGCGGGCTGGCGGAAGGGCGAGTGGTTCTATTGCGGGATCGTGCTGTCGGTCTCGCTGGACGGGGTGGAACTTGCGCCCCATGCGGCGAGCCTCTTCGGGCTAGAGGCCAATTATCCGGAGACGGATAACAGCTACCTCACGGAGGTGGCCGGAAACCTCATCCCGGAGGCGCTCGCCGCTGCCCGGGAGGTGCTGGCCCGCCTCACCGCGTTAGCGCCTGCCGCCCTGGCTCCCGCGCAGAAGGAGGCGCCCGATGGACCCCTTTGAGCGCGTGCTGGAGCCCCGGCCCCAGCTGACCCTCGACATCGAGCGGGGGTTCGTCATCGCGATCTGGGTGCACGGGCGCTGCCCGGACGTCACGATCCGGGACTTCGATCTCGGCGCCAGCGCGACCGATGCGTCCCATGACACCTTCGGCGCACCCTTTGTGCCGATTCACTGGTCCCTGCCGCCGTGGCGGCTGGGCCTCGCCCTAGCCCCCCAATCCCTCTTCCCCTTCTGAAGGAGATTTCCCATGTCCCAACCTGACCTGATCCACCTGCCGCTGAGCGCGCTCAGCATTTCGAAACTCAACATGCGCCATGGCCGCAAAGCGCCGGACGTTTCCGACATCCTGCCGTCCATCCGCGAGAAGGGTATCCGCCAGACGCTGCTCGTGCGGCAGGAAGGCGAGCGTTACGGCGTCATCGCCGGGCGCCGCCGCTTCTTCGCCCTGCAGCAGGTTGCAAAGGAAACCGGCGCCGATCCGCTAGTGCCCTGCGCCGTGATGGCCGAAGACGACGCGGCCTCTGCCATCGAGGCTTCGATCATCGAGAATGTCGCGCGCCTGCCTGCCACCGAGATGGAGCAGTATACCGCCTTCCGGAAGCTCCATGACGAGGGGCGGACGGTCGAGGAAATTGCGGGCTTTTTCGGCGTGACGGAACTCACCGTCCGGCGCGTGCTGGCGCTGGCTTCCTTGAGCGCCCCCATCCGCAAGCTGTATGCCGATGAAGAGATCGACCGTGAGACAGTGCGCGCGTTGACGCTCGCCACACCGGCCCGGCAGGCAGACTGGCTGAAGCTCTGGAACAGCAAGACCGACCGCGCCCCTATGGGGCGGGCCTGCCGCGCATGGATCACGGGCGGATGCGCCATCACCACTGACAAGGCGCTGTTCGACCTTGCCGGATACCCCGGCGCAGTGACGGCCGACCTGTTCGGTGAGGCGGCGGTCTTTGCCGACGCAGAAGCGTTCTGGGAGGCGCAGGACGCGGCGGTCGCAGAGAAGATTGCGAGCTACACCCGGCGGGGCTGGGCGGGAGTGGTGGCGCTGGAGCGCGGGGCGTGTTTCCATCGCTGGGACTACGAGCAAACGACGAAGAAACAGGGCGGCAAGGTCATTGTTGAGCAGCGCCATGATGGCACGGTGACCTTCCATGAAGGCTGGCTGAAAGCTTCGGAAGCCCGCCGGGTGAAGGCCGCGTCCGTCGCAGGTGACGAGGTCGCAGGCAGGGCCGTTCGGCCTGAGATGTCCGGTCCGATGGCGGACTATATCGGCCTGCACCGCCATGGCGCGGCGCAGGCGAGCCTCATCCGGAACCCGGCCATCGCGCTGCGCCTGATGGCGGCGCATGCGCTCTGCGGATCTACGCTCTGGAACGTGCGCCCGCATGCCCCGCGCGCCGTCAAGGAGACGACGCTCGCGAGTGTGGAGGCCGGCGCTGCCACTGCCGAAATGAGCGCTGCTCGCGAAAGGGCAGAAGCCCTGTTCGAGGCGCTTGGCGCGCCGGTTCCGCGCCGCAATGGGGACGTCTATCATCTCTGCGAAACCTTCGCGGCGCTGCTCGTCCTGTCTGACGCCGAGGTGGCGCAGGTGGTTGCGCTGGCCATGGCGCAGACCCTGGACTCCGGCGGGCCTGCCGTCGAGGCGGTACTGCATGCCTGCGGCACGGATTTGTCGGTCTATTGGCAACCCGATGAAGCCTTTTTCAGCCTGCTGCGCGACAAGCCGGTGATCAATGCGCTGGTGGCCAGCATCGGCGGGCTCGCGCTGGCGGAAACCTGCGCCGCTGACCCGGTCAAGGCACAGAAGACCGTGCTGGCAAACCGGATTGCCGGGGAAGGCTGCGCGCCTCATCCCAACTGGCGTCCGGGCTGGATGCAGGTGCCACCCACGCGCCATGTTGACGGCGCCGCGTGCGGGCCCGCTGATGCCTGGGACCAGATTGCCGGACTGTTTGAGGCGGATACGGAGGAAAACTCCGGCCTCGAACCAGACGCTTGCGACGCCGCCGCCGCCTGAGGGGTCGTCTCCTCTCTCAGGCAGGATGGGGCCGCCCGGTGGATGCCGCCGGGCGGCTTTCTGCATGCGGGTTTCTGAGTGCGGATCAGGAGGAAGGTTCAACGCGGAGGCAAGCTTTTCAATGCCACTTTTGTGTTCCGCGCGGCCTACGTGCGTTGCGCGGCGCGGGTTTATTCGTTTCCGGAACCTGCCTCTTGCGGCCCCCTTGTTTCCGTCTCTTGCCGTTTGACCTGGACGGCCTGCATCGGGCCTGAAACCTGACCGGCGAAGAATTTTCCCCTGCGCCTCCGGCGCATTCCTCGCGGTCCAAAATTCTTCGCCGGTCAGGTGCTCCGCTGCGCTGCGCCCCTCCTCGCGGCTCGCCCGAAAAGTGGTTCCCACTTTTCGGATAAGCGAGCGCTGAAGATCGGGTTCAGGCCCGGCGCAGGCCGTCCTTCCGGTCCGGCGTCGACGGGAACAAGGGGTTCCCGGACGGCAGCCAAGGAAACGAAAAGGAGACCCCCATGGCAAACGCACTCGGATACGTTACCGAAACCAAAGCCGGCTTCGAAGGCACCCTCGCAATGATGAACCTCTCAGCTTCCATCCGCATCGAGAAGAATGCTGAGAAAGCCAGCGAGGTCCAGCCCGACTACCGCATCTTCGCCGGAGAGACTTCGACCGAGATCGGCGGCGGCTGGATGCGCAAGGCAAAACAGTCGGGCCGGGAATACCTCTCGATCACGCTCGCAGACCCGCAGATCGGCCCCCGGAAGATCTTCGCCAACCTCGCCCCCGTCAAAGGCAAGAAAGGCCGTCACGTGATCCTCTGGAACCCGCGCGACTAGGGATCAAATCCAGCCTTCTGCGAGCCGCCCCGGAGAATCCTCCGGGGCGGTTTTCTGCGTTCAGATCAGGCCTCCGTCTCGAGGGGAAAAATGCCCAAGGGCGATTTTCCCCCTCCAAGCCCGCGCAGGCGCAGGCAACATCCTCCCATCACGAACGAATTGAAGGAAGGAAAGCCGTGATGCTTCAAAAACGCCCGTCAGAACCCGACGCAAATGACGAACATGTGCTGATGAATGTCCAGGAAGCGGCTTCTTTCCTGAGGCTGACGCGGTCCACCCTTGATCACTATCGATGCGAAGGAAAAGGCCCAATTTACCGCAAGCATGGGACACGGGTTTTCTACACGCGCGAGAGCCTCATAAAGTGGTCTGAGAGCCGGGAATTCTCATCGACGTCAAGCCGCATCGGGCAATCCCGATGAAAGCCGGGTATGCGCTGGCGCTCTTCCTGGGCAGTTCCGCGGTGCTGTTCGGCCTGGTGTTTGATCCTCCGGCGAAGCTGATCTGGAACCGGTCGGCCAGCGCACCGCAAGGGCTTTACTGGCTGAGAGACGCGCCCCTCACCAAAGGCCGATGGGCCGTTCTCTCAGCCAGCAGCGAGCCTGCGCAATGGGCGGCGGCGCAGGGATATATCGGCGAAGACTGGCCTCTGTTGAAGCGGGTTTCCGGGCTGCCGGGAGACACAATCTGCCGGGAAGGAACGGCTGTTTCCATCAATGGGCAGAAGGCCGCTGAAGCGCTTTTGGTCGATCGGATGCACCGTGACCTGCCGGTCTGGGAGGGGTGCATCACGCTTGCGGCAGGCGAGGTATTCCTGCTCTCGTCGCATCCCTCCTCCCTGGACGGAAGGTATTTCGGAGCAGTCCGCGAAGCGGACATCCTGGGCGTCGCGGCGCCGCTCTTTCGTTCGTCCGTCCACGAGCCGTCTGCAGAGTAGGGCAAGGCGATGCAGGCGAACGCAGGGGTGGAGAAAGCGGACCCGGTAGGGCAAGTTAAAAGCGCTGGCGCCAGGCCCTGCCTTGCGCCTTGTCTGCACAACGATTTTCCGGCGCCTATTGCACCGGGTCGAGACGCCGGGTTTGCTGCGATCAGGCGTGTTTGCTGCAGGTCTGGCTGGCGCCATATCCTGATTGGGGAATTTTCCCATGACGGATGATTTCACGCCGCGCCTTGGCCGAATGGGGGATCGGGGGCGAGGCGGCACGTCTCGCTATTCAAAGCAGGTGAGGCAGGCGGCCGCCAGGCTGGGCCGGAAAGCTGGAAAGGCGCGGTTCACAGGCGCCGGATTGGGGCGGGGCGGGGCGAGTGCGCGCGCCCTTGAAATGCGCGGCCAGCGGATGGCTTCCTTCCGGATGCGCCGGGTCATCGTGAAGACGCATGTTTCCAGGGCGCCGCGCGGGGGTGGGGGCGGGGCGCTGAAAGCGCATCTCGGATACATCCAACGTGACGGCGTCGAGCGGGATGGATCGGGGGGCGAGCTTTACACGCGCGAAGGCCTGGAACCGAAGGCGGAAGAATTCCTGGAGCGGTGCGACGGCGACCGGCACCAGTTCCGGATCATTGTGTCGGCCGAAGACGGCGCCAGGTTGGGCGACCTGAAGGAGACGACCCGCGCCCTGATGGCGCAGATGGAATCCGATCTCGGCACGCGCCTCGACTGGCTCGCCGTCGATCACCACAATACCGGTCATCCGCACACCCATATCGTGATCCGAGGAAAGGACGAAGACGGCAGGGACCTCGTTATCGCGCCGGGCTATATCCGGCAGGGGCTCGCGTCGCGGGCGCAGGACATCGTCACGGAGCGCCTTGGGCCTAGGCGCGACCTTGAGATTGCGCAGGCCCGGCAGCGCGAGGTGACGCAGGACCGGTTTACAGGCCTGGATCGGGGCATCCTCTCAGAGGTCTCCGAGACCGGTATCCGGATCACAGAAGGAAGGGACACGCGGGGGCGGTTTGACGAAGCGCTGCGGCGGGCGAGGTTGCGCCATCTCGAGGGGCTTGGTCTCGCGGCGTCGGCGGGGAAGGATCAGTGGACCTTGAAACCTGGCTGGGACGCCTCGCTCAAGGCGCTGGGGCAGCGAGGTGATATCCTCAAGGCGCTGGCAGTGAAGCATAGGGATCGTTCCCCGGATAACAATCTGCGCCGGTTCGAGCCGGTTGCGCAGGAGCAGGCAGTCCTTCTCGGGTCAGTCCTGGCGTCGGTTCCGGAGGATGAATTGCGGGACCGGAGAAGTCTCGTTGTCGAGGATTTTCACGGGACGCGCTGGATCGTGGATATCGGGCTGCGTGAGCCCGGGACGATCCCACCTGATGGCGCCGTAGTGGAGGTCAGTGCACGGACACCAAAACCACGAGAGATGGATGCCTCCATCCTGAAGATCGCGGCAGCCTCGGGCGGGGTGTATTCGGACGCGCTGCATGTTGATGCCGAGCCCGGGGCAAGCCGTGCCTGGAGGCAGGGACATGTCCGGCGCCTCGAAGCCTTGAGGCAAGCTGGTATTGTAGAGCGTGGCAGCGATGGCGTGTGGCGGGTGCCGCAGGACTTCGCCCAGCGCGCCGCCGATTACGATGCGGCGAGGACGGGGCGGCTTGAGGTTCAGGTCCGGTCGTGGATTCCGCTTGCGGAGCAGCCCCGGCATGCGGGGCTGACCTGGCTCGATACGGAGGGGGCCGGGGTGACTGGCGACGGGCTGGCGAAGGTCCGGCAGGCGCGGCTCGCCTTTCTTCATGAGAAAGGTTGGCTTGAAAGCGGGGACAGCGAATTGGGGGAAGCGTTGCGCGCGAGGCTGCGCGTCATGGAGCTGCGAAGGACATCAGGCAGGCTTGCTTCATCAACCGGGCGCTCCGCTGTTGAGCTGGTACCGGGAGACAGGTTTGAAGGACGGTTCGAGAAGGCGATGGATCTGGGGCAGGGAAGGATTGCGGTCGTTGGGAATGCGAAGGAGTTTGCGCTTGTGCCTTGGCGGCCGGAGATGGAGCGTCACCGGGGGCGGGATATGGCGTTCAGACGAACAGCGGCAAGCGTCAGTTGGACGATTGGGATTGAGCGGGGCATGGAGCGGTGATCGCTGGCGACTGAGGGGAGTTCGGACGGTTCCCGATTAAGCACGTCGAATTAGTTCGTTGCGCTTTAGTTGCGCGAAGTACAAGGAACTCAAAAGCGGTCTACCTAACACTGGCACTGACACGCGGAAGGTGACCTTTTAGGACTCGGTGTTTAAGTGAAGGGACTGTAGAAGCAATTTTGGAGTGAGATTGTCACCACCCATCTAGGTGCATTTTTGTTTACTTCGCAGTCCGATCTAAGCACATTTCAATCAACGGAAGTTCTAGATTAGTCCGCCGCAAAAATCATCCGGACCTGCCTTGTGAGTCCTCGGTTTTCGTGCCGCTCGTCAAGCCTGCTTAAATTCTTTAGATTGGTATATGTGTCCAATGCGGGGGCACCTGTATTCAGCAAGGCGCTACATGTTCGAAGAAAAGAAAACGAAGAATTCACGCTCAATTGCGTTCCGCCCATTTGGGTTCCCGCCGATTGTCAATGCATACATGTTCTTAACGGTATTGTTTCTATTTGGACTCGCCGCTATCAGCATTATCGCTGACCAAACACGCGGTGAATTGGCGATAGCGCTTGCAGGAAAAATGATGGATTTCGTGGAAGTCGTGCTTGGCGCGACTTTCGGCGCATTGTCGGTCGCTAGTCTCTATCCTAAGAAGGACGTCTCCAAATAGCAGTGATCTTGGTCCTTGAACCGCGCCGATAACCCCGGAGGCTGTTTGGTTGGAGTCATGCAGCGATAGCGTTTTTCTTCAGGGCTGCAAAGTAGTTGGCCTCGGCTTCTGCCGGAGGGATGTTTCCGATCGGCTCG
>Ga0067045_1002742_pt1 | contig 49763 bp, 47 predicted proteins | sample TerdegcTABiofilm_FD_59184 | JGI IMG/M metagenome (GOLD analysis project Ga0067045, IMG submission 59184) | Combined Assembly of (Gp0054472, Gp0054536) Wastewater bioreactor microbial communities from Singapore -Terephthalate degrading...
CCGCAGGGGACTACGGAGCTTTTAGAAACATATGGTTGATGGCTTATACCTTGGTAAGCGGGCTTACGTATACGTATGAGTCCCTTGGCAGGCGACTCATACGAAGCTCAAATCTGTTCAGGTGCTGTTCCGCTTGTCTGCTCCGGGAGGGTCGCCCGCAGGGAACTAAGCCGCACTCCATGCTCGTAAACCTGTAAAAAGAATATTGCCGGCCTGGAAAATGAACCACTTTTTGTACCGGTTTCCGCCCTCCGGAGTCGCCCGCAGGGGACAACGGAGCTTTTAGAGACATATGGTTGATGGCTTATACCTTGGTAACCGGGCTTACGTATACATATGAGTCCCTTGGCAGGCGACTCATACGAAGCTCAAATCTTTTCAGGTGCTGTTTTGCTTGTTTGCTCCGGCAGGGTCGCCCGCAGGGGACTAAGCCGCACTCCATGCTCGTAAACCTGTAAAAAGAATATCGCCGGCCTGGAAAATGAACCACTTTTTGCACGGATTCGGGTAAAAGATGTATATTATTGAACTTTTACAGGTACTGTAGTGTTTTAAGTACCTATTGAAGTGTACATTTAATAAACCCTGATGTTATGAAAAGAACTACAACCCGGAAAACGTTCCTCCTCACCACATTTTTTTTGCTGTTCCTGCTGTTGTCGGAGCTTTCCTATGCCTGCACCCGTGTGGTATACGACGGTACCAATGGCCTGTACATCACGGCCCGCTCTATGGACTGGAAAGATGAGATCCCGGCTAATATATGGGTCTTTCCCCGTGGTATGCAGCGCAGCGGGGAAACAGGGGCGAGCTCGCTTAGCTGGACCTCGCGCTATGGTAGTGTGGTGGCTACGGCCTGGGATATTGCCACCGCCGATGGGATGAACGAAAAGGGCCTCGTAGCCAATGTACTCTGGCTGGCCGAATCGCAATACCCGAAGTTCGACCCCAAGGGCAAGAAAAAAGGGCTGGCCATTTCGCTCTGGGCGCAGTATGTGCTCGATAATTTTGCAACGGTAAAAGAGGCCGTGGCCGATTTCCGCAAAGATAAATTCACCGTGGTGTCGGAATTTATTCCGGGTACCGACCGCTTTACCACCCTGCACCTGTCTATATCGGATTCAACGGGCGATAATGCCATTTTTGAATACATTGGCGGTAAACTGGTAATTCATCACGATACGGCGTATAATGTTATGACCAATTCGCCGGTGTTTGAGGAGCAGCTGGCCTTGAACAAATACTGGCAGTCGATACCGGGTACTGTTATGCTGCCGGGTACTAACCGGGCGGCCGATCGTTTTGTACGGGCCTCGTATTATATAAGTGCCATACCCAAAACCGACGATACCCGCGTAGCCGTAGCCTCGGTATTCAGTGTTATACGTAACTGCTCGGTACCCTTTGGTATATCTTCGCCGCAGGAGCCGAATATTTCGTCTACCCGCTGGCGTTCGGTTTCGGATCAGAAGAACCGCAGCTATTATTTCGAAACGGTAACCACTCCCAATGTGTTCTGGGTCGATCTTAAAAAGCTGGACTTTAAAGCAAAGGCACCGGTACGAAAACTGGATTTGTCGCAAAATGCATGTTATGCAGGCGAAACATCTGCATTGTTTAAAGATACAGCTCCTTTTAAATTTGCCGGCTTGTAAGCGGCGGTTTATTTCTTTTTGCGCAGCATGGAAATTACGATTACCAGCGCAAGAAAGGCCGATATTACAAAGCCCAGTATACTTAGCAGGGGCATGTTAAAGAGTTTGGGCGGCAGATCGGCACGTACGATCAGGGCCGAACCGATGGAGAGCGAAGCTATGATAATGGCCAGGCCCAGGCGGTCGATACTTTTGCTGAGCATTTCGCGGGTTTCGGCCAGCCCGTTTATCTCGTGATTGATCTTCATTTCGTCGCGGCTGATCTTATCTACAATACGACGGATATTATCGGGCAGGTCGGCTAATGTTTCGTAAACGGTTCGCATCTTTTCGCCACTCTTGGCTAACAGGTATGCCGGACTCGAACGTTTGCGTATAATACGCAGGGCATAGGGATGTATACTTTCCTGTATATTCAGTCCGGGCGAAAGTATCTGTCCTATACCTTCTATCAGCACCAGGCCGCGCATCAGGCTGTAGGCAAAGGCGGGCAGTTCTATATCGTTTTCGCGGAATACGGTCTTCAGCTTCAGGAACATACTGCTCCATCCGATGTTCTGCAGGTTGGAGCTGCTTATCATTTCGCGTATTTCGTATATTTTGCGTTCCAGCTGTTTTTCGTCGTGCACATGGAACCGTACTGATATTTTTTTCAGGGTACGAATCATACGGGCAATGTCGCCCAGTGCGAAAAACGCAACAAAGTCTTCGAGCAGTTCCTTTTCGGGAGGCATCATACTGCCCATATTTCCGAAGTCGATAAATACAAGTCGTCCGTCGCGCAGTACAAAAATATTCCCGGGATGCGGGTCGGCATGGAAATAGCCATATTCGAGCACCTGTTCCATATAGGCGGTTAAACCCTGCCGGGCAATATGTTGCGGGTCAATACCATTGCTGCGTAAGGTATCGCAGTCGCTGATCTTGATCCCTTCTATAAATTCCATGCAAAGCACATTGTTGTTGGAGTACTGCCGGTATACCACAGGCACGTATACCTGCGTACTGTTCCTGAAATTGCGGGCAAAACGTTCGATACCGGCCAGTTCGTAAAACAGGGAAAGCTCGTTGTGTATCGCCGTTTCGAATACATCCAGCATTTGCCGTACACCCATACTGCGCGCCGATTCGCTGTATTTTTCGAGCACACTCACCAGGTCTTTCATAATCAGCAGGTCGGCCGCAATTACGTCTTCAATCCCCGGACGTTTTATTTTTAATACCACCTGTTTGCCGTTTTCTTTAAGCCGGGCTTTGTATACCTGCGACATAGAAGCGGCGGCCAGGGGTTCGGTATCCAGTTCGGAAAACACTTCGGCCGTATCTATTCCCAGCTCTTTCTGCAGCATGGCGGGCAGGTCCCAGTGGTCGGCACGTACCTGGTCCTGTAAAAGCTGCAGTTCGGCAATGAGCGGGGCAGGCAGCAGATCGTCGCGGGTGCTGAACATCTGCCCGAATTTTACATAGGCCGGCCCCAGTTCTTCCAGGGCCATGCGTATACGTTCGTACAGGTTGTGCGCACTGTGCTCTGCCTTTTTTTCGTCCGAACGGCGCAGCGAAAAACGTTCCAGGTTCATACGGGCAGCTATATCGCCAAAGCCGTATTTCAGCAGTACGGCTAATAGCTCGCCGGTACGTTTCAGTTTTTTTTCGGGACTCATTCGCAATGCTTGTATGGGTTCAAAGCTATGTTTTCTGCGGCTTTCCTGCAACTGTAGATACACACATTTTATGTGAGTGATCCACAGAAAAAACAGTATATTTATACACAACTACCATTTGAGTTATGTTCCGGTATCTACATATCTTTTTAACGCTTCTGCTGGCTATTTCCGGTAATTTATGTCTGCAAAGCCAGAAAAATACCCGTGCACTCCCCGGTAACTATATATATTCCGGCGGCGATTTTTACTACCGGCTCAGCCTGTATGCCGATGCGAGTTTTACGTACGAGATGCACAGTCCGCCCGGTACAAGCCGTGCCGAAGGGTCTTGGACGGAACAGAACGGACGGGTGAAACTTTATGGTTTTCCGCAACGGGTATGCATTACGGAGTTCTACGAAAACCGGGTAGACAGCCTGTCCGGAGAACTGCGCATATGGGTGCTGGGGACTTCGGAAAGCGGGATTGTACCCCTGGCAGATTTCCCGCTCTGGGTAAACGATCAGTGTATGGACGAAATGCTGACCGACAGCAGCGGAATGGTGCGCCTGCCCGCCACGGAACTTAAAAATATATCCATCGGCTACGATGCATATACGGTGCGGGATAGCAACAGCAACAGCTTTACCCTGGTACTCAACACCGGGCTTTACATTGAGTATTCTCCGCGCGATTTTTACGAATCGGAATGGACTGCAGGCCCAGGAACACTTTCCCTGGCCGGTTGTGCAGGCCAGTACAAGCTGGTACTCCGCAAACAGGGCCGGGGAAAAGCATCGCTTATACATTAAATGCAGGCGTTCGTGAATTTGCAATTGCTTTCTGGGAAAAAGACTGTTTTTTTGCGTAATTGATATTATACGCTACCGAACATGAACACCATACTCTCCCGCCTGGAACAGGAAGTGCAGGCCTGGGGCCAGGCTTCGGAACTGCCTGCCGGTCTGTTGCAATCCCTGCCCGCTGCCATACAGGAAATACACCGCTACCGTCTTTTCGGCGGCGACCTGCTGGCCATACCGCATAACCTTGTGATAGAAGGGGACGATGAAGAATTCGAAGATCCTTTCAGCTTCATGCACCTGCCCGAACAGTTCGAGATATTTGAATCGGAATACCGCGAAAATATTCCGGCCGGGTTTATTCCCTTCGGGCAATTGCACGGTGCTGCGGAAATGGTGGTGCTCAATACGTTGAAAAATACCGTACACACCTTTCATATAACCGATGTTTTCGACGCGCCCTTCCTGGAATACAAACTGACGAAAGACAGTATGGGCAGCCTGGAACATTTTATAGAACGGCTGCGTGTACAAACCCTATGCTGCTTTATAAATCCAAAGAACCACGGCGAATACGAAATGTGGGAGATCGTAAACAAAACCACACTGAAATACGATTTCGAAGAAACCGTTTTCCCCGACGAACAATCGGTATGGGCCGCGTATGACGAACTGCTGCAGCAGGCACAGGAAAAAGGCTGGGAGCTGCACTATGCGCCCCGGAAGATTATGCTGGCACAGCAGCAGTAAGCAAAACGTACTGTTATCCGCTGGTTTTAAAGGCTTCGATCTCCCTGTAAAATTCCATGGCTTTCATCACTGGTTTTCCGCCCGAACCGGCAATCATCTGCCGGAACCATTTTTTATCCAGGTTTTCGGGTGTGTGTTGCCTATATAACCAATAGCTCAGGACTACAAAAGAACCAGTGAGCAACAGCTGAAAAATAATATACCCGGCGCCCACTTCCCCCGGGAACCAGGCATCGCTTAAATAGAACGTAGTGTAAAAAGGAAATTGCAGGCACATAGTCCGGGCATGGTGGATAATAGAGATCTGCAGCTGCAATAATTGCTGCTGAATGTTGGTTACACTGCCGTTGTAATCGATCTTGTGTGTCCAGATAAGATGTTTGGTGTAGTCTGCAAAACCTTTTAAGTTAACCAGCGCAATTACAGAAACAGAAACAATAAAATAATTCCAGGCAGAGGAATAGTGAGCAAATGCATATACCAGTATATAGCTTAAAAATAACAGGTAGCAGATAAAAGAGACCATCCCGGCGGTTTTTAAGCGGATCAGGGATTTTAAGGACGACTTTGCCCGGTTGTTAATAAGCTCTTTTAATAACAACTCATTAATAGCTAGTGTTTTTTCAATTTTAGCATTCTGTTCTTTCCAGATGCTGATGAGTTCTGTATTTTCCATATTACTGATTTTTTAGTTGTGTAATCTTTTGCTTCAGCACCTGCTTGATGCGGTTTATTTTCGTAGCTACATTCGTTTCGGATATACCCATGATCCGGGCAATTTCCTTATGACTCTTTTCTTCCAGGTAAAGTAGTATCAGTGCCTTATCCAGCTCCCGCAGCCCCGCGATCTGATCCCGTAACATACACAGGTCACTTTCTTTTTCTTCCGCAGTGTCGTTGCCAGATAAATGAATGATTCCGTCTGTTAAGGGGCCGGCTATTTTTTTGCGGCTGTGCTCTTTCCGGTAAAAGGATATGGCCACATTCAGTGATATCCGGTATATCCAGGTAGAATGCCGGTATTGTTCATCGTACCTGTCAAACGATCTCCACAGTTGAATAATAATTTCTTGTATGAGATCTTTCCGGTCCGGTTCGTTTTTACAGTACAAAGCGGCCACTTTGTAAAGGATTCCCTTATGAGACTGTATCACAGAAACGAATATGTCCGATTTATCAGTCTTTTCCATTTTTGTGGGTTGCTGCGATCAAAATTGTAGTTTTTATGCTTTCCATCCGCATAGAGTTATTTTTATTTTACTTATTATTCGAACAAAGGGTTAAAATATCACACAAACTGTAAAAATAAAATGCTTGGCGGGGCAAGAGGCTACAGGTAGGGTAGCTTTCTTTACAGATGAAATACGTGAAAAAGGAGATAAGATTTTGTTTTTTTCTCTTTTTTGCGATCTTGTACACAGAACCTAATATACACGATACTATAATGGGATTTTTCGACGCTTTCAGGAAAAAAAATACAGAGCCGGCTGCGGTATCTCCGGCACAGGAGCATCTGCTGCGGGCGCAGGAACATTATAACAGTCAGAATTACCGCGAGGCGCTGCGTTCGCTGGCTTCCGGCTTTGCGGCCGATGCTGCCTGGGCTCCTCTGTACAGCCTTTCGGTAAGCAGCCTGGAAAAACTGGGAGCGCCGGAAGAAGCGGCCCTCTTCCGCGCGGCACTGGATGCTCCGCAGAATCCTTCCGTTTTTAAAGCCCTGGCCGACCACTTTATGGAAGAAACACATTACAGCCTGGCCACCGCTTTTTTTGAGCGACACCTGCTGCTGGCCCCGGATAACCAGGAAATACTGCACGACCTGGCCATCTGCTATGCCCGGCGCTTTCAGGTACAGAAAGCGCTTGGTATTATGGAATCGCTTAAGGGGAACGACTTCTGGGACAGCTATTTCCGTAATAAATGCCGCATCCTGGCCAACGATACTGCAAAGGTACAGGCCGACCTGGAGAGTATGAGCAACCTGCTGGCAAACCATCCCGACGAAGAAGAGGTATACTGGCCCAAAACAAAAACGCGCGAACTGATAGATATGCTCCGGCGCCTGCAAACCATACCGGAACCACGTACACACATACAGGACTGGCATTTTGTGCATTATGGCAGTGTTATACTGGAATATTTCGATTCGGACGAATATGTGGCCGGAGGCCGTTATGTAGCCCTTTGGGGATCGTTTAATGCCGTAAAGGGCATAGCCCGGCAGCTGCGTACTTTTGCCGAAAAACTATCGGTACAGATCGACCATGTGGCAGCCCTCGACGATCGCGATTCGGAAATAACCGGCCGAATAATAGCCCGCGAACTGGGACTCGATTTTTGTACATACCACCCCGAAGGAGCTCATCATAATGCCCTTATCGTTGCCGGTGATGCCGTGGAGCTGGGCCGCTACGAAGAACTTAATACCGCCCGGAACGGACAACTGCTTTTTGCGCTGAACCTGGGCTGGATGAACTCTGCGTATATATGTCCGGATATTTGCGGATATATATCGCAATACTATTATTTCCCCTGGAATAAAGGCTGCTTCCGAATGAACGAGGATACTCAGAAAATGGAGGAAATACCTGCCGATCTTCGTAGTGCGGAGGAAATAGCCGAAGACATTTATAAAGAGCAGCCCGAAGAAACGGAAGCTGCAAAGTACTACGATTTTTATGCAGAACGCCGCGCATTTCTGAAAGGTATCGGAGATACAGGCGATTCTTTCCGGCATAGTTTTGTAACCGAAAGTCCGGTGCCGGGCGCTTATTTCGGAATGTAGTATTTCCCCGTGAATGCTCCGGAGCCGCTTGCACCTGCAGTGATATATGCATCCGGTGCATAAAACCACTGCTGCTTTGGTACATTCTTTAATTTAAGTATCTGCCTCAGATCCGTGCAGGCCCTGTTTACGTATATAGGAAACAGGGAAAAGTGTTGCCGGAAAAGATAAATTAAAACTGTATTTATTCAATTAGGAGTTTAATCGCTTTGGAGGAGAACATATTTCCATGGGTTTTGTTTACTGTTTTCAGGCCTTAGGGGCTGCTGCTGATGCTATTATTATCTGTATTTCTGAACTATATTTAAAAGAGCAGGTATATGGAAGTGTAGTAGGAAGTATATTTGTTAAAAAATTAGAAATGGATACATTGGAATAAAAACACATAAGAACCTACATGACCTCTATCAACTGGATTTTACAGACCAATCTTGTAAAACCGGAGTTGCTTGCAGCTATCCGGAAAGCACTGGAAATGGACAATATCACCTATCAGGAAGTTAAGATTGTTCCGTTTTCGCATATACTGCCGGCATTTCCCCGTAAAAATGTATTACCGGTATTTTACGGTTCGGAAACGCTCATAAAAAATGCCTATCGCGATAAAACACTGGCTCGCGGCGTGTTTTACGACCATCGTACCTTTAATATAGAGAACTATATGCATCACTGGGGAACGCGTATGCTCAACCACGACAGCATCATTACTACATTTCCGGCATTTGCTACCCGCTTGTACGACGAGGATTCAGAATGGTTCCTGCGCCCCAACGACGATAGTAAAGCCTTTAGCGGGAGAGTGATGCGCTTTAGCGATATACAGAAGCTGGCCGCCGAACTGAACGATTTGGATAATCCTGCTCTTAGCGGCGAAACCCGTATCGTGGTAAGCTCGCCTAAAAGTATTGTAAAGGAATGGCGGCATTTTATTGTAAATGGAAAAGTAATAGATACCTGCCGTTATGCCTGCTTTGGCGAGCCTGATGCCGACCGTAACGATGTGCCGGAACAGTTGCTCCGCTTTGTAGAAGAAACCTGCGCTATTTACAGTCCGCACGATATTTTTGTAATGGATACCGCACTTTGTAACGGGGTGTACACCATTGTGGAATGCAATTGTTTTAATGGTACGGGTTTTTACGACCACGATGTGGTAAAAATTATACGTGCTGTAAATGCATACCTGGCGAAGCGCCCGACGATGGCATAAGAATTGTGCGTATTTGTACCCGACCGTTCCTGTTATTAACCCTGCGCAGCAAACCGTAAGTGCCTGTTCGGTTTTGTGGAAGATGAATCTGGTTACGGCACAAACCCGGAGCCGTATACTTAACTGAGAGAAAACCCCGGCTCAGGATGATGCTGTCTGCGAATTTCTGAAGAATTTTATTGCCGAATCTGTCCTGAAAGTCTTTTGCCGTAAAGTGCCGCTTTTTCACGTTTTTGTTTATTTTTGGTGCAGGATGCTCTTTTTCAGCGGCCGGATATATAGATTTGAAAATGCTGTGTATCAAAATGTGGGTAAACAAGGCCCGGATCATTCCTGCGGCGTTATCCCCTGCATACAGAAACGAACCCTGGTATGGTGCGCCAGATACCTTACCGGCTCAAAAGCAGCGAAGCTTCTAAAATGCTGGTATCCGGTAAAGTGACCGAATATGCTGAAAAATAAATGATAAACACCTGCAATTACCCATGCGAACACTTTTGTTTCTTTTACTGTTTCCCTTACCTGTTCTGATCTATGCACAACCGTCTGCTGCACCTGCAGTGGAGGTATATAGGCTGGAATGGCCCGCAGACGACCTGTTATGCGACGATTACGAAAACTCAGACGGATATATGCACTATGAAATTTATCGTCTGAAAGATTCAAAGCACATTGTGTGGGTCCGGGAATTCGGTGCTTACTGTCAGGGCGATTCGGAGTACAGTTCTTCCTATCGTTTTGATGCGCAGGGAAAACCCTGGTATTCTGTTGTTGGAGGGAACCTGTATACAAATACGTACATCCGTCTTTATACCGGTACCAACGTAGTAGAAGTGGAATACCCGCCCGGATGGGAGCCAAATTTCAGCCGCATTGTACGGCAGCTTAATGAAACAGGTCTGCGCAGCGAAGACTCTGCTGTCTTTAACCCGGAAAACTACCGTGTACGCATGCGGGAGCGTATACAATCCCTGCAGAAACTGCTACCCACGCTCAGCGATACAGATAAACAGTCCGAAGCACGAAAAACGATACATACCTTACAGACGAATCTGTCGCAGGCGACTTATAAACCGGGTTACGAATGGCGTAAACCCCGTTACCCGGAGGAATTCATGGACGTAAAAGGAACGGATATCCGCGTACGTTCCGGTCCCGTCAGCACATCGGCCATACTGGGCAAAATATCCTGGTTCGATACTATCTGGTGCCTGGAAGTTCGCGGTTCTGAAACCATTGAACCCTATGGCACATATCCCTGGTACAAAATCCGGTATTTTTATAAGGACGAAGAACGCGAAGGCTGGATATTTGGCTACTTTGTGCAGGATGGGGTTTATCCGGAGGTAGGAGTGAAGGGGAATTGAGTGAAGGGGAGTAGGTGAAAATTGTATGTGTAAGTGATAGGGTTTGTTTGCGAGTGAATTGCGATTCTGTCGTCTTTCTCAGTATCAATGTTTAGATGCCACAAAAAACTGTTTGGGAATCGCTAAAAGAAGGAGGTTATTTTTCTCATATTTAGGTAGTTATTCGGTGTTTTTCCGAGCGGGTTTTCAGGAAAAATCAGTTCCGTCAGGTGGAATAGCCGGTAGCTGCATGTATATACGTATCTGAGAATATTACTGTAAGGATGAGACTGAAAATCGTATACAGTTCCGGCATTGTTTTCCGGGTTCACAGTCCTCAGCCGCAATCCTTATCATCATTCTCCGGAAAAGAGTATAGAATAAGTACTTACGAATATCCGATTATTTACAGTAAAGCAGGCCGTATGGCTATCTTTTAAGTGGAGTATGCTCTATCAGGTTTCCGTCAACTTACAAACAAAAACTAAAAAGTTACATTCTTCGGATTGCCTCACCTATACTCGCCCCTCTTCGTCCCTCCTTGCTCATTTTTGTCCCCCATCGCTCGCCCCTCTATACTCGCCAATTTTCCGTCCCTCCATCCTCCCAGCTTACCTTTCGCTCCTCCTAGCTCGCCCTTCCTAGCTCCTCAACTTCCTCCTTTTACTCCTTCAATCCCATTTTCTCAGCAAAATAATCAGCAAAATCAAGCATTTGTTCTTTCATTTTAGTTTCGCCCGTTGCGCGTTCAAAGGTTTCGGCCATAGTAATGAGTGTCTGATGATAAAACTGTTTCATATCATCCACCAGCATATCCTTGGTCCATAAGTCTATACGCAGGGTATTGTTTTCTTTGGGGTCCCATATCGAGAGCAGGAAAGCATTACAGGCACGGTCTTCCTCCACACCGCTGTCAACGGCCGACCAGGATATCTGTTCCGGAACTTTTTGGTCGTCGAGTAATACTTTTATCTGTATATCGGATGTTTTAGACATATTCTTATTTTTTTGGTTTGTATTTACTTTGAGTAAAGATGCTTTTATAATCGTGGTTACGCATCAGCTGATCGATTGTGATATCTTTATGATTATCCATGTAGCTCGAAACAATACGCCAGCCCAGGAACCAGGCAATGCGTCCGGGTGTTTCGTGTGGCATACCTGCCGAAAACGGTGCTTCTTCTGTGTATTTGATGATTTCCCGTTTATCTTCGGAATAAAAAAGTTGTTTCTGGATAAAGAATCCGTAAATATTACCCTCGTTTTTAACGGCATATGCATAACCTTCGGGCGTATAACCCAGCAGCTCATGTTCAGCGCGGCCGGGAAGCAGCTGCTGCAGGTAGAACAGTATTTTGCCCCGGTATACCACATCGTCAATAAAGGTGGCGCTTTTGTTGTCTTTCGGAAATTCGGTCATAAGCCAGCCGGTAAGGCTTTCGGGCACCATCAGTTCTTTTCTGCGGCGTATGCTTATATAATCGGGCCAGCTAAGCCCTTTGTAGCCGCTGAAGTTCTGCCCCAGGTACATTTCCAGTCCTACCAGCATACAGGTATCGAGTGCCACCACCGCATAATTGAACCCGTTGTAGGAAAAAACCACTGAGGGAACCACGGCTTCCGGTGTAAGCACGGAATAACGTTTCAGGGCTTCGGTGTATTCTTTTTCAGGGTCTTTTGTATCTGGGAATGTTTCGTAAATGGCTGTACGTGTTTCCTTAATGTAGGGGTCTGCCAGAAAACCGGCCAGGTTTACCCTGGTAAAAGGAGTATCGGGATGTCCCAGCTGCAGTATATCTTCCAGGTAGCCCCGGGCCAGCGTAGGGTAACGGGTTTGTATGGTGCTGAGCACCTGTTCGGGACTTACCTGCCCGTCCTGCGGAAGTATGTCTTTGTAGAGCCAGGCAAAATGTATGGGCTTATTTACGCTGGAGGTATCTACCTTGTAACGTTTTTCGGTACAGGCAAACAGCAGCAGCAAAAAACTGCTTGTATATAGAATAACTTTATTTTTCATTACAGCAATCAACGTGCAAAAATGCAAATACATTGTGATACTACAAAAGCAATTTAGCACCGGGCCGTATACTGTGTACTGCTTTCGGGAGCTATACGGATATTTGCTATATTTGTGTCTGTAACCCTTTTATAGATATTATGCCTGTGAAAAAGAATGTTCCTGTGTTGCTGTTTGCCGCCGTATTGCTGTATGCGGGTTGTAAAAAACCAGATCCGGGTACGCCTCAGCCGCCTGCCAGTGGTAATACGCTGCAAGAAACGGTGGGTTTTAGCATACTGGACAGACTAAAAGGCATCTGGAACGGACCTGTTGTATCCGGAACTCCGCTGGGCAGTTACCCGGAATGGATTGTCGATTTTCGTCCCGTTACGGCAAACCAAATATCTGCTAAAAATGAACTTGATTCGCTGAACGATATACATATGTCGTTTTTTGTAGCAAAGTATAAGAATTCTTACCGGGTTGCTTTCCGCAATGGCGGCTCTTTCGCCGGGTTAACCCGTGTATCGTATTTCCTGGCCGACAGTGTATCGGAGACTCCGTCGCAGGCCTATTACCGTTTTTCGGAAGTGATAAAGGGCCGCAACCGGGCCTATACCGAGGCAGTGTTCCGGGGCGACAGCCTGATACTGAAATCGTATACGAACCATTATAATACCTTGTCGGCTCCGGCATTGCACATGAAATGGAGCGCCGCAAGGCAGGATCTAAGCTCGGCGCAGCCGGCAGTATCGCATTTCGGATTTCCGCAAAAAACACTGGGGCGCGACCTTTCGGATGCATTCGGCACACAGGCTGAGGCTATTTATTATTCGATAAGCGGGGGTGACCCTTATCCTGAAACGGAACAGCCTTACCTGGGCCAGACCCAGCTGCAGTACAGCTATGCACCTGGTTATACGCCCGATGCTGCGCGTAAAGTGTTTATTGTTATTACCACACAGCCGCTTATTAATGGTTTTAGCATGAACCTGGATAATCTCCGCTACCGTTCGCGTTACGTAACACTCGCATCAACAGACATGGATTTTATATTCAGCAGTATGCACCCGGGCAGTTATTATGTGTATGCCCTGTACGATGCTGATGGCAACAAGGGTTTTAGCAGCGGCGACTGGGTGAGTGCATCCAATACATCCTTTGTTTTAGCACCGGAATCGCAGACCCAGGCCTCGGTACAGCTTAATTTTACCATACCCTGATGTAACAGCGGTTCTGCGTTTTGTGCTGAATATCAGATGGTACATATATCGTGCATAACTTCCTTCGCTTTGCGGCCGGATGTTTATATCTTTGCACCCGAAAAGCACAAGCAACCGGATGGAAAATAATCAGCTTACAACCGTTGAAACCGCACAAAAACTGGGTATACAGCCGCAGGAATTCGAAAAGATAAAAGAAGTACTGGGCCGTGTGCCGAACTTTACCGAACTGTGTGCCTACAGTGGCATGTGGAGCGAGCACTGTTCGTATAAAAACTCTATAAAATGGCTTAAGACCCTGCCCAAAGACGGTCCGCACATGCTGGCCAAGGCTGGTGAGGAAAACGCAGGACTGGTGGCCATTGGTAACGGACTTGCCTGCGCTTTCAAGATCGAATCGCACAATCACCCCAGTGCCATAGAGCCCTACCAGGGTGCAGCCACGGGTGTAGGCGGCATTAACCGCGATATATTTACGATGGGTGCACGTCCCATTGCGCAGCTAAACTCGCTGCGTTTCGGGAACCTGCGTTCTAAGCGTACCAAATGGATAGTGGAAGGCGTGGTAAAAGGGATTGGTAACTATGGCAATGCCTTTGGTATACCTACCGTAGGCGGCGAAGTGTTCTTCGACGATGCCTTTGAGCAAAATCCCCTGGTAAACGCCATGAGCGTAGGTATTGTACGCGAAGGCGAAACCATAAGCGCCACATCGTATGGCGAAGGAAACCCGGTTTACATCGTAGGCTCGGCAACGGGTAAAGACGGTGTGGGCGGAGCCGCCTTTGCCAGCGGCGATCTTACCGAAGATTCGGCCAAAGATCTGCCGGCCGTACAGGTAGGCGACCCCTTTCAGGAAAAACTGCTGCTGGAGGCCAGTCTGGAAGTTATTGCCAGTGGCGCCGTAGTTGGTATGCAGGATATGGGTGCCGCAGGTATTATATGCTCTACCGCCGAAATGAGCGCCAAAGGCGAACACGGGATGATTATACACCTGGATAAGGTGCCTACGCGCCAGGCAGGTATGCAGCCTTACGAACTGCTGCTTTCCGAGTCGCAGGAACGTATGCTGGTAGTGGTAAAAAAAGGTCAGGAGGCCATTATCGAAAAGATATTTGAAAAATGGGACCTGCCCTGTGCCGATATTGGTACCGTAACTACCGACGGACAACTGAAATTTTATTTCCACGGCGAACTGGTGGCAGACCTGCCTGCCGAAAGCCTGGTGCTTGGCGGCGGAGCCCCGCAGTACGAACGCGAATATACCGAGCCGGCCTATTATGCCGAATCGTTTACGTTCGATCCGGCTTCGGTGCCGCAACCGGCCGATTATAAAGCGGTGGCCGAATTCCTGATCGCACACCCCAATATTGCAAGCAAACGCTGGATATACCAGCAATACGACAGTATGGTGGGCACTGTTAACATGAGCACCAACCGCCCGGGCGATGCAGCCATCGTAAACCTGAAAGACAGCAATAAAGCCCTGGCCGTTACCGTAGATTGCAACAGCCGCTACGTACAGGCCGACCCTGAAAAAGGAACCATGATTGCCGTAAGCGAAGCAGCCCGTAATATTGTATGCAGTGGCGGTGAGCCCAGTGCTATTACCAACTGCCTTAACTTTGGTAATCCATACAACCCCGAGGCATATTGGCAGTTTGTGGGTGCTATTAAAGGTATGAGCGCAGCCTGCCTTAAGTTTCAGACACCGGTAACGGGCGGTAACGTTAGTTTTTACAACCAGAGCAAAATCGGCGACCGTACCGTACCTGTATTCCCCACACCTACCATAGGTATGCTGGGTATTGTGGAAGACAAGAAACACCAGACAGGCCTGGCCTTTGAAAAAGAAGGCGACCTGATATACCTGGCCGGTAACATTACAAACGATATAAACAGTTCGGAGTATCTGTACTCCTATATAGGCAAAAAGAATACACCAGCTCCGTATTTTAACCTGGATGAGGAATACGAACTGCATGCGGCCGTAAAAACCGCCATACGTGCCGGTATTGTAAGCAGTGCCCACGATGTGGCCGACGGAGGTCTTATCTGTAACCTGCTCGAAAGCTCATTTCCCGCAAACCTGGGTTTTGAGATACAGACAGACACAACCGTACGCAAAGATGCTTTTCTCTTCGGGGAAGGACAGGGCCGCGTAGTATTTGGCATTGCACCTGAGAACAAAGCCGCATTTGAAAAGGTTTTCGCAGATGCGGGTATCCCGCTCCGGCACATCGGCAGCGTAAGCAAAGGTGTTACCGTAGACGGTGAGCGCTGGGCAGAGGATGTAAGCGTGTTCGTAAAACGTTACGATACATCGATCGAAAGCCTGTTGTTACAAGAAGCAGAAGCCTGATTATGTATAAAGAATTAAACCCGGATACCTTTACCGAAGTACTTAAAACGGTTATTGATCCCGTTGCCAAAGAAGATATCATCAGTACGGGAAAGGTAAGGTATTTCGAAATAAACGGCCGCAGCATCCGTATGGATCTGGAAGTGCTGAGTCCGGCTCTGCACATTAAACGCAAAGCCGAGAACAATGTGCGCGAAGCCCTGCACAATGCGTTCGGGCAGGATCTGGAAATACACATAAACCTGCAGGTAAGCGTACCCGATAAACGAAAAGAGAATGCCGGACTGCTGCCTGGTGTTAAGAATATTATTGCCATTTCTTCCGGTAAGGGAGGAGTAGGAAAAAGCACCGTATCTGCCAACCTGGCTGTAACGCTGGTTCGCCAGGGATTCAGGGTTGGTCTTATCGATGCCGATATATACGGGCCCAGCGTACCCATGATGTTCGACGTGGAAAACCGTCGTCCGAACCTGGTTACCGTTGACGGGCAAAAGCTGATAGAACCTGTGGAAAGCATGGGCGTTAAACTGCTCAGTATCGGCTTTTTTGCCGATGTGGCCCAGGCCGTGGTATGGCGTGGGCCTATGGCTTCCAAGGCTTTGCGCCAGATGTTTGCCGATGCACACTGGGGCGAGCTGGATTTTCTGCTCATCGATCTGCCTCCGGGAACAGGGGATATTCACCTCACTCTGGTACAAACCGTACCCGTTACAGGAGCCCTCGTAGTATCCACCCCGCAAAAAGTGGCCCTGGCCGATGCCGAAAAAGGGGCCAATATGTTCCGGCTGCCGGCTGTAAATGTTCCGGTATTGGGCATGGTAGAAAATATGGCCTATTTTACCCCGGACGAACTGCCCGCTAATAAATATTATATTTTCGGAAAAGATGGCGTAAAACAGCTCTGCCAGAAAATGGAAGTACCCTTTTTAGGTGAAATTCCGCTGGTGCAGGGCATACGCGAAGGTGGGGATACCGGTAAACCCCTGGCCCTCGAAAGTGCCCATCCCGTAGGTAAAGCCTTTACAGAGCTGGCCGACAGGCTGCTGGAAGAAGTGGTGCGCCGCAACCAACAGGCTCCGCCCACCCAGGTAAGTGATGTAACCAAGTTTTAAGCGGAATTGTTACCTTTGCTATGGATATGATTACCGGTACCGATATACGCGAAACAGTAGAACAGGCCCTCGACGAAATACGACCCTTTCTGCAGAACGACGGCGGTGATATAACCATTGTGGAAATTACCGACGACCATGTGGTAAAGGTAAAACTGCACGGTACCTGCAGCACCTGTTCCATGAAGCCTATGACCATGAAGGCCGGTGTACTCGAAACCATACGTAAAGCATTGCCCCAGGTACGCGAAATAGTAGAGGTAGATTGTTAACATTACGGGCATTCTTATTCACAAACAAAATCCGACAACGTTAATTTTTTGTTTTTTTAGATGCCTCAGATTATTCACAAATTTGTTGGCACAGAAGTTGAACAATCTATCATAAAAAGGAGGTAACCATGGAATATTCTATCTCAAACAGAAAATACGGCACCCTGATACGCATCAGCGGACGTATACTGTCCATGGCAGATTCCAAAGAACTGATGCAGGAGTTTTCGGAACTGTTGGCAGAAGGCAGGCACTATTTTATTGTGGACCTGAAAGAAACCGAATATGTAAATTCGGAAGGCCTTAACGTGCTCATCAAAATACTTACGCAAAGCCGTAATGCCGGCGGCGAAACCATCCTGTGCCATATAAATAAACATCTTCGCGAGCTTTTTATCATTACCAAGCTCAGCAGTATCTTTACCCTTACCGATACCATAAAAGAGGCCGAAGAGTTGCTGGAACAGAATATGGAATGTGCCGAGGACGCCTGATACGCAAGGCCTTAATAATCTGTTGAAATCCTGACCCATTTTTTGTTGTCAATCCCGATGCATAGCTTACCTTTGCGCTTTTGTAAACGAAAGCATACCCGCAATGAGTAAAGTAGACGTACTGTTGGGCCTGCAATGGGGCGACGAAGGTAAAGGTAAGATCGTGGACGTACTGGCTCCGCATTACCAGATCATAGCCCGTTTTCAGGGCGGCCCGAATGCCGGTCATTCCCTGGAGTTTAACGGACAAAAATTTGTGCTGCATACCATTCCTTCGGGTATTTTCCGCGAGGGTACGATAAATATTATAGGCAATGGTGTGGTAATAGATCCCGTAACTTTTAAAAAAGAGATCGAAAACCTGGAAAAAGCCGGGGTAGACGTAGCATCGCGCCTGCTTATATCACGTAAGGCGCATCTTATACTGCCTACACACAAAGTACTCGATGCTGCTTCCGAAGCTTCTAAAGGTACAGCCAAAATAGGCAGCACCCTTAAAGGAATAGGCCCTACCTATATGGATAAAACCGGACGTAACGGTTTGCGTGTGGGCGATGTGGAGCTCGATACCTTTATGGAAAAATACAATCAGCTGAAGCATAAACACGAACAGCTGATCGAATTATATCACTACGAATACGATGTAACCGAAGCTGAACAGCTGTGGTTCGAAAGCCTGGAAACCCTGCGCCGGTTCGGGTTTATCGACAGTGAAGACTACCTGCACAAAGCCCTGGAAGCCGACAAGAAAGTACTGGCCGAAGGTGCACAGGGTACTATGCTCGATATCGACTTTGGTTCGTATCCTTTTGTTACTTCTTCCAATACCATTACCGCCGGTGCCTGTACAGGCCTGGGTATAGCTCCCAATAAAATAGGAGAGGTGTTCGGTATTTTCAAGGCTTACTGTACCCGCGTAGGCAGCGGTCCGTTCCCTACCGAGCTGGAGAACGAAACCGGGCAGGCCCTGCGCGATATAGGCCGCGAGTATGGTGCTACCACAGGTCGTCCGCGTCGTACCGGCTGGCTCGATATACCTGCGCTTAACTATGCCTGCCGTATCAATGGTGTTACACGCCTGCTTATGATGAAGGCCGATGTACTTTCCGGATTCGAAACCCTGGAAGTGGCCACTTCGTATATGTATAAAGGACAGGAGCTGGATCATTTGCCCTACGATGTGCTCTCCGGCGAACTGAAACCGGTGTTTACATCGCTGCAGGGCTGGAACTCCGACCTTACAGGAATGAAAGACATCAGCGCCATTCCCGGCGAACTGGAAACCTATACCCGTTTTATCGAAGAAAAAACCGGCATACCGGTATCGGTGATCTCGGTAGGTCCCGACCGCGAACAAACCCTGATACGGAAAAATATTTTTGACTGAGCGCCGTTTGCATAATGCCATGGGCAGAAAAAGCTTCATATACATTGCATTGTGCCTGTTCGCTTTATTGCCGGTACTGCAGCTGTTTGCACAAACAGGCTCGCAGCCGGGCAAAGGGGCCAAGAAGATCGAATTCCTGAACGCAGATGTAATGGAGTACGATCAGAGTCTGGGCGTAGATGCCATGCGCCTTATAGGGCGGGTTATGATGCGCCACGGCGGAGCTACCATGTATGCCGACAGTGCTTATCGTTATATGGATCGCGATGCTTTTGTGGCTTTCGGGCAGATACATATCGAACAGGGCGACAGTGTAGACCTGTACGGCGATACGCTTACTTACGACGGAGCAACCGGTATGGCTGTGCTCAAAGGCCGTGTGCGTATGATAGACCCCCAGGTGAATATGGAAAGCAAATCGCTTACCTACGATGTGAAAAACAATACGGGTTTCTACGACGACAGTGCCACCACACGATCGAAAGAAGGAAATATTCTCAAGAGCCGCAGGGGTACCTACTATGCCGACCGCAAAGAGTTTGTGTTTACTAAAAATGTAACGGTAGAATCGAAAGATTATACCGTTTTCAGCGATACCATGACCTTTAACACCGTTACGGAGATTGCATATTTTCACGGTCCTACCCGCATTGTATCCGATCAGAATATAATTACCTGCAAACAGGGCTGGTACGATACCAAAAACGATATATGTTCTTTCAGCAAACGGGCCAAAATACAAACCAAAGAGCAGGAAATAGAAGCCGACAGCCTGTATTACGAGCGTAATACGGGTTATGGTCTGGGCTTTAACAATGTACGCCTGCGCGATACTTCGCAAAACATAGAGGTGCGGGGTAATTATTCCGTTACACAGAAAAACATCGACAGCTATATGGTAACCGACAGTGTTACCCTTATTATGGGTATGGATGCCGATAGTCTTTTCCTGAGTGCCGACAGCCTTTTTTCTGTGGGCGATTCCCTGTGTGGCCGCATACTCAGAGCCTATTACCGTGTAAAGTTCTTTAAACCCGATATGCAGGGCTCCTGCGATTCGCTGGTGTATTTCGAGGCCGACAGCCTGCTGCAGATGCATCGCCGGCCTATATTGTGGAACGAAGAAAACCAGCTTACGGCCCGTTTTATGCAGATATTTATGAAGAGCAAACGGGTAGATAAGCTCGATATGCTCGAAGCGGCACTGATTATAAGCAAAGAAGATACCATTAAGTTTAACCAGATTGCCGGGCGCAATATGCGGGCCTATTTCAGCGGAGGAGGGCTGCGAAAGGTAGATGTGAAAGGCCGGGGCGAAACCATTTATTATCCTAAGGAAGAAGAAGAAAGCAGTCCGCCGCCACCGGTTATGCCGCTGGATACTATACCGCAAGCCGGCGACAGTGCTGCCGTGCGCGACAGTATCGCTCAGCCGGCAGCCGGTAATAATAGCGGAATACAGATAGGCTCACGATCTGGCAACAGTGGAGGCATAAGTCCGCCGCAGCCTGCAACCAATGCGCTTAGCCCCGATACAGCAGGACGTTTGCTGAACCTGGCAGGCGGCGATACTGCCGCTTTTGTGCCCAAGGTACCCAAACCGGCTCAGTATATAGGTGTAAACAAGGTAAGCTCCGAAGATATAACCATTTATCTCGATTCCGGAAAGGTAGACCGTATTGTATTTAAGGTAAAACCGGCCGGTAACCTTTCCCCTTTCGAAGGCATCGACCTTAAGGAATACAAATTGTCAGGCTTTGCCTGGTGGGAGCAGCTGCGGCCTTTAACCCTGCTCGATATTTATTCGCCGCGCCGGGTACCCAGGTACGATTATATGCCTAAAAAGAAACCCGTACTAAAACCTAAAACGCCTCCGGCAAAACCCGCAACGGGCAGCGGAACAGCTGCTACACCGGTAAAGAAGTAAGACGTAAGGTTTATTTGTCAGAAACAGGTACGCTTCCGGCAAACCCATATACATTTCCGCCTCAAAAAAGAACTTATTACTGTTTGATAAGCGGGTCCAGCGTTTTTCCTTTTTTAGGAACGCAGGCCATGGTAATGCGGCTGGCGCAGGTAAGCCGTCCGTTCTCGTCGCGTATTTCTATGTTCCATACCTGTGTGGTAGCGCCTACATGCAGGGGTTTAGCCGTGCCATATACATAGCCGCTTTTAACGGCACGCAGGTGGTTGGCATTTATTTCGAGGCCCACACATAAAAAAGCATTCATATCCACGCAGAGGTTGGCTGCCACACTGCCTACGGTTTCGGCCAGTACTACGGAAGCGCCGCCATGCAGGAGTCCTGCCGGTTGTTTTACTTTGGGGGTAACGGGCATACGGGCAACCAGGTAATCGTCGCCGATCTCGGTAAATTCAATTTCGAGAAATTCGCCCATATTACCTACGTTCATGGAATTAATTTCGGGCAGACTGAATACTTTTTTCCAGATCATACTTTAAACCACTTAAATGTTATGTTTTTTCGCAGGAGCAGCACGAATATAGCCATTAAAAACGGTAAGGCCGGCATGCGGTAGCGTACCAGTGCTCCCGAATTATCAACGGTAAGTCCAATAATGGCTGCAAGCATCAGCACAAACGACAGGCAAAACCACAGAATTCTGCTTTCCTGCGAGCTAAATTTCGATGTGCGCCGCAGGCTCAGGCAGTATATGCCAAACAGCCATATGGCGGCCGTTTCAGTAAAAGAAACAGCGGTCATGGCGTTGTATATATCCTTTGCAAAGGGGCGGAACAGGGCATTGGCCCAGGCCCGCGGAAGGGCCAGCAGCACGCCCGGCAGATCGGCACTGAAAGCCGGCATCTGAAAACGGCTGCGGGCATTCATAAGTTCCGAAACATTCGAAAAGGCTTCCTGTTTTTTATGGAGTATATGCCAGAGGTTATACCCCGGCAACCAGGCCGAAACAGCAGCGGCCAGCAGCAGTATGGCTCCCCAGGCAATAAGCTGGTTTAGTATGGTACGCGTTTTTAGTGCAGGTATACGGGCAAGTAACACCGCCAGCACACCGGGTAAAAAGGCCGCAAATACATATTCTTTCGAAAATAATATCAGAAGCAGTGCCGGCAGCAGCCAAAGCAGCCGTTTTTCGTTAAACAGTGCATACACAAGAAGTCCGCTGCCCAGGATTACAAAGGGTTCCTTTAATACCCCGGCCGACCAGAAGAGCACCGATGGCAGCATAAACACTGCAATAAACCATAGCGGAGCTTTATTGCGGAAATAAGGCAGCCAGCTTTTATAAAGCAGCAGAGAGCCGGTATAGCTCATAAAACTGCATACAACGGCATGTGCAAAGTACGAACCCCGGCTAAGCGGGTACAACAGTGCATGAAAACGGATAATGAGCCGGTTTTCGTTAACGGGAAGCTCTTCGAACGGCTTATACCAGTTAAGGGTATGAGCATTCATATACAGCCGGTCGGCTTCATTTTCCATCCCGAAGAACACGTTCATAAATCCCTGCGGATTCACATACAGGTACTGATACAGCGCTTCGCCATCGTGAAAATATTTATAGATATCGGCATAGCGCGGATCGGCATAGATATAGGTATAAATGGCCCAGAAAAGAAAGATAAGTGCTGTTTTGAACAGGAAAACGGCAAGCGAACCGGCTTTGCCCGCACCCTGTATCTGCAGGGGGCGGAAACGTAAAATAAAAAAAGCGGCAAACGCTGCAAATAGCAGGGCCGACAGTATATGTGCTACACCGGGGTTCACACTGCAAACATACATATTTGCCCCTGTTTTAGGGAATAACTGCCTAAATACTTCATTTGCACTATATGTACAAGGTATATTTTCTGCAAATTTGTATATCTAAAAATACATCATGATTAACATAGCCATAGTTGATGATAAGTCGAACATACGCGCCGCCATGAAAGATTATATGGAAGCACGGGGCTTTAATGTATTGTTTACCTGCGATAACGGAGCGGCCTTTATTGAGGCTATGAAGGAGATGCCTCGCGAAAGCCAGCCGCAGGCGGTACTTATGGACATAGATATGCCTGTAAAGAACGGGATACAAACCGTACAGGAGGCCTCGGTTATATACCCCGATGTAAAGTTTCTGATGCTTACCGTATTCGACGACGACGACAAGATATTTGAAGCGATCAGGGCCGGTGCACTGGGGTATTTTCTGAAGGATGAAAAGCCCGATCATATTGCCCGGGGTATTCACGAGGCGCTGGAACTGGGTGGTTCACCCATGTCGCCGCGTATTGCCCGTAAGGCACTTAACCTGCTTATGCAGGCTCCGGCTGCCGAACATCCGGATAGCGGAGACAACAATCTTTCCGAGCGCGAAATGGAAATATTACGTCTGCTGGTAGAAGGTTACGATTACAGGGAAGTGGCCGATAAACTGTTTATCAGTCCGCATACGGTACGTAAGCACATTGCCAATATTTACGAAAAACTGCATGTTACCAGTAAAGTACAGGCGGTAAAACTGGCCTTGAAGAAACGCTGGTTCATGATTTTTTAAGGCTGAAAATCTGAGAATTGATAGTAGTCCCTCAAAAAAAGTTTCAAAATTATTTTGAGGTAATGAAAAATCGCCTACATTTGCACTCCCAATCAACGGGGACGTTCTTTAAGAAAATGGGAGCATAGCTCAGCCGGTTCAGAGCACCTGCCTTACAAGCAGGGGGTCACAGGTTCGAATCCTGTTGCTCCCACCCATAAAAGACAAGGGTTTCAGACTTTCAAAGTCTGGAACCTTTTTTCATTTGCACAGGATTTGCACAAATATTTTTTTCTTTTCACCAGCAATCCCCTCTATATCGCCGCTACGATTTCGAACGCCTGTACCAAGCCTAAGCTGTGCTTAGGGAAGATGTCTGATGGATTTTAGCGGACGGAAAACAGCAACGGCAGGCGTGACGATTTTTGGTGATGCCGATTGTTCACAGGCCGCCTTGCACAGTGCGTTACAATCAATGGATAAGGCACCAGCCGCAACGAAAGGAGAACGGCTATATGCACAAGCACCCATAAACGTACACGCACCGGCAAAAGCCGCCGCCGCGCGGAAAACTTCCGGCAGCGGGCTATTTTGAATAGCTCACCGCCTGCAGAGGAAAAAGTCCAGGTGCAAAAACATTATCCCCGCAACCCCCTTATAAAGGAGGCACTCATGACGACTTACTTTAAAGACACGCAACTGGCGAAGCACTTAGGTGTCGGCAGGGCGACGATTTGGCGCTGGATAAAGGAAGGGCGGTTCCCGCCGCCTGTCCGGTTCTCGGACAACTGCGTGCGCTGGGCTTCTGACGACATTGACAAATGGCTGGCGGATAGAAAGAAGAAATAAGCAAAGCATGCTAAAAAAGAGATTGGGCGTTGTATCGTCCAATCTCTTTTTTTATGTGGGGTGTATTGTTGGGTATTTTATAACAACAAACCTAAGTCATTGATTTTATTGAGATATTGGCGGACAGGGCGTCTAAAATTTTACCGTTTTTCCCCTTATCAGGCCGTCTGATAATCATCTGATATTGCAAGACAATTCAGGATAGATTGACATATACAGTAACTCCTTTTATCATTGATTTTCCTTTCTTATGTGGGGTAGGATGTGGGGTATATAAAGCCCAATATGGCGGAGAACCCCGCATTCGAACTCCCCGCAGGAGGATAATAGCACACCATGCCCCGGAAAGCAAAAGAGCTGTCCCCCCTGTCCGTTAAACGCCTGACGGCTCCCGGCCTGCATGCTGTCGGCGGCATTGCAGGCCTGCACTTACAGGTAACGCCATTCGGTGCCAGGACATGGATTTTACGGGTCGTCATTGCCGGGAAGCGGCACGACATCGGGCTGGGCGGCTACCCGGATGTTTCCCTTGCGGAGGCACGGGAAAGGGCGAAACAGTACCGTCAGGAAATTGCCGAAGGCCGCAACCCGTTACAGGCCAAAAGAGAACAGCAGAGTATCCTACGTGCCGCAAGAGCCGCCGAGATCACCTTTGAACAGGCCGCGAAGCAATACATGAACGACAAAGGCCGGGAATGGAAAAACCCCAAGCATGCCGACCAGTGGAAGACCACATTGGAAAAATACGCCTATCCCGTGATTGGCAAGCTCCAGGTCAGGGACATTCAATTGTCCCACGTCATGAAGATACTGGAGCCGATCTGGGAGAAGAAGACGGAAACCGCCGCCCGCCTGCGCGGCCGCATCGAAAACGTGCTGGCATGGGCGACCGTCCGCAAGTACCGCACCGGTGAGAACCCGGCGCGGTGGAAAGGCCACCTTGACATGATCCTGGCAACACCGGCGAAGATCAAAGCTATAGAACACTTCAAGGCCTTGCCAGCCGACAAAATGCCCGCATTCATGCAAGAACTTGACAAGCGCGAAGGCATCGGCGCAAAAGCCCTCGCGTTCCTGATCCTGACCGCCGCCCGGTCAGGCGAGGTGCGGGGCGCGACCTGGGATGAAATCGACATGGAAAAGGCGACCTGGACAATCCCGGGCAAGCGCATGAAAGCGGGCAAGGAACATCGTGTCCCGTTATCGCCGGAAGCCGTGCAACTGCTCAAAGGCTTGCCACGGTTCGAGGGCGTTAATTATGTGTTCCCGGCTGTCCGGGGCGGGATGCTGTCGGATATGACGCTTTCCGCGCTCTTGCGCCGCATGAAGACCGCCGCCGTGCCGCATGGCTTTCGCTCGACGTTCCGGGACTGGGTGGCGGAACACACCAATTACCCTAACGAAGTGGCGGAAATGGCGCTGGCGCACACGATTAGCAACAAGGTCGAGGCGGCGTACCGGCGCGGCGACCTGTTGGAGAAACGCAAGGAAATGATGAATGAATGGGCGCGGTTTTGTTTTAAAACTCCACCACCCAGCCCGAAGCCGTCTTGAAGATGATATAATCGGTCTTGTCTGTGGACAGCACCCAGCCTTTGGGCAGGGACTTCCAGAAGGCGTTATAGCCTTTGCCATTCGCAGAGCCTGCCGGGTCTATGGCGGCGATGATCGGCTCAACGTCCTTTTTCTTTTTCACGACCAGGTATTGCCGTTGCAACACGGTATCCTTGAAATGCAGGATATGCTTGCAGACAATGCCGTTTACGTGCCTGTTCTGATACGAAATAACGCCGTTTGTAATAACGCTGTCGATTTCAGGATTGCAATATTGTTTATAAAGGACTTTTGTCCCTGTCGGCATTGCCAGAAATTCGCTATGGCTAACGGATACAACTGTTTGAAAAGAGTTTTTTTGCGCGGCGGCGGTAAAAGCGGTGATAAGGAAAACTGACAGGTAAAACGAAAACTTCATATACAAAAATAATACCCCTCCCGTAAAAAACGAGAGGGGTAGTTCATTACTTCATCTTTTCTTCCAGTTTCCTGATCTGCCCCCGGGTAATCGCATCGTTTTTAAGGCGTTTCCGGTTAATGCTCTTGAGCGTCGCCGCCGCCGCATCCCGATCTCCCAGCAGGTATTCCAGGACGGCTTTGTGGACGTAAACATGGGGTATCTTTTTCAGCTCAATCGCACGGTTAATATATTTCAGCTTGCGCAGGTAAACCTCTTTATCCGCAATCTCGTCCAGGCTGGTCATGCCGCTGAAATACAGCCCTTGAAAATTATTGCTGATCTGGTCGTAAAAGGCTTTTTCCGCCCGTTGGTAGCTTGTATCGCTACCGAAGACAAACTGGTAATCCCTTTCGACCTGCAAGGGCAGGTAATAGGACACGGACAAGCCGACAATATCCCCATCCTTGTTTGTCATGTAATAAACATTGTCCCGCCAATGCTCGTTGACGACCTTTTGCGCCCGCCTGAACTCGGCTTCATCCTTCGTTTCTTCCGCCCGGTTCGCATGACGTACGGCGATATTGCAAAACACATGCGCCACGCGGGAACTGTCGAAGGATTTATACAGCAATTCCGGGTGCCGGACGAAAAACTGGTAGGGCGCAGAGTTGAAATCCAATGTGCCTTGCGAATGGAATTCGGCATAGTCCATGAAAAAATGCATAAAAAGAGAATCGCCATATACCTGCGCGGGGAAAGCGGCAAAGGCCTTGCGTAATATCGCCGTATCCAGCGTATTCGCCAGGTCAAGGTTGCGCACATGCCATTCCATGAAAACAAAATCCTGCGCCTTTTCCGGCACCTGTTCCTTTTGGCTTTTCAGCGACTTGTCAGGCGAAACGGCAAAGCCCAACTGCTCAAGAAAGACGGCAGGCTCGATCGTCCCGCAAAGACGGTGGATTTCCTTCTTTTGGCAATCGACAAAAACAAAGGCGGGTTGCGTACGCCCGTTGAACTGGTCGCGCAACATCCCGCCCCGTTTGGTCAATGTATTGATGGAATAGCTTTGAAAATTCTCATTCAGAAAGCCCGCCACCGCCGTGTCCTGCAAGGTCGTACGATCCATCACCACGCAACCCGGACAGCCGTTGTAATGAAAATACAGCATGGCGAAACGCTTCTCGCAAGGCAGGCTGTCCTTGAACAGTTCGGCTTCATCGCGAAAGTTGATCTTTTGCGCACGAGCCTGGGAAATGGCCAGCACAAGCAGGACGGCAAGTATTCTAAAGCGGTATGACATTCAGCTTATTGGTTTTTAGGAGAAGACCTGATCCTGCATGCGTAACAACATCGTTGGCTTTTGTTTCAGCCTTGCATTCAAGGCAATAAACCTCTTTGACGCAGGTCACGTTGACGGACTTCTTGCCATAGGTGACATTCTCCGAGCAGTCGCCTTCCGGTTGCGTTTTCAGCGAGCATTTGCAGTCGATTTCAATCGTCCCGTTGCCCGGAACGAGATTGACGGGCGCAGAAGGGTTCGCCCCGGTGAATAAATAAAAACGCGCCCCCGGTGTCACTTTGACGGCAAGACCCGACGAAGCGGCTTCAACGATTATATCGTCGTTCAACACGCCGACACCAAGCAGGTTGCTTTCTTCGCCCGTCCTGGGCTGCACCTTCCATTTTACCGTCGCGCTGTCGCCCGTCGTTTCCACGATCATCATGCAAACACTGTCTTCACTATGGTCAAGGTAAACGGTTTCAACCGTCGCCGTGTCTGATTTAGGGAATGTCATGCCTTCCGCAAGCGGGTTGCTCTTGTCGCAGGAGGCAAGAAGGAATGCGAGGCATGGAATGCCAATATATTTATATGTTCCCATGCGCTTGATTATTTTGCGTATATGATGCCGCTGGTTACCTGCCCGATTTCGCCGCGGAAAAGTTCCATCTTGCACCTCTTGCATTCCGGATCGGGAACGCATTCCACTTCGATAACACCCTGGTTAACGTAGTTTGTCCCCGTGAGGCACGTACCTTGCCCTTTTTTGCAAATGCAGTTTACCGTTACCGTCCCGCCAGTGGCAATCGAAAGCGGTGTGCCGGGATTATTTGTCAAGATCAGCGAAGCCGCTCTTTTCAAGGACAGGGTGACGTTCAGGCCCGAAGCCGACGGCAGGATATCGTAATCCTCAGGCTTGAGCAAAACAAGGAATTTGGCGCTGGAATCTTCCACCGTGGACAATTCCTCATAGGTATATTCCACGTCCTCGGTATAAAGGTCTGTAAATGAAAAACTGTAGCTTTTCTCGATTGTTTCGTCGAACAACTCGAATGTTTCCGCCGCAACGCCGCTCTTGACACTTTGCAGGGGCTTTGTCACTTCTGCGTCCTTGTTGCAGGACACGGCCAGCATCGCAAATGCGGCCACATAAAGGATTTTTCTCATAGATAATAAAGATTAAAGTTAAACATCCAAAAATAATAAAAAACTTTAGGCAGGGTGATAGTTTAAAGAATTTTAAGGCAGGAGATAAAAGGGAAAGCCCCGATGGACAAAGGCTTTCCCGTCTTTCCTGCAACCCTCTATTCACTCAAAAGCCGTTGCGTATATGTACCTTCCGGCGTTTCAATCCGCAGGATATACACCCCCGCAGGCGCGTCAAAGTTTACCGTCAATGCCTGCGCACCGTTCCCGCCGATGCGTTGCACCACGCGCCCCGCCAAATCCAGTACGGCCACGGCCTGCACCCCGCCGGGATATTCCACCGTAAACGCACCGCTGGCCGGGTTGGGGTAGATCCGCAAGGCCTTCCCCGCCTGCGCATCGTCCAGCCCCACGCCCGGGTTGCCGGGGTTGTTCGGGTTTTGCGGGATGATAACGGAACGGCAGGCCGAGGTATCCGTACAGCCGTAAGCATTGGTGACAACCACGCGGTAATCGCCCGAACTGTCCGGCGTGAAACTCTGCCCCGTCGCGCCCGGTATGATCGTATCGCCCTGCGCCGTGCAGTGGAGCCATTGAAAGGCCGTGTTCGACGCATGCGCGGTTAATACGGTGTCCGGGGTATTCGTCACGCTGATATTTACCTGATCCACCCGCACCACGCCAAAGGAACGATTATAACAGCCCATGCCCGTGTTCCCGGTCACGGAAAAATAGTTATTCTGCTGATTGGCGTTGAACGTCACGCTATTCCCGGCCACTGGCGTTACGCTGTTTTGCCACAGCCAGCCGTAGGTGAGGTTTTCCGTGCTTTGCGCCTGCAACGTCACGTTGGCGAAGTCGCACAGCAGGCTGTCGCCGCTGATGTTGAAATACGGCGTACGGTTGACAAGGGTGTAAAGGTCGTAATTGCTCTGCGTCACGATAACATTGTTTCCAACGGCAAGATCAGGCCTGCCATCGTTGTTAAGGTCGCCCGAGGTGATGCAGAAAGATGAATTTATCGTCTGCAACGACCCATAGGAAACCTGTGCCGCAACCGGGAATTCGCCTTTCGCGTCACAGAGCAGGACGCGTACGCTGTCGATACTGCCGCCGGATGCGGGATGCACAAGGGCAATGTCAGGATTGCCGTCGCCGTTGAAATCCGCGCAGGAAAGACCTGTGATTTGCGTATTGATGCCCGCTGTGGTGAAAACGGACGTGAAGGCGCCTGAAAACCCGGTCTGACTGCCCATGACAATCATAGGATAACGCGCCATGAACCCGGCATGGGTTGCCAGGACAATATCTGTTATGCCGTCCCTGTTAAAATCCGCCGTGTCGATATTGGCAAGGTAACTGCCGGTTACAGACAGGTTTGTGTTTTGCGGCGCGCCCGGGATGAAACCGCCTGTCCCGTCACCCCGGACAAGCGTCAAATAAGCAATCCAGTTGTTGTTCGTGGCGGCGGCAATGTCCATTTTCCCGTCGTCGTTGAAATCCCCGGCGGCCAGCGCCACGGGCTGGAAGTTTTGCCCGAGGCTTACGGGTTGCCCGGGATTGAAAGTGCCGTCGCCCTGACCCCACAGCAGGCTGATATTGTCGCTCCATACATTGCCTACGGCAAGGTCGATATTTCCGTCGCCGTTAAAGTCGGCGCCGGTGATGGCGCGGGGGCTTGTGCCGACGGCATGGGTGGCGCTGACCGTCAGGCCGCCCAGCCCGTTGTTCCGCAGGACGGTCACGGTATTCGCGCCGTTGCCGTTGTTGGTCACGGCCACGTCCGCATCGCCGTCATTGTCGAAATCCGCGACGAACAGCCGGTAAGGGTCGTCGCCCACATTGGTCTGCCCGACAGTTTGCGCATATTGCGGGTTGCCGTTGCCGTCCACGCCCGCGCCGAGAATCACGGAAACCCTGTTGAAATAATGGTCGGGCGCAACCAGGTCAAGAATGCCGTCGCCGTTCATGTCCACGGCAACGATGTCCGTATGGCTGTTGCTACGCGAATAGGCGTTAAAGGGGGAGTTGAAGCAGACCTGCCCTTGCGCCGTCACGCTGGCGATCACGCCCAGCGCCAACAGCGCGGTTTTTTGAATAGTCATCATAAGTAAACGAAAAAATACGTGATATAAAAGCTATGTTTGCAAAGGACGGCATTGCCCGCCGCACCGCCCCCGTCGCGCGGGAATGGGATATGCCGCGGGGGAATGATTTATTCCTTACATTTGCGAAGACCTAACGCAAACACAGCTATCAATGGAGATCGGACAGAAAATAAAGAAACTGCGCGAGCTGAAAAATCTGACCCAGGAATACATGGCCGACGAGCTGGGCATCACGCAAAGCGCGTACAGCAAGATCGAGACGGGGGAGTCGGACGTGTCCTACGGCAAGCTGGAACGCATCGCCCAGGTGCTGGAAATCCGGCCGGAGGACATTGTGACGTTTAATGAGCACATGGTGTTTAATATCATGCATAACCAGACGATAAACGGCGTGCAGGGGTCGAGTTTTTATCAGGTGCCGGAAGAAATGAAAAAGCTGTATGAAGACCAGATCGGCCTGCTAAAGGCCGAGGTCGAGCATTTAAAGGCTACCGCCGCCGACCTGCGCCGGATGTTGGAGCGGGTGTTGGGGAAGTAGCTTTTATGCTGAGGTGTTGATATTAAAGATAAATTGTTTGGGGTCCTTGGCTTCTTCATCTATATGGTGGGGAGCAGAGGAAGATTTGACAGTTATATCTATGAGTTCAGAACCTTTAATAACTTGAATACTTCCATTCTCTATAGTGTTTTTGGGGTTATCTTCAATCGCAGGACTTCTTTTTACTCCCCACAAATACAAGAAATCCAATGAGCCATCTTTATTGAGTGAAAAAGAATAAACGGCTCCTTCATATGTATAACAAGTCCCGTCTTGAGATTTAACAACGGCGTATACAGTACAGAGTATTTTCTTTTTATTAGTCAGAGATTTTTGAACCAGTTTCTTTTGTAATTTAAGCCATGCTACAAATAGTTGATACGATCGAAAATAGAAATTTTTTGTGCCGTTGGCGGGGATGATCAAACTTGAGTCGGTTTCTTTAAAGAAAATAAATTCACCTTTTAAAATATAGTGCCATTCATTATTGAAGCGAAGTACCTTGAAGTGATGATCGAGTGCAAAAAGGCGGATTGTTTTTCTCAGAAAATAACCCATGAATGCTGAAAACCCAATCAGGCAAATATTGTAACTAATGATAGGAAAAAGGTGACCGCCAATGCCGCCAAAAGCCTGAGATGCATTTGCATCGGGACCAAATAAAATGGCTCCTAAACTGTTAAAATCTACGGAATAACCAAACGGTTCAATAGCATTCACCAGCAATGCACCAAAAAGCTGGAATATAATCCCGGGAATAATACCCCAAATAAAATCATCGAAGGCTGTGGATTTTGCTGCTCTCTTTGTATAAGGGCCAAAGGTGAAAGCGTTTCGAAATGCTATACCGGGAATTACGAGAAGGAACAGTAGAAATGTTCCAAAAGCAATATTCATCTAAATAAGGGTTAAGATGTAAACAAAATGAAAGTATTCACTTTACGCTAAGACTGTTTTCTTTCTTCATTTTGTGGCGTTCATCAATAATATCTACGCGTCCTGTATCTTTATATTTTACAAAGCGAAAATATGGCTTTTCTTTTTCAGGGGCTTTAGCATAAAGCATGAATTTTTCAAATAATTCGGGATGCTTCATGACTTCTATAGTTACTTGATCATGGTCTATCATATGAAGTCTCAATTTTAATTCTCCCAAATATAACAAAAATTGTTAATCAGCTTGTTAGGTTAACATTTTTTACAGTAATGGTAATATTGTGTCATAAATGGACATAATGCAAGCCGATTTTTAACCACCCCGTCCGTCCCGGTTCGCCCCTGTCCACCCCCGCCGTTCTCTGTTCATTCCTGTCCGTTTTTCCTGTCAGACTTTTTCCCTATGCACAGCTTAGGCCGGTATTGAGCATTACTTCCCGCCCGGCACAATCCGCGCATTGTACCCGTCCAGCGTTTCCGTCGGCAGGGACTTGAGGTAGATTTCCGTCGTCTTGAGGCTCGAATGCCCCAGCATGGCGCTGATCGCCGCCAGTGGCACGTCCTGCATCATCGCCTGCGTGGCGAAGGAGTGGCGGCTGACGTAGCTGGTCAGCTTGCGCGTGATGCCGCAAAGCGCGGCCAGTTCCTTCAGGCCTTTGTTATACCGCTTCCGCGCCCATTTGATGTCGCGGCTTTGCAGTTCCGCGCCTGCGCGTTTCAGCACCGGGAAGACATAGGGGCTGTCCGGGTTTTGCGCCGTGTAGTGGGCGAGGATTTCGGCCAGTTGTGGCGTGACCTTGATGTCATACAGCTTGGCCGTCTTGCGGCGGCGGTAATGGATGCGCCCGTCCGCGATGTCGGCTTTCTGCAGGTGCGCCATGTCGGCGTAATTCATGCCGTACATCATGTAGCTGGCAAGGAAGAAGTTCCGCACATCGAACAGCCGCCCGCCCGTTGGCAGGTCGGCGGCGACGATGCGCCCCAGGTCTTCGGCATCGAGGGCGCGTTTCTCGGTCGGCGCCGTCCTGATCTTGTAATCGGCGAAGGGCGAGCGTTCCTTCTCGACCAGCCCGGCCTTGACCGCCTTGTTATAGATCGCGCGAATGGCGCGCAGGTACACCGACAACCCGTTATAGCCGTTGCCCCTTGCGATATGCGCGGTTTCGAAGCGGGTGAGAAAAGAAAAGGTAATTTGGGCAAAAGACAACTCATTCCCGCCCGCGTGGTTGCGCAGGGCATTGGCGGCATCCTGATAGGAATTGGCGGTGCCGATGCGGCCGGCGGCTTTCAGTTCCGCGATCAGGTCGTCCGCGAAGGCGTAGAAAGACGTTGTTTTCCTGGGTTGCGTAATCTTTTCGCGCAGTTCGGTGACGGTCATGCCCTGCAACTGTCCCGCCTCATGCAGTTTCAGGATGATGTCCATTGCCTCGGCGCGTTGCTTTTGCAGCATGTTGTTGAGCCGTGTCGCCGCGCCTTCGTAAGTCGCGCGGATCTTGCGGTCTTTCTCGTTCCAGTCCTTTTCCTTCAGGTTGATGCCCGTCTGGATCGCCGTCGTCCTGGCATTGTGGCCAAGGCGAAAGACCAGCGGGAACGCGCCGTCCTTCCGGACGCGCCGCGTGTCGAGCGACAGGGTGATATTGGTATTCATACAAGCGCAAAGCTACGGATTATTTGCACAGGATTTGCACAAGAAATTTCAAACAATCCACTTTAATGCAGGTTCGTTTTTTCATTATACGGCTTGTTTTTAGCGTTTTAATATATTTATAAGCCCGCATGAAGCTAAAAATCCCCTGCCTTAGAAGCAGGGGGTCACAGGTTCGAATCCTGTTGCTCCCACAGAGAATTACAAAAGCGCCTTTGGGCGCTTTTTTTATTTCCGTCGCGTTGAACAGTATGTTCAAAAGCGTAAGGAACTAAAAAAAGGAGCTTGCGCAGCAAGATCAGCTTTTAGAATTTCGACCTTTGGCAGAGCTACAGGAACACGTAGTAATCCTTTTTACATCTGTACTCCGTCGCATTGAACAGTATGCTCAAAAGCGTAAGGAAATAAAAAAAGGAGCTTGCACGGCAAGATCAGCTTTTGGAATTTCGACCTTTGGCAGAGCTACAGGAATACGTAGTAATCCTTTTTACATCAGTACTTTGTCGCGTTGAACAGTATGTTCAAAAGCGTAAGGAAATAAAAAAAGAAGCTTGCACGGCAAGATCAGCTTTTAGAATTTCGACCTTTGGCAGAGCTACAGGAACACGTAGTAATCCTTTTTACATCTGTACTCCGTCGCGTTGAACAGTATGTTCAAAAGCGTAAGGAACTAAAAAAAGGAGCTTGCTCAGCAAGGTTAGCTTTTTAAATTTCGACCTTTGGCAGAGCCGCAGGAACACGTAGTAATTTATGTTTTTTTTGAAGAGTCTTGGATGCTGGAATTTTACTTCCGGCTATATCCCTCTCTTATTCAGTTTTTTGTTCCGCAATCAGCTTGAATGTGTAGGTTCTCTCTTTTTTCTGTAGTAGAAATACCCGATTGCGCCCGCGATACCGCCGACGATGGGGTCGCAGATCAGCTCAAAGCGGGACAGGTTGGTCAGGTCGATTGTCCAGAACAGGATGTTGCCCAGGCTGAATACAGCCGCCATGAAAACAACGGACAAAAACAGCGAAGCCCTGATCGTTTCCTTTACGCGGAAGAAAATGTAGAAAATAACACCGACGGCGCTCCCGACAATGGGATACATGACCCAGTCGGACGGCTCAGGATTCGCGGCAAGGCCACTTGCCCGCAACAGCGCATAGGCCAGGGTGAAGGCGGCGGCAGATGCGGGGATCAGCAAGGCCGGCGAAGTTTCGATTTTTTTAACGGTGTTCTGCATAAAAAACATGGATCGAAAGTAAAACGAATTTACGCATTAAATCTCTATATAAAAGTATGTTATTAATGATAAATATTAATGGTCTCGACTAATAATTAATTATACCTGGTATCGCACCCGGGTCATAGTGCTTCATATATTCCCATGTAATTGTTTCTTTCTCACAGCTTCCTCAACGGCTGTGTAAATGCCGCCGTCATGGCGTAAAGGGTTTTGTAGTCGGCCAGCATAGCCGCGCCGCTGTTGTCGATGTAGAGCAGTTGAGGGAAGTAGTCGGCGGGACGGGAACCTGTGGGGACGGTAGAGCAGATTTGCCCGTACTGGCGGGTGTATATAGGGAACTTGTTTCTGAAATACGCATAGGCCGCGGTGTATTGGGACTTTTTTGGTTCGTCCTGCTCCGTGAGACAGATCACGGCGAGGTGTTTCTTTTTGTATGCCTTGAAATACCCCACGCATTCATGGCACATGCTGTGTCCCAATATCAGGTACATCCTGCCCCTGCCGGGTGTCAGGGTTTCTTTGATCCCCTTTTTATTCCATGCCGTCACGGTTTGCCCGACTACATGGCCGCATGCCAGGAACAACAAGCTTGCCGCTAAAATCCGGTAAAATCCACAATTTCTAACCATACGTTTTTGTTTATGGCTTTGTCTTTTTTGCTTTCACTGTCCTTATACGCTTTGTAGGCCGCCGCATCGAACGGCGAGGATGGCGGAATGATCTTGCCGTATGCCAGAAACAACAGTTTGCCTTCCGATGCTGTCATTTCCATGCCATTTGTGTATAGGTAGGCGGCGCGGAACAGCGGCGCATATACCGTCGACCCGTCGGGTGGCACAAGGGACACCGTTTCTTCAAATACAGGGTTCCATTTCTTTCCCTGTTTCTTCAGGACAATCAGCCGCTTTGTACGGTTGATGATGCTGTTGCTGTCGTTGGCCGGATGATTAACGGTGGCAAGGATCAGGTTTGTGTCGAGGAAAAGTACCTTTTCCAGCCGTTCGAAACAGGTCTTGTCCAGCTCGTTGAGCGTCTTGATATTTGCCACGACCTCGCCCGAGGAGCCGGGCAACAGATCTACGGATGTACAAGGCAGAGGATGTCGGCGTTCAATAACGATGCTGTCGGCATGGCCTTCCTGATCGTAGGTGCCGAGCATGATCTTCATTTCCGGGCTTTTCACCGTCAGTGTACGCCCGCTGGGATGAACGTCGAAGAAATGGTTCATGACGGGCGTATAGGGTGCAGCGCTTTCGTCAAGCCGCAGGGTTTTGACGATCTTTTGCGTGGCAAGGTCGATCAATATGCGCACATGCTTTTCTTGCTGATCGAGCGGATGAAAGTCGTAGTATTCTTCCGTTATCAGCGTATTGCCGACAATGTACATGCGGTCTATGCCGAAAGGCAAGGGAATCTTGCCTGCATAAACATAGCCGCCTTTCGTCGTCCTGGTATAATGCAAGACAATATTGCTCGAAAGCCCCATATAAAGCCCATCGGGTGTGGTGGCGATGTCGCGGATGAGGTTGCTTTCCTTCGCGGACAGGTCGCCGGGCATTTTCAGGGACACGCCTTCATGCGTACCGGAAGGCACGTCAATGCGGTACAGGGTAACTTTGGATTTTGCGCTGACATAGGGGACATCGACTGTATAAAGGGTCTGCCCGTCGTAAAATACCGGCTTCCGGCCATTGAAAAAGCCGGAAGCCGATAAGGAAGTGCCGTGAAACTGCCTGTCAATCGCCTGTCCCTGTAAAGGTAAACCCGTCAGGATAAGCAAAAGAGGCAATATGAAGAAACGCGATTTTCTCATGGATCAGAATACAACGCCGATTTTTGCGGCGGCTTCCCTGTTGTAAATGAGATATTCAATCGCGCCCCTGTCTTCATGATACGTCCATGCCACAAGGCAAAGGCTGTTGAAGATGAATTTTCCGCTCAACGTAGTTTCGTTGATGCTTTCTTTCACCTTCTCGTCGATCAGCTCAAAATCCGCTTCGCTCATGCCGGGGAAATTGCTCGCAAAATCGTCCGGCATGACAGACAGGCGCAACTTACATCTTTGGCGGCCCGGTTCCATGCAGCTTATATTTACCTGTTCCAGTCCGTCGTTGTTGATGAAGGTATTGCCCTGATATATCGTGCGATACCCGAACAGACCGCCGTTTTCCCGGTACATGCGGATAACGGCGGGCGAAGCCGCGAAGGCACAGGCATTCACGGCCAGTAGCGCGATGGCTACGGTCAGTTTTTTCAATAAGGATTTCATGCTCTAAAAGGTAATGTTAAATAGTTTCCTGCTCATTTCACGGTTGTGAAATTCCGTATAGATACTTTCGTTTTCGGCGTTGTAGCTCCATATCACCAGTGCCATGCCGCCGAATATGAATTTTCCGCTGATATCGCCGTTTTCTATAAGGTCGTTGACCATGCCGTCGATCTTGTCTTCATCCCCGGCTTTCATCATGGTGCCGTTCGGGTCGAGGAAGTTCTCATAGATATTCGCACTTTTCACGCGGCATCGTTGCATGCCGCTTTCCATGCATTCCAGCTTTATCGTGCATTGGTCGTTGGCGTTGACTTCGAGCTGGTCAACCTTGCTGTACCCGATGCGCCATTTGTCGCGGTGTTTTGAAACGGTACAGGGTGGCTTCGCCGCAAAGGCGACAACCGAGCAAAGGAAGCTGATGAGAAGGAAAGGGGAAACGATCTTTTTTCTCATGATAATAAAGATTGAAGTTAAACATTCAAAAATAAAAAAAACTTTTATATTCAGTGTAGTTTACTTCTTTTTTCGCGCTTAATATACTGTTTTATAACTTGTTGTTACTGGTAAAAGGCTCAACGTATGATAAGTGAAATAAGTATAACAAACAGTGTGCTGTAATGCCGCGGAGCATAGCTGTTTCCGGGGATATACGACATATTTGTTGGGTTATGTGTTTTTTCAGGCTATATGTTTTCGGAAACAGAGCACCATATTGCCGGGCAGCGGATTCAGAATACGGGTGTTACCGCCTAACTGCTCCCACAGCTTATGTGCATATGTGCATTGTTTTTGTCCGGCTGCTTCGGTAGTGATAATGTTCATGAGGAAAGTGCCGCCGGGTTTGAGTGCCCTGTAACAGTTGTGAAAGAACTCAGCCTCTGTAACGCTTTCCGGTACATGTATATCGATAAAGACATCGGTTACAATAAGGTCGTACGTATTTGTATCTGTAGCTATAAAGCCTGCCGCATCAGCACAGTGCAGCTGTAACAGGGGCGATGCCTGCATGCCGAAATGTTCATCTGCGATTTGCAGCAGCAGCGGATCGGCATCTACACCGGTTATGCAGCATTGAAAATGGTATTCGTGGCGGAGGATGGAGGCAACAGATCCGGCTCCGAAGCCCAGGATCAGTACATTTTCCGGCGGTGTTTTTTCGATTTGCAGCTCACGGAATGCTTTCTGAAACACGCGATGCAGGGAATCGAACGAATAATTTGTGTTTTCGGAGTTTAGCACCTTATGGCCGTTTATAAGCCATAGCTCCAGTCTGCCGCTAAGCCTGCTGTGGTATTCATGAAGCTTTACTCCCAGTATAAAACTCCATATATGACGAAGAAATGTTAGCACAGGTCGAATATACGAAATAGAAATCCGTTTCGTTTTGTACATTGTTCTTTAGTTAACCCCAAACTCCGCCTGATGGAAGTAAAAGATCGTTTCAGGGCTATTCATGCCCATTTTCAGAACAGGGATACCGACCTGGCCATACGCCGTATGATAGATGTAATACTCGATACAGGGCATATCCCGCTGTTTAAAAAGTGTATTACGTTTGTAGACTGGAGGTATTCAGAAGCATTTCATCCGGACGAAGCATATGACAAAGCGGCTGCTCTGCTCATGGAGGCAGAAGCACAACCGGTAAAGGCCGGCCCGCCATACGAAAAGGGCGTAGTAGAAGTGCAGGGACTTCAGAAAAGTTATAACCGGGGTAGTTTTAGCCTTGGACCTGTAGATTTTAGACTCAATAAAGGCGAAATACTGGGCCTGGTGGGCGAAAACGGAAACGGAAAAACTACTCTTATACGTCTTTTGTACGGAGAGCTTAATCCCGATGCCGGACTTATAAATTACTATTTCCGTAACAGTATGGCCGGTGCTTATAGCCTGCGTACATCCATTGCTTATGTACCGCAGCGTACCGAAACCTGGTACGGCTCCCTGCTCGATAACCTGCAGTTTACAGCCGCACACTGCGGATACAGGCCTGCCGAAAATATCTGGTATGTATACATGTATATGGCCCGGCTGGGCTTATGGCCTTATCGTAACTTTGCGTGGAAGCGCCTTTCCGGTGGGTATAAAATGCGTTTTGAACTGGCCCGCACCCTGCTGCGCAAACCTAAACTGCTTTTGCTGGACGAACCCCTGGCCAACCTGGATATTGTTTCGCAGCAGCTGATACTCGAAGATCTTAAATTCCTGGCCGCTTCGGAGGCAAATCCGCTCAGTATTATACTCAGCTCGCAACAGCTGTACGAAGTGGAAAAAGTATCTACCGATGTGCTGTTCCTGAAAAACGGACGGCCTTCATTCCAGAAATCGGTAAAGGCAACCGAAGAAAAAAGCCTGGTAATTGAGCTGGAAACCTCAGCTCCGCGCGAAGCCCTGGAACAGGTATTTGCCGCAGAGCCTCCCCAAAAAATACACTTCAACGGCGGGGTATATGTACTGCATTTCAGTGCTCACCGCTCGTTTAACCAGGTGCTGGGCCAGCTGGCTGCTTCTGATCTTTCTCTGCATTATATACGTAATATAAGCGATTCCAGCCGTCGCTTTTTTGTACAATAAACCCTTTGCCTCATATGAAAAAGATAGACCGATATTTTATAGAACGTTTTCCGCTGCTCTGGAACCTGCGTATTGTGTATGTATTACCGCTGCTGCTCCTGCTGCACCTTATATTCTTTCTGCTGGGCGGAGCCTCGGTAAATATGGAAACGGTGCGGAGTCATTACCGGCTGAACGAGTATTATTTCGAATCGGGGTACATACTTTTTGGTATATTGCTGAGTGTGCTGGTATTTGTACTCTGGCTGCTGTTTTACCTGCGCAATAACCCGCTTAAGAAATTTTATCCTTACAGCGGCCCTAAGCTGTTGTTTGAATATATACTGGTATTAGTTATATGTATACTGAATGTATCGTATTACGTATCGTATAATCTGGGGCAGCGTGCCCGGCTCAATACGCTTATTGCAAACGAAAGCGTGCAGGAATTAAAAGAGGTACTGCGGGATGCGGCACCTTACGTAAACTCGTACCGCAGTTATTTCGACGAAGATCAGTATTGCGCCGAAGAGGTGGTGGTAAACAGCTATGGCCACCAGGAAGTGTCGGCAGAAGCACTGTCGGATAATATATACAACGCAAGCCGGAACCTGCGCGACAGTACCTGCTGCGATACGGCAAGGTACTCGTACTATTATTTTTGCCGTTTCCCTTATACAGTAAGTATACAGGAGCAGAATGAATGCATACGGAAGCACCGGAGAATGCTGGCTGAAAAGGATACGGCCTCTATAAGCCGCATTGTGGAACGCTTTGCGGCAATGCAGGAGAAATTTGGTGCATCAACCCGCCTGCAGGCCCCGGAGGTGATAGGCCGCGTGTTTGCCATGCCGGAGTTTGGGTATGAGCAGGAGCTCAGCAGTTATGAGAACGATTCCCGCGAGGAACTGGAGAATATTATATGGAATGTAGAGCATTTCAGAGACCGCGAAACAAGCGATTTCTGGCTTGTAATACTCATACATCTCTTTATTGGTATCATGTTCTCGGCGTTCATCTTCTCTTTCCGCCTTACCAATATAAAAAGCTGGCTTATTGCCATTGTAGGGCAGGGCGTACTGCTTATACTCATTACCGTATTTAATGCTGTAACGGGTATGCGCGACCAGGAGTTTGCCTTTAATTACCTTTTTGCAGGTTTGGTTATTGCGGGATTAGCGGTAACAGGCTGTTTTGTACGTATGAATAAGCTTATATCTGGAGCCTTCCTGAATGCTGCCATGTGGAATGCTCCCTGGTTTATACTGTTGCTTGCCACCACATCTTTTGAACGCTATTACGGGAAAGATTCAGGGTTGCTTACGCTCTTTGTTTCCTGGATCACAGGCCTGGTGCAAATTGCCCTGTTTATATTGTGTGCCCGCTTTTACAGAGCTAAACCGGAAGAATAGCCTATTGTACCTCAAGGGCCCGGTACACGGCAACCCAGTGTGCAATAGTGCCGGCCAGTACAAAGGCATGCCATATGGCATGACTGTACATCCATTTACGTTGTATGTAAAAAAATACACCGGTGGTATAGCACAGCCCTCCTATAAGTATGGGAATAAATACATACGCGGTCATATTCTGCGAAAGAGGTTGCACGAGGAATACCAGCATCCAGCCCAGGCTCAGGTACAGCAGCGTGCTAAGCCAGTTGTAACGGCCGGTGAAGAACAGTTTTAGTATAACACCCAGGGCTATAATGCTCCACATAATACCCAGGAATATAAGGGATGTGCGCAACGGCGTAAACAGGTATACGGTGGGCGTATAGGTACCGCCTATAAGCAGGAAAATAGATATATGATCGGCAATATGGGCCTTTTGTTTCAGGTCGGGGCGTACCAGAAAATGGTATACCGTGCTGCTTATATATACCGAAAGCATACCGGCCGTATAAATGCCTATAGCCCATATGGTATAGGGTGCAGGGTGTGCCAGCGCTTTTTGCCACAGCATAGGCAGTGTGGCCAGTATAAATACAATACCCAGGGCATGGCTTAGGGCATTTGCCTTTTCTTCGGCAGCCGTCTGGGCTCTTTTTGGCTTCTTTATTTTTTTATTCCGTACCACGTAACTGATGATAAAAATACAATGCACACATAAGCAGCAGTACAGCCCCGGCCTGGTGCAGTACACCAAGCACAAGGGGCACATGGTAAATCAGGGTAAATATACCCAGCGCAAGTTGTACGTGTACCAGCAGCAGCAGCAGGTTCAGAGCATTCATCTGGTCGCTGCGCATATGGCGTGTACGTCCGTATATCCAGAGGGCCCATACCCAAAAGTAAACCAGGAAGGCCAGCCAGCGGTGAATAAACTGTATGCCGCCATTGTTGGGAAAGCCCTGGCGCGGATCGGCCGCATCGGGTATCGGTTCGCCGATAAGATTGTAGTAGAAGGGACGGTTTTCACCGGAAAAAGCCGTACTCTTTACCAGTTCGCCATCCATAAGCGGCCAGGTATTTATTTCCTGTCCGGCATCGCGGCCGGCTACAAAAGCGCCGTATACAATCTGTATACACAGCAGTACAAAACCTATCTTAAAAAGGCGTTTGCCGCCGGGGAACTTATTGCGCAGGTGAGTAAGCCGCTGGTATTTTATGTCGAGTATGGTCCACCATATCAGGCTAAACAGCAGCAGTGCGGTACTTAAATGTATGGCCAGGCGGTAATGACTTACCCGTGGTTCGTAGGCAAGTCCGCTTTTTACCATCCACCAGCCCAGGAATGCCTGAAATCCGCCTAAAATAAATATGAAAAGCAGACGTATGGCAAAACTTCCCTTAAAATAACCTTTACGCAGGTAAATAAAGAAAGGAATCAGGAACACCACTCCGATAAGACGGCCCCAGAAACGATGAAACCATTCCCAGAAGAAAATTTTCTTGAAAGCATCGAGCGTCATACCCATGTTTTTGTCCTGGTATTCGGGCGTCTGCTGGTATTTCATAAACTCGCCCAGCCAGTCTTCTTCTGTAAGCGGCGGCAGAGTGCCCGACGCCACTTTCCACTCGGTAATGGATAACCCGCTTTCTGTAAGACGGGTAACCGCTCCTATTATAACCATGGCAAAAACCATGAAAAGCCCTGTGTAAAGCCAGCGTATCACCGGCCTGCTGCCATTATTGTGAATTCTCATCCCGCACGTTTTTGTGGTCGGCTTACAAAAGTAAAGTTTATTTTACATGCCGCAGTTTTTGTTTTAAAAAAGGCGCTTCTTTTTGCATACTGTCGCGCGAAAACGCTGTGTCGCTGTACTTAAAAGTTGCAAATAGTTTTTATCGCTGCTCTTCGTTATGATTGTTTGCGCCTGCTGCTTTTTTTGCAGAATAAATAGCGGGTGCACAACCTCTGCGTGAACAGGTATTTTATACCTTCGCACACGTATGTCGAAACAGAAACTGGTACTTTTTCTTACCGTATTTATCGACCTCATCAGTTTTGGCGTGGTCATTCCCTTTTTGCCGGGTTACGCAGAGGAACTTACCAGTTTGCCTCTGATGCCGGGACTTACGGTGGCCATTTTTTCGATAGCGCAGTTCTTTTTTAACCCCATATGGGGGGCCATGAGCGACCGTTTCGGCCGGCGGCCGGTTATACTGGGCAGTTTATCGGTTGCCGTATTTGGTTACGGACTTTTTACCTTTGCCACCAATTTGCCCGTATTGTGGATATCGCGCTTCCTGTCGGGGGTGGGAGCGGGTAATATATCGGCGGCACAGGCCTACATCAGCGATATTACCAGCCCTAAAGACAGAGCTAAAACAATGGGCATGATCGGTGCTGCATTCGGGCTTGGTTTTGTAATAGGCCCTATTATAGGAGGAATACTTATCGCAAACTTTGGCTTTATGTCGGTGGGTATCTTCTGTTCGGCCCTTTGCCTGCTGAACCTGCTGCTTGCCTTTTTAATGCTGCCCGAATCGCTCGATCTTTCTGCCAGGCGCGAAATGCGCCGCATTAACCTGCTGCCCGTAAAAAGTTTTATAGAAACACTGCGCATTCCTAATCTTAAGGTGAGTTTCTGGGCGGGTTTTGCATTTACGGCTGCCTTTTTCTTCTTCCAGATCAATGCACCGCTGGTGTGGGAAAAACGATACGAACTCAGTAAAAAAGACCTGGCACTGGTATTTACGGCCATTGGCCTTTCGTCGTTTGTGGTACAGGGTATATTGCTGCGGATAACATCGAAATATTTAAGCGAAAAGCAACAGATACTGGGAGGCTTTATACTGCTGGGTGCAGGTATTTTGCTTATCCCTTTTGCTCCCCGGGAATATTTCTGGGGCTATACCGTAGCCTGCATTGTACTTATTGCAACGGGTAATGGCATCGTAAACCCCAATCTTACAACCATTGTGTCGAAGAATACAGGAATAAAAAATCAGGGACTTACACTGGGGCTGTATCAGAGTTTTAGTGCTCTGGCCCGTATTGCTGGGCCCATTGTCGGCAGCCTTTTTTACAGTATGTGGTGGCTTTTGCCTTTTTTTGCCGCCGCTTTTGTATATTTCGTAAACGCACTTTGGTTTACACGTTATAAAGCAGAACTGGAAGAGAATTAAATATGATGAACGATCTTTTTTCGCAACCATTATCCCCTGAGCAGCAGTTAGATGTGCAGCGCATGCATACACTGGTACAGGAGCTGAACGAGCATAATTACCGGTATTATATACTGGCAGAACCCAGTATATCTGATTACGATTTTGATATGCTGCTGAAAGAGCTGGAAGCCCTTGAACGTAAGCATCCGGAGTTTGCCCGGCCCGATTCGCCCACACGCAGGGTGGGAGGGGAGATTACAAAAAAATTTAAAACGGTGGAGCACAGCGTGCCTATGCTTAGCCTGGACAATACGTATAATACCGGAGACCTGACTGATTTCGACCGCCGCGTACGCGAAAGCCTGATGGAAGACGAGGTGGAATATACCTGCGAACTTAAAATAGACGGAGTAGCCATTGCTCTAAGGTACGAAAAGGGTGTGCTGGTACAGGCCATTACCCGTGGCGATGGTACCCGTGGCGATGATGTTACGGCCAATGTAAAAACCATACGCTCGGTACCTCTTAAGCTGCGCGGAGAGGGCTGGCCCGACCTGCTGGAGGCAAGGGGCGAGATTTATATGTCGAATGCCGTTTTTCTGAAACTGAACGCGGAAAAACGTGCCGAACTGGAAGATAAAGGTTTTCATGAAGAAGAAATTGCGGCACAGTTGCTTAAGAACCCCCGCAATGCTACGGCAGGTACACTTAAACAACAGGACAGTAAAATGGTGGCAGCCCGTAAACTGGATGCTTTTGTGTATTTTCTTATGGCCGACGGACTCCCTTTTGCCTCACACTTCGAAAACCTGGAAAAAGCACGGGAATGGGGCTTTCATGTAAACCCGGAAACCCGTAAAATGAAGGGAATAGATGCCGTTATGCATTTTATTGATGCCTGGGACTCGGCCCGGCATACACTTGGCTACGAAACAGATGGTATTGTGGTAAAGGTAAACAGCTATGCGCAGCAGCGCAGCCTGGGCAGTACGGCTAAAAGTCCGCGCTGGGCAGTGGCCTATAAGTATAAGGCACAGAGTGCGGCCACTATACTGGAATCGATAGCATACCAGGTGGGACGTACCGGTGCTGTTACACCTGTAGCTAACCTGCGGCCGGTGCAGCTGGCCGGAACCACCGTAAAACGGGCCTCGCTGCATAATGCCGATGTGATGGCTGAGCTTGATGTACGTATCGGCGATACGGTATTTGTGGAAAAAGGAGGCGAGATTATCCCTAAAATTACGGGTGTAGACCTTAGCAAACGTCTGCCCGGAGCCGAACCCGCCGGTTTTATAAAAAACTGTCCCGAATGTAACAGTCCGCTTGTACGTACCGAAGGCGAAGCAGCCTTTTATTGTGTAAACGACAAGTCCTGCAAACCCATTGTATTAGGCAAACTTATTCATGCCGTAAGTAAAAAGGCGCTGGATATTAATACCCTGGGCGAACGTACCCTGGAAGAATTTTACGACCAGGAAATGGTGCGTACACTGCCCGATCTGTACGAAATACGATATACCCGGATCTTGCAGCTCGACGGATACAAGGAGCTTAGTGCCAAAAATATACTGCAGGGAATCGAAGCTTCGAAAAACATCCCCTTCGAACGGGTGTTATTTGCACTGGGTATACGTTATGTGGGCGAAACAGTAGCTAAAAAGCTGGCCCTCGGTTTCAGGAATATAGATGCGCTGGCAGCAGCTTCGTTCGAGGAGCTGTGCAATGTAGACGAAATCGGCGAAAAAATAGCCCGCAGTATACTGGAGTGGTTTTCGAAGGAAGAAAACCGTATACTTATACAACGGCTGAAAGAACATGGCCTGCAGTTTGTGCTGGACGATGCCCTGCTGCAGAAAAACAGCGATAAGCTGGCCGGACTGTCGGTGGTTATTTCGGGCGTATTCAGCCGCTCGCGCGATGAGCTGAAAAAGCTGATTGAGCAAAATGGAGGAAAGAACAGCAGCGGGGTAACGAAAAAAACCAGTTTCCTGCTGGCCGGCGAAAAACCGGGGCCGGATAAAGTGGCCAAAGCTCAGCAGCTGGGCGTGGAAATTGTAAGCGAGCAGGCGTTCTTCGACCGTTACGGACTGGCATAAAAGAACACCGCTGCGTATATATTTTAGAAAACGGAAAATACATACTTTAGATAATGAGGGCAGATATTATTACCATAGGCGACGAAATACTGATAGGGCAGATAACCGATACCAACAGCGCCTACATAGCACGCGAGCTGAATGCGGCAGGTATACGCATACGCCGCAAGTTCAGCATCGGCGACCAGAAGGAGGCCATTATTGCCGCACTCGACGAAAGTATCGGTAAAACAGATGCCATATTGTTTACGGGGGGGCTTGGGCCTACCAACGACGATATAACCAAGCATACGCTCAACAGCTATTTTGCAAGCCGCCTGGTACGCCATCAGCCCACGTTCGATATGTTAGCTGCCTGGTTCGAATCCCGTAACCGCAGTTTTGAACCGGTAAACCAGTCGCAGGCCGATGTGCCGGAGGTATGTACAGTAATGCTGAATAAGCTGGGTACTGCTCCTGGAATGATTTTCGAGAAAGACGGCACTTTTATATTCTGTATGCCCGGCGTACCTTACGAAATGGAAGGACTTATGCAGAGCGGGGTGCTGCCTTTTCTGCGACAGAAATTTGCACTGCCGCCTCTGGCACACCATACCGTACTAACGGTAGGTATACCCGAAAGTACACTTATGATGCAGATAAAGCAATGGGAAGATGCCCTGCCCGCTGGTGTAAAATTAGCCTATCTGCCCTCGTACGGGGCTGTAAAGCTGCGGCTTACGGCATGGGAGCCGGGTGCATATTCCGAAGAGGAGCTGTGCCAGATTGCTCGTCCGCTTTATGGAATATTAGGTGATGCGATATTTGGTACAGGCGATAAAACCATGGAAGAAGTGGTATTCGACCTGCTGCGCGAACGGGGCCGGCGGGTAAGCTTTGCCGAAAGCTGTACCGGCGGATTCCTGGCTCACCGGCTTACAGCTATAGCGGGTTCCAGTGCTGTGTTTAACGGCTCGGTGGTTACATACAGCTACGATGCCAAAACCAGGGAGTTGCAGGTGCCTGCCGCTGTGCTGGAACAGCATGGCGCGGTAAGCGAACCGGTAGTAATACAGATGGCCGGAGCGGTAAAAGAAAAATTCGATGCGCATTATGGTGTAGCCACAAGCGGTATTGCCGGTCCGGACGGAGGTACACCCGATAAACCGGTAGGTACGGTATGGATTGCCGTAAGCAGCGCAGAGGGAACCGTGGCCCGGCGTTTTCATTTTCCCGGAAACCGCGAGCGCAACATACGCCTTACCTGCCTTAATGCATATAATATGCTGCGCAGGAAAATCTTAAGCGAATCCTAAGGCCTGCTCCACGCAGTAAATAAGGGTATGTATCACTTTAATGTGTATTTCCTGAGCCCGGTCGGCATGGGAACTGTGCGGGGCACGAATTTCCACATCAGCTATTGCAGCCAGCTCACCCCCGGTTTTGCCGGTAAGGGCAATAACCAGCATCCCTTTTTCGCGGGCTTTTAATGCAGCATTGCATACATTTTTGCTGTTGCCGCTGGTACTTATGGCCAGCAGCACGTCGCCATGCCTGCCCAGGGCCTCTACCGCGCGGCTGAATACATAATCGTAACCGTAATCGTTGGCCACGCATGACATATGCGAAACGTCGGAAAGGCTTATGGCTGCCAGTGCCGGACGATCGTTCCGGAAACGGCCGCTGAGCTCTTCGGCAAAATGCATGGCATCGCACATGCTGCCTCCGTTACCGCAGGAAAGTACTTTGGCTCCCTTACGCAGGGCATCGCTTAAGATACCGGCAGCCGTTTTAATACGCTGTATATTGCCGCTGTCGCTTATAAAACGTTCGGTGGTATCCTGCGCCTCCCTCAGTTGTTTAAGGATTTCCTCTTCCATAACAGCAAAATAATGAATAAAAAATTTTGCAGACGATAATTATCACATATTTTTGTAAGGCATCCTTAGCGGGTATATCTCTCAGGGAATGCACCAGACAAAACCAGATAGCATAAAGAAAACCTACATTACGGATGAAAAAATTTGTATTCCTGCTCCTTCTCTGTTTACCCGCTCTTTCGTATGCCCAGCCTCCGGCAGACGAAAACTGTTTTGTGCAGTACATGAAGCTCTTCGAAAGAAGAGGCGGACACGAAATTGTTGACGGAATATACGACGATGCCATTATATCGATCCGTAACGGTACCCAGTGCGACTGCTATATGGCTAAAATTAAGATAGAAAATAAACTGGTACGCTCGGTATATATCCGTTATTCCGACGGAAGCTACGATCTGTACGACCCTAACTACAAATATAAGGAAGAATGGCCCGTAGTGCAAGGTAAATCCAAAACCCGCGTTACAATCGACGAAAAGCTGGTAGACATTTTCTTCCCCAGTATGCTTAAGCCTAAGAAAAAAGATTACGAAAAGGCTCCGCTGCCCGACCCCGACGATCTGTAAGCCGAGCTTTACACATATTGCAGCAGCCTCTGTACAGCGGTACCCGTTTTGCAGAGTTCAATGCAAGGTACTTTTTATATCCCGGAACCCTCTTCCGGGATTTTTTGTATATATCGTTTCTGTGCCGTACATTTTTTTCTGCACCGTAGGTATAGTTCAGTATTTCCGCCGCTTGCTTTCCTATGTTGTTTTTACTTATGCCTGATAGTTAGATATTTGTGGCTAAATTCAACTTTTTTGTATGTAAATTATACGTTAGTGTTTAAAAATAGTTTACGCCACTCAGGGGATCAAAATCGCCGTTCCTTGCTCAAAAGTTACCGTTCGTTAAAAGAGAGCTGATATTCTCCGGGAAAAGATACTACTTTGAAGAACCCTGTAGCATCTTTTCTCTTTTGCCTTTTTAACGAACCAAAACCGGTTTCAACACCTATGAAAAAACTCACAGCCGGGCTTTGTGTATGCATACTGCTATTGTGTACGCAGTTGCTGCACAGCCAGTATCTGCTTACGGCCATTTCGCCCCCGCCTCAGTTCGGGCACGACGATCTTTGGAACCTGAGCATAACCCGCAGTAACATGCAGGACAATTACAGCAGATTCTATATTGCTTTACGTATCTACAACGGGCAAA
>Ga0067045_1027936_pt1 | contig 49709 bp, 53 predicted proteins | sample TerdegcTABiofilm_FD_59184 | JGI IMG/M metagenome (GOLD analysis project Ga0067045, IMG submission 59184) | Combined Assembly of (Gp0054472, Gp0054536) Wastewater bioreactor microbial communities from Singapore -Terephthalate degrading...
TATCTTTACTTTTCAATGAGCTTCAGCGGTTCTTTTTTCTTCTTGTAAGTCGAATTTTATTCAATATTTTGGCAGTCCCTTCCTTTTCTTTGCATATGCAATACCGCATTTTGCAACTTCCTAAAATCATATACATTCAACCCATTTAAATTTCTTCATTAATCATAAATATCCTGCCAAGATAAGCAAAATAATATGTATATCTTTGTTATTTTGCATAGCCTATTTCTGGTTTTTGGTTTTTTTTGTATAATAAGGTCAGGGGAAAGGATGTGTTATATAATGAAGGTTCTAGGGATTATTGCAGAATACAACCCTTTTCATAACGGCCATCTATATCACCTAAGAAAGTCGGTAAATATTACCGGCGCTTCCCATGTGATGGCCATAATGAGCGGAAACTTCCTCCAGCGCGGAGAAGCCGCTTTGATAAACAAATGGGCGCGGGCGGAAATGGCTGTCAGGTCCGGAATTGACCTTGTCATAGAACTGCCCTTCGTATATTCCTGCCGCAGCGCCGAAGCCTTTGCTCACGGAGCTGTCAGCATACTTGACAAATGCGGTGCCGTTGATTGCATTTGCTTCGGAAGCGAAACCGGAAATCTTGATAGGCTTAGCTATATTGCTGAAGTGCTTTCAAACGAACCGGAGGAATTCCGCAGCCTGTTAAAGGCTCATCTCGACAAGGGTCTCTCGTTTCCGGCAGCACGGGCGAAGGCTCTTGAAGGCTGCCTGTCCGACAACGGTTTCAATGTCGGAAAACTGCTGAGTAATCCTAACAACGTGCTTTCCCTTGAGTACCTAAAAGCATTGAAGAGCTTCGGCAGCTCAATAAAACCATACACAATAAAGAGGATTGCCGCACACTATAACGATACAGCGATAAAATCGCCAATAGCAAGCGCTACCGCCATTAGAAAGCATATCCTGGGGACAGGCCAATTAGCCCAAAGCGTTGAAAGCGCCATACCCAATACCACCCGGGATATTCTCGAAAAGGAGTTTTCAATAGGAAGGGGACCCGTTACGGATAAAGCCTTCAGTTCTTTAATCGTGTCCCAGATAAGAAGGGCATCGGCACAGGAGTTGAGTAGTGTGCCAGATGTCGCGGAAGGGCTTGAGTTCGCAATTATCGATGCCGCCAGGAAAAAAGCCACCACCCAGGAAATGTTGCGGCTGGTCAAATCCAAAAGATATACCCTCACAAGACTTAAAAGAATTCTTGTTTATATTCTCCTGGATATCAACAGCGAATTGTTTAGCAAAACAGTTGATGAAGGATACCCGGGATATGCCAGGGTGCTGGCCTTTAACAGGAAAGGCCGCCAGATACTGAGGAGAATGGCGTCTTCAGCCTGTATTCCGGTGATAACAAAAATGGCACGCCACAATATCCCCGAAGGTTTCCTGACCCATAGGATGCTTGAGAAGGATGTCCTCGCAACCGACCTGTACGTTCTCGGTTATCCTAACCATCGTGCCGCTTTCGCCGGCCAAGATTATGTAACCAGTCCGGTCTATCTTCCTTAGACATGATGCTTCTTATTTGACCGATCTTTTCCCGCGCAGCCGTCTTTCCGATTTGATAGCATTCCCTTGCCTGGTTGAAGGTAACAGGGTTAATTCCACGCAAATCCGGGTTTATTAGTATATCCGCCTCTATACCCCTCAATCGGATTATTTCATTCTGCATTATATCTATACTTCGAATTATCACATCGTATATGCTGTTTATCTCTTTCTCGCTTATTCCAGACCCAAGGTTTACCCCGATCACCACATCGGCGCCCATACTCTTTACCAGGTCAACCGGAACCGGATCAATCAGGCCCCCATCGGCCAGTGTCCTGCCTTCCTCTTCAACAGGAACAAATATTCCGGGGATTGCTATACTAGCTCTGATGGCCTTATATAAATATCCGTTCTTAAAAATAACCTGTCTGCCGCTCTCCAGGTCTGTTGCAACTATCGCAAAGGGTTTGCGTAGTTCCTCGAAGGTCCTTCCTTCAGTATACTTCTTCATCAATTGCTCTATTTTCTTGCCAAGTATAAACCCGTTCTTCGGAATGGAAATGTCAATCCATTCCCAGAAATCAACCTCTTCAGCCAGCTTCAGAATTTCTCCTGTACCCATACCGCAGCAGTACAGTGCGCCGATTATGGAACCTATGCTGCAGCCCGATACAAAATCTATCGGTATGCCTTCCTCCTCTAAAGCCTCGATGACACCAAGATGGGCAAAGCCCCGAGCTGCACCGGACCCTAGAGCCAATCCCAGTTTCTTTCTTTTCATGCCCGTACCTCCCAAGGTATTCATATTAGCGCTGCCAGACAAATATATTTAGAATATCAGGTCAATTTTTGTGAAGGAGCAATTATAATGTTTGCTATATCTCTAATAGTATTCCTTTTGTTCGTATTTGTGTATATAAAAACCGGAAGGAGCATATTTACTTCCACAGCAAAGGGCAGGGTCTTCCTACTCTTTACATCCTCAGCGGTAACTTTTTTTGTTCTCAGCCTGATAGCTTATCCCGAAGCCTGTTACAGGGCCGCCGTAGAGGGGGTTGACACCTGGTTTAATGTGGTATTGCCGGCGCTCTTACCCTTCTTCGTAGGGGCGGAACTGATGATCGGGCTCGGTATCATAGACCTTATGGGGACTATGCTTGAGCCTTTTATGCGTCCTGTTTTCAGGACACCGGGGCTGTCTTCCTTCGCGCTCATCATGAGCATGACTTCCGGCTATCCGGTCGGCGTAAAACTTACGTGCCGCTTAAGACAGCAAAACAAATGCACCCGGGTCGAAGGGCAGCGTATGCTCGCTTTTTGCAGCACGTCGGGTCCGCTTTTCATGATTGGAGCTGTAGCAGTGGGTATGCTGGGAAACTCAAAAGCAGGAATTATTATAGCTGTTTCACACTATACGGCATCAATAATACTTGGTATAATCTTCAGCCGTATCTTGAAGGATTATGGATATTGCAGAAATACCGGCTACAGATTTCCCAGTTTGAAGGATAGTATCGGCGCTATGTATCGCAGGAGACTCGAAGACGGGAGACCTGTTGGTGTCCTGCTCGGAGATGCGGTTCGCGAGAGCATAGACACTCTGTTGATGGTTGGAGGCTTCATAATAATTTTCTCTGTTGTGATCGAAGTGTGCGCCATAACCGGGCTTCTAGATTTCCTGTCAGAGCCTGTTTCTTCGCTGTTGATGCGCGCAGCCCTGCCTGCTGCCATTGTAAAACCTATCCTAAGCGGGATTTTAGAGATTACTACCGGCAGTAGAATGATTGCTTCGCTGGCATCCGTTCCTTTAATCTACAAAGTGCTGTCCGTCAGCTTTATTATTGGATGGAGCGGTTTTTCAATACACGCCCAATCGATAAGCTTTATCAGCAAGACAGACTTGAGCCCCTTAGTATACCTGGTGACAAAACTGCTGCATGGGTTCTTCGCTCTAATTCTTTCAACTGTTTTTTATAAATTATTTATTGCCGAACCGGTTCAGCAGGTTTATCTTCCTGGTCCTTCCACACTGCCTGCCCTTACCTTTTCGAAAACCCTTTTGGCCTCGTCAGGGATACTGCTAACAACCGTTTTAGGCATCTTGGCGTTTCTCCTGCTGATTAAGCTATTATATTTTTTGAGACGAAGGTAATATCAGTTGCCAGTTATCAGTTATCAGTTGCCAGTGACCAGTGCATAGGGTAAAGCTTAAGGGAAAAAGCCTGTAAGACTAACCCTGGAGGCTGAAAACTGAGAACTAGAAACTGAATTATTGCACCTGCAATCTGTGATCCATAATCTGTAATCTGCATTCTACAAACTACGAACTAATATCTAGCTTTTCAAATTCCTTATTTCTTCCCTGTTTTTTTCTATAAGCTCTATGTATTCCCTCAACTGTTTTTCCAGTTCCTCCAGCATGTTATCGGCGTATTCCTTTGTCCCCAGCCTGATCTCCCTTGCATTTTTCTTTGCGTTCTCGATTATTTCCTCTGCCTGCCGATACGCCCTTTTTGTTATTTCATTCTCTTCGACCAAGCGCTTTATATGTTCCTCGGTCTCTTTAAGCATTAGTTCGGCTTCCTTTTGGGCATCTATCAGTATCCTGTTTCTTTCCTCCTTGATCCAGTTTGCCTGTTTTATCTCTTCAGGTAAAATGTCTCTTATAGTATCAATCACTCCTAACACTTTTTCCCCGTCAACCAGGACTTTATCGGAAAAGGGAACGGATCTGCCCTGGTTAATTGTTTCCTCAAGCTTGTCAAGCAGTTCTCCAATATCCACCACTGAAGCCCCTCCTTTAAAATTGTTTTTCGAACTTTTTCATAAGCTGGTCGTTAACATACTCTGGTACCAAATCCTTTACACAGCCTCCGAGTTTAGCGACTTCCTTCACGAGGCTGGAACTCAAAAAGGAATATCTGCTGCTGGTCATCATGAATATGGTTTCTACATTTCTGTTAAGCTTTCTGTTCATTAGAGCCATCTGAAGCTCAGACTCAAAATCCGAGACAGCGCGCAATCCCTTTACGACGGTGGTCGCTTCCTTTTTCTCGACATAATCGATCAAAAGGCCGGAAAAGCAATCAACTTCAACATTTTTTATTTCCCTTGTAGCTGTCAGCAGCATATCAAGCCGCTCATCGGTATTGAACAGCGGGGTTTTAGAAGGATTGTTGAGTACTGCTACAATAACCCTGTCAAACAACCTCGATGCTCTGTCAATAATGTCAATGTGCCCGTATGTAACGGGGTCAAAACTGCCCGGATAAACAGCTGTTTTCATCAGAATCAGTCCTTTTCATAATAGTTATTTTTGTGTTCCCGTACTTTTTTTGCTTGTACATTTTCATATCGTCCGGATGCTTCTCCAGTTTCATATCGCTCGGGTGTTCAATTACAACAATGCATTCTTCGTTCATTATGCCGGAAACTGCTATTTTCTTTATTATATCTTCATACAAACCTTCTCTGTAGGGAGGGTCAATAAAAATTATGTCAAATTTGTCTCGGTTTCTGTCTAAATATTCTATTGATTTAAAAGCGTCCATGAACAATACATCTGATCTATCTTCAAGACCTAACAGCTTTATATTTCCCTTGACCAGGGTAAGCGCCTCTCTACTGCTGTCAACGAATACCGAATAGTTTGCTCCCCTGCTCAGTGCTTCAAGGCCTAGATTTCCGGTCCCGGCAAAAAGATCCAGTACACGTTTTCCCTGTATGTCAAACGCTATAATGCTGAAAACCGCTTCCTTGACACGGTCTGCCGTGGGGCGAATGTTTCTGCCCTTTGGTTCTTTCAGCTTTCTCCCTTTTAAACAACCTGCTATGATTCTCAAAAATAACCCTCCATCCTTTAATATTTTAGCACAACAGCCAAATTTAAACAAAACATTTTAGAATAAAAGGATAGGCAAAAGTCAATTCTAAATATACGGACAGTACTAAATATAATTTCCCTAAAGAGCTCTTCCTTCAATTTCTCCTCTCCTGTACCGGTGGAATTCCACCGGTACTTTTATTATGAACTAAAAAAGGAAGAACCCAGGGGGTCCTTCCTTTTTTATTTATATTAATTTACTTACCAGCCATTTGCCTTTCAGCCTGCTCTATCATCCTCTTAACCATAAATCCGCCTACATAGCCAGCTTCTTTGGCAGTAAGGTCTCCATTATATCCTTTCTTCAGGTTCACACCTACTTGACCTGCTACTTCATACTTCATCTGGTCAAGAGCTCCCCTTGCTTCAGGAACCACTTTTCTGTTTCCTCCTCTTGCCACTGTCTTCTCACCTCCTGTTACGGTTTGTATTATTAATTTAACCACAAGGTTTTCGTTTTAAACTAGCAATAAATGCTACTGTTTTCATTTTAATCAAAGGAACGGGTACCGTTCCTTTGTTTAAGTACTAGTTATCTTCCGCTCATCTGCCTTTCAACCTGTTCAATCATCCTCTTTACCATAAAACCGCCGACGGAGCCCGCATCCCTAGCTCTAATGTTTCCATTGTAGCCATCGGTAAGGTTAACGCCAATCTGGCTGGCAACCTCAAATTTCATTCTATTAAGGGCTTCCTTCGCCTGCGGATAGAGCACCCTGCTTGTTCCGGTGGTCCCGGTGGTTCCGGTGATTCCGGTGATTCCGGTGGTCCCGGTGGTTCCGGTGATTCCGGCCGTCCCTATTCTTCCTGTCATATTATCCAAATAAATTCACCTCCTGTAATTTAATCTAATCATAGTTTGTACAGAGAGGTGCATTTTAAACTAGCAATTAATGCTGTTGTTTCAATTAAATTGTGCTGCCAGGAAAATTATTCTCAGATAAGAAAAGCTTAGATTTTTCCATTACCAGTGCCCGTTCCTGGTCTGAAAACCCGGCTTTTTCGTCCATAAACTCCTCAGCCAGCCTCTGAACCTGTTTGAGTATGTTTATATCCCTGGGAAGCTGGGCAATCTTCAGTTCCGGAATGCCGTGCTGTCTTGTTCCCAAAAAATCGCCCGGCCCCCTGAGTTCCAGGTCCTTTTCTGATATCGCAAACCCATCGGACGAGGATGCCAGTATCCGCATCCGTTCCACTGCGGTCGATCCCCTGTTTCCATTTATTAAGATACAATAGGACTGGTAATTGCCCCTTCCAACCCTCCCCCGCAGTTGATGGAGCTGTGCCAGACCAAATCTTTCTGCGTTCTCCACCAGCATGATATTTGCGTTCGGCACATTGACTCCCACTTCTATAACGGTAGTTGAAACCAATAAATCTATCTTACCGTCTCTGAATCCCTTCATTATGCATTCTTTTTCATTTGAGGACATCTTTCCATGGAGCAGAGATACCCTTAAATCTTTAAAATGTCCTGCCGCAAGGCTGTCATATATCTCAGCGGCTGAAGCCGCTTCTATGGATTCGGAATCCTCAATCAGCGGGCATACAATATACCCCTGTCGTCCTTCCTTGACCTGCTTCGCAACAAAATCATAAGCCCTCTGCCTCAGGCTGTCTTCAATTACATAGGTTTTAACTTCCTTCCTGCCCGGAGGCATCTGATCTATCACTGAAATATCCATATCTCCATGAAGTATCAACGCAAGGGTTCTTGGTATGGGTGTCGCCGTCATCACCAGCACTTCGGGGTTCTTACCCTTATTAAGCAAAGCTGCCCTTTGCCTCACTCCAAACCTATGCTGCTCGTCGGTCACAACAATCCCCAGGTTTCTATATTCGAGTTTCTCCTGAATAAGGGCATGAGTACCAATTATTATATCCACTTCACCTTGCTGAATTTTCCTATATTTTTCACGTTTTTCTCCTGCGGAGCAGCTCCCGGTCAATAGTTCCACCTTTATTCCATGATCCTTCATCATGCTGTTTAGGGTTATGTAGTGCTGTTCAGCAAGGATCTCAGTTGGAACCATGAGAGCCCCCTGGTACCCGTTAGCAGCCGCCTTCACCATTGCAAGGGCCGCCAACACGGTTTTACCCGATCCCACATCCCCTTGCAGCAGCCTGTTCATAGATTTATTACTTTCCATATCACCTTTAATCTCATGCCATACCCGCAGCTGTGCACCAGTAAGGGTAAACGGGAGTCTGCTCAGGAATTCTGTTTCCTTGTCCGACGCACATAATTTTATGCCGGCGCCTTCCCTTTGATAACCGCTTTTTATTAAAAACAGGCTCAGCTGTAAAAGGAAAAGCTCCTCAAAGGCAAGCCTGTGTCTGGACCTCTCAATGCTCTTATAATCGGCTGGAAAATGTATATTTCTGATTGCAACGTTTTTTTCTTCCAGATTATATTCCTCGCGAACCCTGTGGGGAAAAATTTCGTCAAACTTGCCCTCGGCTATCCCCATTGCGTTGTATATTGCTCTTTCAAAATCTCCTGTGGACAGTTTCCCGCTCTTGGAATATATAGGAACAATATTCTTCTTATAGTTATCATCCTGTTTCGCTGTTTCACACACGTTGGGGTTCTGTACCTGGGTTTCACCGAATTTAACTACTGCCTTTCCAAAAAAATCATACACAACTCCCCTGCGCAGCCCCTTAGCCGTAAAGGGGTTATTAAACCAAACCGCCCACCCTTTACCGCTCGTGTCCTCTATCTGCAGCTTCGTAACAGAAAAGTTCCTTTTAATATAACGGGTGCTGGCAGTACCGGTCACCATGGCCCGTATCCACACTTTTTCATTCGAAGGCAGTTGCTTCAAACAATGGATTTTTGTCCTGTCCTCATAATCCCTGGGGAAATAATGCAAAAGGTCTTCCACGGATTTTATTCCCGCTGCTTCGAAGAGTTTTTGTTTTTTTTCACCTATGCCCCTTACTGCCGACACAGGAACCTTTAGTCCATCCATATAGCCACCCCGTTTATCGTTCTGCCGTTATTCCACCGCAAATACATAATAATAGACGGGTTGTCCTCCATAGTGAACTTCCACATCGCAATCCTTGTATTCTTCACTGATCCTTTCTTCCAGACTGTATGCATCATCCTCATCCACTTCTTGACCGTAAAATACCGTTATAACTTCACTATCATCGTCAATAAGCGTTTTCACAAGCTCAAAGGCAACATCAGAAATATTATCCCCTTTGTTCTTAATCTTGCCCTCTCCTATCCCAATAATATCCCCTTCTTTTATTTCTATTCCATCAAAAACCGAATCCCTGACCGCATAGGTTACCTGGCCGGTTTTCACTCTTTCCAGCGCTTCTGTCATTTCCCTGAAATTGTCCTCTGCGCTTTGCATACTGTTGAAGGCAACCATGGCAGAAATTCCCTGTGGTATTGTCTTGCTTGGAACGACGTATACATTTTTAGAACTGAGTTCCCTTGCCTGGTTGGCGGCAAGTATTATGTTGCTGTTGTTAGGAAGTACAATTATGTTCTCCGCATTCAGGCTGTCCACCGCCTTTACTATGTCCTGGGTGCTTGGATTCATCGTCTGGCCTCCATGAATTACTACGTCAACACCCAGGTCTTTGAACAGGTTTGAAAAGCCATCTCCCATTGATACACTAATAATTCCGTAATCTTTAGCCTTCTGCTCCTCTTTAATCTCATCCTCAATTATTGACCTGTGCTGCTCTTTCATATTTTCAATTTTAATCCTTGACAGCTCTCCCAGCCGTAGGCCCTCTTCCATAACTTTATTTGGCCTATCAGTATGTATATGAACCTTTATTACCCTGCCATCACCAACCACCAGGGTTGAGTCTCCCAAACCGCTTAATAACTCCTTAAGCTGTTCAGGTGTACCCTTTGGATTTTTTATTATAAATTCTGTACAATATGGGTATTCCAGGTACAGTTCCTCATCAAGCTCTTCGGTCGCCACAGCCGTAAGCCTGTTCTTTCCGTTCAGCTTGATATCCTCGCCCTTTAAGGTCTTCAGAAGCCCCAATAATATATATACAAAACCCTTACCTCCTGCATCCACTACACCGGCCTGTGCAAGCACCTTCAGCATCTGAGACGTTTTTTCCAGGGTGGAGGTGGATTGTAGAAGAATTTCTTCTATGAACTTGTTAAAATCCTTGACTTCGCTGCTGATTCTAACAGCCTTTTCCGCAGTTTCCCTTGCGACGGTGAGTATTGTGCCCTCGGTCGGCTTCATAACTGCTTTGTATGCAGTGTCTACGCCCTCAGCGAGTGCATGCGCAAACTGAACAGTATCGACATTTCTTAGATTTTTCAACTTGGCTGCAAATCCCCTGAAGAGCTGTGACAGTATAACGCCGGAATTTCCCCTTGCCCCCATTAGTGAACCGCTTGCTACCGCCTCAGCCACGCTTCCCACCGTAACCTCCTTCAGTCGGTTCAACTCTTCCACCGCTGAAAACATGGTTAACGACATGTTTGTGCCTGTATCTCCGTCCGGAACCGGAAAAACATTCAGGGAATCTATGGCTTCTCTATTATTATCCAGAGTATTTGCTGCATTGACAAACATTTTCATTAATAGCGGACCATCTATGTACTGGTTTTTCAAGTCTATACCTCCTTTGTGCCTAAACCCTTACGCCCTGAACATTAACATTTACCTTCTTAACCTTCATCCCCGTCATTGTTTCCACCGTGTATTTGACTTTGTCTATAATGTTTTGCGCAACAGTGGATATTCTAGTACCGAATTCTACCACAATATATAAGTCAATAACCAGGTAGTTATCCTCTTCGGAATATACTTTAACCCCTTTGCTAAGGTGTTCCCTTCTCAATAATTCAACTATCCCGTCTGCGCTGCTTTTAGAGGCCATACCTACCAGACCGTAGCATTCCATGGTAGCAATTCCGGCGATATTTGCCAGCACTTCATCACTAACCGTGATTGACCCGTATTCATTTTCTATCTTTGCGGACATATAATTACCTCCTCGTATAATAGTTCCTGTACACAGCCGTGAGGCTCGTGCCAGGGACTATTTAGGATATATATATTCTATAATATACGGTTTCTTTTTACAACTGAGCCCAAATTGTTTATTAATATACCCTGTTGCCAATAATATTGTTGTATGTTAAAATATTATTGTTTTACTGTAAGGTGTGTCCCCTGACATTATAGGAGGTGTTTTTATGGCTACAGTTTGTCACATATGTGATAAAGAACGCTTGGCTGGTAGCAAAGTTAGTCACTCCAACAGGCATTCAAAGAGGCGTTGGAGCCCTAACATAAAAAAGGTAAAGGCTATTGTTGACGGGAGCCCCAAGAGGATTTACGTATGTACCCGTTGCTTGCGTTCCGGTAAGGTAGTGAGGTCAATATAGCTAACAAAAACGTGCAGAGCACAGTTACTCGGCACGTTTTTTTATTCACTCCTGTTTGAATCTGAAAAGCTTTTTAATTATAGAACTTAAAAATTTTGGCGGCTTGATTACATATATCTTCATAACAGCACCTCCCGAAAATTAGTCGACAAAAATCCTGTAACCGAAATATATTAACCCAACACTCACTATTAAGAGCCAGCCCCACACCGGTAATAAAGCCTTCAGCACAATTCCCAGAATAAATGCTGCCAGCAGCATGATTCCTAAAGTCTCATTCCAATGCCTGGACAACTCAAACACCTCCAGCCAAAAAGGCACTTTTCATTACATTCAGCGAATTTGCCAATTGTTACAAATAAATACGTATCAGCGTAAAGACAAACAGTACGCATAGCACGCCAAGCACAAGAAACCAAACCCACGACGGCACATAAAACATAGTTATTAATACTCCGGCCCCAATCATAACTAAACCGACAATTTTACGTATGTTAAGCTTTTTCAAGCTTATACCCCCTTTTAAGGCAAGGGGACACACCGCTGCTTTTAAGGCCAGGGGACACACCTCCTCTCTGAAGCCCAAATCTAAGGTGGGAGGAATGTCCCCAATTGACATTCCTTGCCGCGGAATGTCCCCTTTTGACCAATAAAAAACTCCCTGATACTATGGTATGCAGGAAGCTTACTCATTGACACTATTTATTTTAATCCTTAGCCTCAACAACAAGCAGCAGGCCGCCGCTTAGACTGATTTCCCCGGTCTCCTCGACCAATACGTTGCTGACTCCCCTAGAACTTCCTATCTCGATGGTTTCATTCTCAAGGGGATACTTGAACCCCCGAAGCGTTATTCCTGTTACCTTCGTGCTAAGCGGAACCAGGGAAACAATGGTGCCCCTTCCGCTTATCTTTGCCGTATCCGATATTAAAAAAATCCTGTTATTCTCGTTGATGATTTCTCCTCTGACCCCTTTATCCAGCATGGTTTTCAGAAGAAAAATGTTTGACAGCGTATGGTCCAGCCTGGTCCCTGTAGAACCGAGCATTATAATGCGCTTCTCACCCTTTGCGACCGCGTAGTCCACTGCGAGTTCGGTGTCTGTTTTGTCCTTGTTCCGGGGAAAGGTCAAAATCTCAGCTTCTTTGAAACTGTCAAGATCGCATTCCCTCAAAGAATCAAAATCCCCAAGAATTACATCGGGTTCAATACCCATCTTCCTTGCATGCGCAGCGCCTCCATCAGCGCATATAACTAAATCATCCTGCTTTATTATCCCTTTATGAAATTCATAATCGCGGATAGTTCCATGGGATATTATTACTGCTGCCATCAGCATTCCCTCAGTCCATAACAGATTCTCTTAAACTCCTTGACTCTTTCTTCAACATGCTCCGCGCCGTAAACCGAGGAGCCCGCCACCAGTATGGTCGCTCCAGCTTCTATTATGGCTGCTGCGTTTTCAAGGTTGACTCCCCCATCAACCTCTATTTCGTATCCATAGCAGGCATCCCTTTTCAGCGCATCCAGTTCCCTGATTTTTTCCAAAGCCCCTTTTATAAACTTTTGCCCGCCGAAACCGGGGTTAACACTCATCACCAGGACAAGGTCAACATCTTCCAACACGTGCTGCAGAACCGAAACCGGAGTCGCCGGGTTAATTGAGACTCCGGCCCTTAGCCCCGCTTCTTTGATGCGCTGCAATGTCCTGTTAAGGTGTGTTGAAGCCTCCCAGTGAACCGTAATTATATCCGCCCCTGCCTTCGCAAAATCTTCAATATAGCAATCTGCTCTGTCTATCATCAAATGAACGTCAAAGGGCAGCTTTGTAACTCCCCTTATGCTCTTTATCACCGGAGGGCCTATTGTTATGTTAGGCACAAAATGCCCGTCCATCACGTCTATGTGAATGAGGTCTGCTCCACCCCTTTCGGCTCTTTTTATCTCTCCGCCCAGGTCCGCAAAATTCGCCGACAGTATGGAGGGGGCAAGTTTAATCATATCTTCTCCTCCTGCTCTCTTCAATCTCACCCATTATCTCTGTGTAATTCTCATATCTCCATGAAGCAATCCTTCCCTTTTCAACCGCACTTTTCACTGAACAGCCAGGTTCCTTAAGGTGCCTGCATCCTGCAAACCTGCACCTGCCGGAATATACTTTAAATTCCGGGAAGTACGCTGCTAAATCCATATTTACAATATCCTCATACTTCAGAGCCGAAAGCTTCAGGGAGCTAAATCCCGGTGTATCGACCACCATACCGCCGAAGGAAAGCTCCAATAGTTCGGCGTGCCTTGTAGTATGCCTGCCTCTCTTAAGCCTATCGCTGATTTCACCGGTTCTCAGCTGCAGTTGGGGCTGGATACTGTTTAAAAGGCTGCTCTTTCCTACCCCGGACAAGCCTGCAAACACACTGGTTCTATCCTTCAGGGCATCCTTCAAATCATCCAAACCCTGGCCGGTTTTTGTGCTGGTTCTCACCACCCTGTATCCCGCACTGACATAAGTTTCAGCAAATTCTGTGCTGCAGCCGCTGCTTTCCAGATCCATCTTATTGATACAAATGATGCTGTTCAGATTGCTGACACCGGCCATGACCAGCAGCCTGTCCAACAATAGAAGGTCCGGCTTCGGATTATCCAGCGACATAACTATTACGCAGTGGTCTACATTCGCCACCGATGGTCTTATTAAAACATTCTCTCTGGGCAGAATCTCCTCAATAACCCCCTGTTCACCGGTACTCTTAATCAGAGAGATTTTGACGCGGTCACCGACCAGCGGGGATATCTTTTCCTTTCTGAATATCCCCCGCGGTTTGCATTCTATCAGTCCCAGCTCGGTCCTGACATAATAGAAACCGCCGATACCTTTAACTACTCTGCCCTGAAGCATTCTATTCCTCCTTGCTGAAATCGATAATCTCATCGCGATAGGTCACATCATTGAACAGCACCACTACCCTAACCTTTCCTTTGCCCTTAATCTCAATTTTCAGCGGCCCTTCGTCCGCATCATGCCTTCTCTGGTATTCAGTTTCCTCAACACCATCCTGGTATTTTTTCACGGTCACCTTCACATTCTTCTCTCCCTGGGGAAGGGTTACGGTCAGTATATAGGTACCCTCAACGACGGGCTCAACTTTCTTTTTACCGCTGCTCACACCAAGGACAATGGACGCGCCCTCCTCAACGAGGGTGTTCGGCGCCACGCTCTGGCTTAACACGTATCCCTCCGGAACGTCGCTTTCCTGATAGAAAATATCGGCCAGGATCATTCCTGCGTTCTGCACCCTCGTCTTTGCGGTCTGGAGGTCCAGCCCTACGACCGGAGGCACACTAATCTGCTCAAGCTCGGGTCCGGCGCTTACCACCAGATCAACGGTTGTCCCCTGGTCAACCATAATCCCAGGCTGCGGGTTCTGGTCCATCACAACGCCCACCGTTACCGTTTCACTGTACTTTGGCGTCACTTCTCCTACCTCAAGACCTGCGAGCTGCAGCTTGAGTTCCGCCTCCGCCGAGCTGAAATTGATCAAATAAGGCACTTCGGTCTTTTCCGGTCCCAGGCTTAGCACCACCAACACAGGATTTGTTACTTTATTCTCAGTACCTTCCTTCGGGTATTGTGAAATCACAGTGCCTGCCTCAAAATTCGGGTTATTCTGCCTTTCCCGTATTTCCATCTTCAGACCCCATTCTTTTAAGGCGCTCCTTGCTTCTTCTTCAGTTTTTCCGACTATATCCGGGACTTTCACAACCTTGACGCTCAGCAGATCGCTTAAAAAATAGCTTGCACCGAAGCCCAGCCCGAGCAGCGCGAGCAGAACTACGGCCAATACTATTATCGATTTTTTCTTTCTTTTTTTACCCTTTCCGGCGGGGTCAGAACCTTTTTCTTTTTTCTTGCCGTCATTCACCGTACCCTCCCTGACCGCCGGCATAACTATTGTAGGGCTTTCACCCTTATCCTCGCTAAAAAAGTCAAAAACCACATCCTTGTCTTTACAAAAACTCTTGAGGTCTAGCAGCAGTTCTTCCGCTGTGTTATACCTTTTTGCCGCTTCTTTTTCAATTGCCTTCATTATTATCTGCTCCAGGCCCTTAGGAAAATCGTCAATGATTTTCCCCGGTGGAGTGACCTGCTCCTGCAGGTGTTTCAAGGCAATTGATATCGGGCTCTCTCCCTCAAAGGGAACCTTTCCCGTAACCATCTCATACATCACGATTCCCAGCGAATAAAGGTCGGATTTCTCATCGATATATCCACCTCTGGCCTGCTCAGGCGAGAAATAGTGTACCGAGCCAATGACGCTCCCGGTGTTGGTTACGGTAGAACCCGTTACGGCCCTGGCAATACCAAAATCCGTTACCTTTGCGATGCCGTCTTTAGTCATAAGTATGTTATGGGGTTTTATATCCCTGTGAATGATGTGGTTCTTATGGGCGTGCAACAATGCCTTGCATATCTGCTGCGCAATTTCCGCCGCCTGTACGGGGCTAAGCCTTTTCCTTTCCCGTATCAGTTCTTTCAGTGTTCTGCCCTCAATATATTCCATTACTATATAATGGATATCTCCATCCACACCCACATCGTATATGCTGACAATATTCTGGTGAGATAGGCTTGCCGCTGCCTGGGATTCTCTCCTGAACTTCCGGACAAAGTCTTCATCGCTGGTAAATTCCGGCCTGAGCACCTTAACGGCAACATAACGGTTAAGCAAACCGCATTTTGCCTTATATACATGCGACATACCACCGCTGCCGATTTTCTCAACTATTTCATACCTGTTGCCCAGCACTTTTCCTATCATTTATTCCACCTCACCTTAACCGCTATTACCGTTATATTATCCTTACCTCCCCTGTTGTTTGCCTCTGCAACAAGCCTGCTGCATAAAAGCTGCGGCTCGCCGATATTCAGACAGAGGTCCAGTATGTCCGCACAGCTTAGCATATTGGTAAGCCCATCGGTACAAAGCAGTATTGTGTCTCCGTCTTGCATCTCCCGTTCGGATAGATCCGACTCAATATCAATACCGGTTCCCAGCGCCCTGGTTATTATATTCTTTTGGGGGTGGTTGTCTCCTTCTTCCGGGGTTATACTGCCGTTTTTTATTAACTCAGCAACCAGCGAATGGTCCTCTGTGAGCTTTATAAGCTGGCTGTCTCTTAACAGGTAAATCCTGCTGTCGCCTATATGCCCTGTATAGAGCATCCTGTCAACTATAAACGCCATTGAAAGGGTAGTACCCATTCCCCGGAGCTGCTCGTCTTTGGCCGCAAGGTTGAACACCGCCCTATTGGCAGCCGCTAATGCGTCCTTTACAAGCCCCGGCCTGTCTGCCGCATACTCGTCTTTATCCCATGCCTGCTCTATAAAATCCTTGACGAACAAAACCGATGCCCTGCTGGCAACCTCTCCTCCATTATGCCCTCCCATCCCATCGGCAACAATATACAAACCGTACTTGCTGCCATTCTCCACCAGGTAATAATCCTGATTCGTGCTTCTGACCTTTCCAGGGTCTGTAGCGGCTCCTGCTATCATGGAAATCCCCCCATTCATTGCTTTGGTCTCTTTTCACTTATATAACTCGCTCTTAATTGACCGCAAGCGCCATTCAAGTCCCTTCCCAGTTCCCTTCTTACGGTAACCGGTATACCATGTTTTTCAACTATACCCTTAAACCGCATGATTCTATCCCGGTTTGACTGGCTGTATCCGTATTCTGCAATTGGATTAAGAGGAATAAGGTTTACATGGCACGGAACACCGGCCAGAAGCTCTGCAACCTTCCCGGCGTCCCTATCGCTGTCGTTTACTCCGTCTATTAATGAATACTCGAAGGTAATCCTTCTACCCGTCTTTTCCGCATATTTTTTGCATGCAGCGATTACCTCTTTTATTTTATATTTTCTTGCCACCGGCATCAAGTTTTTCCTGGTTTCGTCATCACCGGCATGAAGTGAAACGGACAGGGTTACCGGCAGCCCCTCCTCAGCCAGCTTCTCAATTTCTCGCACAAGCCCGCAGGTAGATACGGTTACATGCCTCAGCCCTATATTTAAACCTTCCTTGCTGTTCACCAGGTGCAAAAACGTGATCAGGTTCCGGTAATTATCCAGGGGCTCTCCGCTCCCCATAATTACGATATTGGAAATCCTCTCACCGATATCCCTCTGTACGGCCACGACCTGCCCCAGCATTTCACCCGGGCTGAGATCCCTCACAAGCCCCCCCTGCGCCGAAGCGCAGAAGCGGCAGCCCATCCTGCAGCCTACCTGGCTGGAGATGCATACCGTATTCCCATAACTATAAACCAGCAGCACGGTTTCAATAACTGCGCCGTCACTGAGTTCAAAAAGGTACTTCTTTGTTGCATCAAGCTTCGATTCTCGAATCCTGACCTTTTTTGGCATGCCGCTGTGATAGTGCATATCTATGAATGCCCTTAAGTCTTTGGGAACATTGGTCATTTCTTCAAAGCTGTCCACTCCCCTTTGCACCCATTTGAAAACCTGCTTGGACCGGTACGACGGATAACCATGGGCCTTGAGCAGTTCATTGAGTTCCTCACTATTGTAATCCAGTATATTCTTCTTGGCCATGCAATGCAATCAACCTTTCCTGCCAAAATGTGCCATCAGAACTATTCTTCCATTCATTTAAGGTAATTATAACACAGAAAAAACTTGAAAATACTATAGGCAACACAAAGTGATGCCTTAACCGCATCACTTTGTCCTCCGTATCTTGCTTATGAAAAAACCATCTGTCCCATGGATGTGGGGAAACAGTTGAATATGTCCTTTCTCCGCGGTTTCTGTACGCAGCCCATCGGGCAGGCATGGGGAAATATCAACAAATTCGAAATTTGAAGCGCTGCCAATGAATTTCTCTACAACCCCAATGTTCTCATCCGGCATAACCGTACACGTGCTGTATACCAGTTCTCCCCCCGGTTTCAAATACTGCGCTGCCGCTTCAAGGATGCCCCCCTGTATATCCTGTAAGGTCTTGTAATGTTCCCTTTCCTTTTTCCACCTGATGTCAGGCTTTCTCCTGATAACACCTAAACCGGAGCAGGGGGCATCAACGATGACCCTGTCCGCCTTTTCCGCAAGTTCTGTGTCAGGTTTCTTCGCATCGAACAATTCCGTTTTTACAATGGATAGTCCCAGCCTTGCGCAGTTTTCTTGTACCATTGCAAGTTTTTTTTCATTTATGTCCCTTGCAATCACCCTGCCCCTATTCCCCATCATCTGCGCTGCATAAGTACACTTGCCTCCCGGTGCGCTGCACACATCGATAAGCAGCTGCCCCGGTTCCGGCGCAAGCACCTCCACCGCCAGCATTGAACTCTCATCCTGGACATAGAACAGACCATCCTTGAAAGCCTTGCTTTCCCCTGGGAAAAAACCGTTTTTTACAACGACAGAATTTTTACTGTACAATCCCGGTCCGGCGTCAGACCCCTCATCTCTTAAAAGGCTGATCAGTTCATCCCTGCTCGTCTTCAATGTATTTGCTCTCAGAACCAGTTCGGGTTTTTTGTTATTGGCTTTGCATAATTCCTCGGTAAAATCCACTCCGAATATGGCTATCCAGTCTTCAACCATCCATGCGGGATGGGAATACTTCAGACTTATATATTCCTTTGGATTACTCATCCTAGGCGGTATCTGGGTTTTCTCCGGGCATCGCATTACGTTCCTCAATATACCGTTCACAAAACCGGCGGCCCTTTTGCCGCCGTATTTCTTTGCAAGGTTAACTCCTTCGTTGACTGCTGCGAACCCTGGAACCCGGTCCAGAAACTTTATTTGAAACAAGGATAATCTTATAATATTCTGCACCCAGGGGTCAATCCTGCTTTCCGGTATGCGTGAGAATCTCTTAATTACCCAATCAAGGTAGAGTCTGTTTTCCAGCACACCATAAACCAGCCGGGTAATAAGCGCTTTATCCTCATCGGAAAATTCACCCGATGAAACGTGGTTATCCAGCAGGATGTTTGAGTAGCCTTCCTCTTCCAGGGTCTTATGAATTATTGCCAGTGCCGTCTCCCTTGCTCCTTTCCTCTTCACAGTGGCTCTCCTACCTTCGCCTGTTTGCAATCAGAATAAACCGCAGCAGCTGAGCTATCGCTGTTATTGCCGCTGCCACATAGGTGAGGGCAGCCGCGCTTAGGACTTTGCGGGCCGGTCCCAGTTCATCCCCCGTAATCACACCGCTTTCGCTCAGCATTGCGATAGCCCTGCTGCTTGCGTTGAATTCGACGGGAAGCGTAACCAATTGAAAGGCTACAACCGCGAGGAAAAATATTATGCCTATCTGTATCAGTTCATACCATCGAAGTATAAACCCGCCGAATATCAGCAGCCAGGAGAGATTTGAGCTGAAGCTGGCAACCGGGGCAATGGTGTTTCTTAATATTAGCGGGACATAACCGTTGGAGTGCTGTACCGCATGCCCTGCCTCATGGGCGGCGACTCCCAATGCGGCAATGGAAGTGCTGTTGTACACAGTATCCGAAAGCCTTAACACCCTTGTCCTGGGGTCATAATGATCTGTTAGGCTTCCCCTTATCCTCTCTATCCTGACATCGTGCAGCCCGTTCATATCGAGTATTCTCCTTGCTGTCTCCATTGCAGTGAATCCCTGTCTGCTCGCTACTCTTGAATACCTGCTGAATGTCCCGTTTATCTTTGACTGCGCGTATAGAGTAAACAATATTGCCGGAATAAGAATTACAAATGTTGAATCAAAAAACATCAGACATTCCTCCTATTACATAATTGGTTTACTGCGCTTTCGATCCTTCCTATATTCACCTGGGTATTAAAGCACGGACCCATCGGCCTTTCATTCAGTATACCCACAACGGGAATCAGACGTGCATCGTGTATCCCGCTGCACAGGTCCTCTTCACACGCCACCGCAATAACAGCCTTGGGTTTATGCTCTTTTATCGCTTTTCTTGCCAGCGTCCCCCCGGGTACCACCACCATATTTATATTATACTTCCCGCAGAGATCAATTATTTCGCTCACAGGACATTTGCCGCATTTTGCACAATTATACACATTGCCGGTGATCTTATGCTTGCATTCGCTGTCCTGGATGCAGTGCGGGAGCAGAAGCAGTACTTCCTGGGGCCTGAACCCCAAACCGCTGGAGTATACAATCCTGTTGTTGATCTGGGCATAGGCCCTTTGAACGGTTTCCCTGTCAATTCCAAACATTCGCCCTGCTGCCATAGCCGGAAAAATCGTTAAATCCAATATTTTCCGGAGCAGCCTGCCTGCTCCTAAAACCTCCCCTTTGCCTGAATTGACGAGGAATACACAGATAACCGTAATACCCATAAACAACGCTGCGGCATATACTCCGGCAAGCGCAGCAATGGTAGCCATCCTATAAAAAACGCGGTACTGCCTGACCAGGATAACGTACAATAGAATTCCTGCCAGCAGGAAAACCCACGTTATTGTCAGCAAAAGCAGGATCAATTTGTTCTTCCATGTACTGCTCGCATCATTTTCCCCTATCATTTAATCACCCAAGGCTTTTCCGGGGACCAGCGTGTTACCCCGGATATATTCGTCCACAGTCATACGGCGGGAAGACGGCAGTTGTATTTCCTGAATCAGCACCTGTCCGTCGCCGGCCTGAACTCGTATTCCTCTTGAACTGACTTCCAAAACCGTCCCGGGGCGTTCACCGCTGCTTCCTTCCACTGCTGTTGCCTTCCACAGCTTGATACGCAAACCCTCGTAGTGCGTATAGCTCCCGGGCCATGGGTCTGTCCCCCTGATCAGATTGCAAATAACACCCGCCGGTTTCTGCCAGTCTACCTTTCCGTCCTCTCTATCCAGCGGCGGTGCATAGCTTGCCTGCCCGTGGTCCTGAGGCGTTCTCGGAGCTACCCCTGCGCTGACATCGCCGAGGGTCTTGACCAGAACGTCGGCACCCAGACCGGCCAGGCGGTCATGCAAGTGTCCTGCGCTTTCATCATTTTCTATAGCGATTTCTTCCCGGTATATCATATCCCCGGTATCCATTCCCTTATCCATATACATCGTTGTAATGCCTGTGGACACTTCACCGTTTATAATACACCAGTTGATCGGCGCAGCTCCCCTATATTTGGGCAGCAGCGACGCATGCACGTTGATACACCCCAGGGGAGGGATGTTAAGAATCTCTTCCTGCAGTATCTGTCCAAAGGCAACCACCACAATAACATCCGGGGAGATCTTTTTTAACTCCGATACAAAGTCCTTGTCCCTGACACGTTCCGGCTGAAGCACTTCAATACCCGCCGAGCAGGCAACCTGCTTTACCGGCGGAGGCTGGATTTTTTTCCCTCTGCCCTTTGGCCTGTCCGGTTGGGTTACCACAGCTTCAACATTGTATCCGGTAGAAATCAGTTTTTTGAGACTCACTGCTGCAAACTCCGGGGTCCCCATAAAAACCACTCTCATGTTTTCACCTGCCTTCATCTTCAATGACCCTGTCCACGAACAGAATTCCGTCAAGATGGTCTATTTCGTGGCAAAGGGCACGGGCAAGCAGCCCTTCTCCCTCCACCTCAATGTCTTTACCTGTCCTGTCCAAACCCCTTACCTTTACCCTGTACGGCCTTCTCACCTTACCGGATTTTCCGGGAATGCTCAAACACCCTTCTTCTTCCACCTTGCTGCCTTCAGTATCCATTATTTGCGGATTTATAAGTTCAATGGGTCCTTCTCCGATGTCAACTATTATAACCCTTTTCAGCACGCCCACCTGGGGCGCCGCCAGCCCCACCCCTTCAGCCAGTTTCATAGTTTCATTCATATCGTCCAATAGCATCCCGATCCTGTCATCAATTCTTTCCACGGCCCTTGATTTTTTCCTTAGAACAGGGTCTCCCTCTTTCCTTATGTTTCTGACTGCCATGACCTGTCTCCTCCTTGCCCGTTACATTAGACTGTATGGGTCCACATCAATTATAATGTTAACATCTTTTTTTATTGAATGCGCAGCATCCAACCAGCTTTCCTTAACCTTTTCCTTTATTATTTCCATTTCGCTGCTCTTAATGATTATCTGCCAGCGGTACTTTCCCTGTATCCTTGAATGAAGCGCCGGCCCCGGGCCGAAAACCTCAAAGGAGCTGTCTTTTATGTTTTCCAGCCTGCCGGTCAGGTCATTATAAAAATACTTGCAGCTTTCAGCAACATCCCTTTGCTTTGCACCGGTAACAACTATATTGAGAAGCCGGGAAAAGGGAGGATACCCGAAACGCCTTCTGATTTCTATCTCATTCCGGTAAAACTCTTTAAAATCATGCCGGCTGGAAGTGATAATACTGTAGTGTTCCGGCGAATACGTCTGAACAATGACTTTGCCGGGGACAGTACTCCTTCCCGCCCTCCCGGACACCTGCGTCAGTATTTGAAATGCCCTTTCCGCCGACCTGAAGTCCGGAAGATTCAAGGTAAAATCAGCAAGTATAACCCCTACCAGCGATACACCGGGAAAGTCCAACCCCTTTGCAATCATCTGCGTTCCGAGCAGAATATCCCCTTCCTTGTTCTTGAACGCCTTAAGTATATTATAATGGGAACCTTTCCTGCGGGTGCTGTCTACATCCATTCGGAGCACTCTGGCATCGGGAAAATTCTCAACTACCTCCGCCTCCAGCTTTTCGGTCCCAGATCCCATATATTTTATCCTCTTGCTGCCGCAACTCGGGCAGATATCGGGTAATGCCCCGGTAAAACCGCAGTAGTGACATAACAATACGTTTTTGTTTTTGTGATATGTAAGGCTTATATCACAGTTCCGACACTTCACCACGTTTCCGCAATCCCGGCAGCTTACATAGGTAAAATAGCCACGCCTGTTCAGCAGTAGGATAATCTGGTGCTTGCCGCTCAACGCATTTTCTATCTCTTCCTTCAGTTTCCTGCTGAAGATCGACCTGTTGCCTTCCTTGAGTTCCGTCCGCATGTCTACTGTTTCAACAACCGGCAGGGTACTCCCACCAACCCTCTCGGTCAGTTCCACAAGCCCTATGCTGCCCTCAGCCGCCCTGTAATAGGTCTCCACCGATGGAGTGGCGGAACCTAATACCAGCAGTCCCCCGTAATAGAACACCCTCTGCCTGGCCACATCCCTGGCAACATACCTCGGTGAGCTTTCGGATTTATACGTATGCTCGTGCTCTTCGTCCAGTATTATAAGGCCAATATCCTCGAAGGGCGCAAACACCGCAGACCTTGCACCGATTGCCACATCATACTCTCCCCTGCGTATCCCTTCCCATTGGTCATATCTTTCTCCTGGCGAAAGCTTGCTGTGGAACACGGCTGCCCTGTTTCCAAACCTTTTTGCGTACCACTCCACCATCTGGGGTGTTAGCGATATTTCCGGGACAAGGACGATCGCCTTTTTCCCCTTCTGCATCGTATCGCCTATCAAGTTCATATAAACTTCTGTTTTACCGCTCCCCGTGACCCCATGAAGCAGAACTTCCTTTACTCCGCTGCCGTATAGGCTTCTTATCTGCTTTAACGCCGCTTTCTGCTGGTGCGACAGCTGCTCTACCCTGTCTTCGATCAGGCCTACCTGCAGTTCCGGTGTTCTTTCTGATCTGCGGTCAAACAATGTGATTATCCCTTTTCTCTCCAGGGCCGCCAGCGTGCCCGCGCCACAGCCTGTCATCCGCATAATATGTCCGCATGGCAGTTCCTTTTCCGGTACCGCCAGCAGGCAGTCAACCACCGCCTTCATACGAAAAGCATTCTTTGGCAGCACAATATCTCCGTTTCCCGGAATAATTCCGGCCCATTTCTCATGTTTTTCAGACACCTTGGACTCCAATGAATATGAGAGCTCCAGATATCCCTTTTCAATCAAGTCGTCCAATTCGGTTCCCATATGCATTGACCTTGCCATATCTTTTGCCTGTTCGTACTCCAGCCTTCCGCCGGATTCCGCTATCCATTCGCATATACTTTTACCGGGATGAGTTTCCGGGGGTTTGCATTTCAATATTACATATTTTACTCCTTTTTTTCTTGCTTGGGCGGGCATGATGCAGTGAAGCGCTTCAGCCCACGTGCATAGGTACTCCTTCCTCATCCAGCTTCCAAGCCGGATGAGTTCTTCGGAGAACATGGGTATGCTATCTATCACCCTGATTATTTCCTTAAGCCTTCCTACTTCCTTCGGGCACTCATCGGATACTTCCACCACATAACCCTCCACCAGCCTGTCACCCTGGCCGAAGGTCACGGCTACCCTGACCCCGATTTTAACGCTGTCCAACATGGAAGGAGGTATGATATAGTGAAATGGTCTATCTACACTATGGCTGGTATTGCTAACTATGACCTGCGCATACAACCCCAACACATCCTTATTTGATCAACTGCTTGACTTTTTCCAGTATTACATCTGCCATTTGATGTTTACTCATCTTTGGAATATTCTCCATACTAAAATCTCTATCCATAATGAATCCTGCATTCGTATCGCTGCTGAAGCCCGTTTCATCCCTGGTAATATCGTTGGCTACAATAAGATCAAGGTTTTTCTTTCCGAGCTTTTCCTTCGCATATTCAAAAATATTCGTACTCTCAGCTGCGAAACCGACCAATATCTGTTTTGTTTTCAGTTTTCCAAGCTCATACAGAATGTCAGGGTTTCTTTCTAGTTTTATCTCCAGGTTATCGTGCGTTTTCTTTATTTTTTGACTGGAAACGTTTACGGGTCGGTAGTCCGAAACCGCTGCAGCCTTTATTACTATATCGCACAGAGGAAAGTATTCCATCACCTTTTCATACATCTCCCGGGCGCTGGTCACCTTTACTAATTCAACACCCTGCGGCGGAGTAAGGGTGGTAGGACCGCTGACGAGAATCACCTTTGCCCCCTGTTCCACAGCAGCTTCGGCAACAGCATACCCCATTTTCCCGGAGGAGCCGTTTGTGATAAACCTGACAGGGTCAATAATCTCCCTGGTCGGTCCGGCCGTAACCAAAACCGTTTTTCCCTTCAGGTCCTCCCCTTTATCAAAAACTCTTTTAATAAACTCAACTATGTTCCCTGGCTCTTCTAACCTTCCCAGCCCTTCATCTCCACAGGCAAGCCTTCCCTCAGCCGGGCTTATAAACAAATACCCCATATCTATGAGGTAGTCTATGTTCTTTCTGACTATTCTGTTGTTATACATATTCGTGTTCATTGCAGGCGCAATTATTACCTTTGCCTTTGTTGCGGCAACTACTGTTGTAAGCATGTCATCCGCTATCCCTGCGGCCAGCTTCCCGATCACGTTTGCCGTGGCGGGAGCTATGACCAGGCAATCCGCCCACTGGGCTAAGGAAATATGCTCCACCTCCCAGTTTTGCGGTTCCGCAAACAAATCCGTTATCACCCTGTTATTTGACAATGTCTGGAATGTAAGGGGCGTAATGAATTCCTGTGCAGATTTTGTCATGACCACTTTTACCTTTGCTCCTTCTTTTACTAATCGGCTCACTAAATCCGCGCATTTATATGCAGCAATCCCTCCGCACACACCCAACACGATTTTTTTATCCGATAACAAAGCCTTTCCCCCCGTTATTTTATGCCGTCCCTTGTACGGACGTATTTAACCTTGCCTTCAGAAATCTCCTCAATGGCTCTCGTAACCGGCTTCTTATTCTCCATTTCATCGAAGCGGTCACTATTCTCGGTCAGCTGCCGGGCCCTTTTTGCGGCCAATACTACCAGCGTGTACCTGCTATCTACTTTTTTTAGTAAAGATTTCATTGATGGATATAACATTATTTTACCTCCTTACTCACCGATAAACTGCATCTTAAACCTGTCAACCCTACATTTCTCCGCAATTATTATTGATCTGAGCTTTTCAGTTGCTTCGTCCACCTTATCGTTTATAATAAAGTAGTTATAACGCGACACAAAATTGATTTCCTTGTATGCAGCCTCAAACCGTTTCAATATTTCCCTCTCGCTTTCGGTTCCTCTTTTTATGATTCTGTTTTTCAACTCTTCCATTGAGGGGGGGAGTATGAACACAAATACCCCTTCCCGGTATCTATCCTTCACCTGGAGAGCGCCCTGTATATCGATTTCCAAAAGCACATCCTTCCCATTTTCAAGGTTTTCCTCGACAAACCTCCTAGGAGTACCGTAGTAATTATCGTATACTACAGCGTACTCGATAAAATCATCGTCCGCAATCATCTGTTCAAACTTATCTCTCGAAACAAAAAAATAATTCTTTCCGTTCAGTTCACCTTCCCTGGGCATCCTAGTCGTAGCGGATACGGAGGCTACTATATCCTTGTTTATATCCAGCAGGTTCTTGCATATAGTACCCTTGCCCGCACCGGAAGGCCCTGAAACCACAACCAACAGCCCTTTCCCTGCCATTTTCATTCACTACCCATTGAGCTTTCAACCGTTTCCTTTGAATACAACCTATGCGCTACGGTTTCCGGTTGAACCGCCGATAATATTATATGGTCGCTGTCGGTAATTATAACCGCCCTGGTTCTTCTGCCGTAGGTTGCGTCTATCAACATTCCCCTGTCCCTGGCATCCTGTATTATCCTTTTAATAGGAGCCGATTCAGGACTTACTATTGCAACCAGCCTGTTTGCCGAAACAATGTTGCCAAACCCGATATTAATCAATTTCATATCCATACTTAACCTCCTTACTCAATGTTTTGTATTTGCTCTCTAATTTTTTCCAGTTCGGTTTTTGCATCTATCACCCTTTTTGATATTTCAAGGTCATTCCCCTTAGACCCAATCGTGTTTATCTCCCTGTACATCTCCTGAACGAGAAAATCCAGTTTTCTACCTACCGCCCCACCGCTTTTTAGGGTATTTTCCATCTGTGAAATATGGCTTTTTAGCCTTACCAGCTCTTCATCAATGTTGCTTCTGTCGGCAAAGACGACTACTTCCTGGTATAACCTGTCCTTGTCTATATCCAAACCCTTTGTTAGTTCCTCAATTCTTTTTTCCAGCCTTTGCTGGTATTCCTGCACTACGTATTGTGCTCTATTTTTAATCTCCAATACACCTGTTTCTATAGTTTCAAGCTTTTCCAGTATATCCAGCTTAAGATTCTCACCCTCCTTGCGCCGCATCTGCAGCAGCACCTTTACCGCCTGCTCAAGTGCTTCTGAAAGCTGTGACCAAATTTTCTCCTCATCCATTTCGCTTTGCCTGGCTACAATCACGTCAGGAAAAGCAGCGATCAAAGACAGGGGGATGCTGTCCTTAATACCGGTCTGCGCCTTCAATTGCTCGAGGGCATTAAAGTAGTTTCCGGCAAGTTCAAGGTTAACCCTGATCTCAGAATCCTTACGCTCCAGCTGATCATAGGACACGTATACATCGATCCTGCCCCTGGATATGTTGTTTTGTATGTATTCCCTAATCCGTTCTTCCAGAAACGATAAATATTTCGGAATTTTCACCGATATATCGCTGTACCTGTGGTTCACCGACCTTATTTCCACAGACACCTCGGCTTCGCTAGACTTAAATTCGCCCCTCCCAAAACCCGTCATGCTGCATATCATTTCCAGATTTCATCCTTCCAATATTAATTTTGCCGATATAACTTTCGTAAATACTACCCGATGTTTTTATATTTTAGCCAAAAACCGAGAATATAAACAAATATCAAGCGAGAGCTGGCTCTCTCGCTTTATTTTAATTTAACACATTTTTCTATGTTTGCAAAGGATTTTTTAACTTTTTAACCATATTCCCCTGCATACGTTTTCTGCCGGTCCTGTCATGAAAACCCTTCCATCATCCTTCCATTCTACCTTAAGTCTCCCCAGAGCAAGGGTAACATCAACAACCCTATCCGTTTTATTCAGCAAAGATGATACCACAACAGCCGAGCAGCATCCTGTACCGCAGGCCAGCGTCCTCCCCGCTCCCCTCTCCCATGTCCGCACTTCGATGTTCCTTCTGTCTATTATCCTTACAAAGTTCACATTTGTCTTGCACGGAAAAACAGGGTGGTTTTCGACCGCCTTCCCTATTCTCCTTATGTAATCCTCCCCATCAAAAGCATCCACATACAATACGGTGTGGGGCACTCCCATTCCTATGGTAGAAGCGGTTATCTCCCGGCCGTCTATGCTCAGTCTCTCTTCCAGAAAGCTCTCTCTGTCCGTGTTAACAGGGATATCTCCGGGATTTATTGAAGGCTGTCCCATATCCACAACTACCGCTTCCACGCAGCCATCTCCGGAAAGTATTAATCTGGGCTGCATTATACCCGCAAGGGTGTCCACAGTGAATTCCGTTCTGTTAGTAATGCCTTCCTCAAACACGTATTTTGCATAACATCGGATACCGTTTCCGCACATTTCCGCTTCGCTTCCATCCGAATTGAAGATCCTCATACCCAAATCCGCTTTTTCCGACTGAGTAACCATTATCAGGCCGTCTGCCCCCACGCCGGTATGGCGGTCGCAAATCTTTGTGCTAACGGCGGCCGGATCCTGTATTGGTTTCTCCCGGCAGTCCACCACAATGAAGTCATTGCCCAATCCGTGCAGTTTTTTGAATTCCACTCAATCACCTTCCGTTTTTATGCTTTACAATATTATACTTCATAATACCTCCTAGTTAAATAGTGAATACTTCAGTGACCGATATTCAGAACCAGAAAAGCACAGGGACAGGGAAAAGCACAGGAAAGCACAGGGACAGGTACACTGCTTCATAGCCTCCATATTATGCCATTGCCTGAACCATAAGCAATGTACCTGTCCCCTATCCCTGTGTCTCATTGATTTCATTCTATGACTATAACAGCACCGTTTTGGCTATCCATCCAGTTATAGAGGAATTCTGCATGACTTGTATAATTGCGGACACACATATTGGAGCGGGGAAATGTACCGATGGTATGAAGGTATTCTATCGGTCCGGGATCCACCCTCTCGCCATCCTGTTTCTCATATGCCACCGGAACGCCGTGGATGTAGGCTCCGCCGGTAAATCGTACGGCAAACGGCGCATAACCTGCAATCTCCTGCGTGTCGTTTTTCAGATACTCAAAGCGATCTTTTTTTTCAATGGCCTTGTAACTGCCAAGGGTGGTCTCAAAGGAGAAATCTCCTGGAAATCCAGTAGTGGACAGGGTATATGAGACAAGGTTGAGGCCGTTTTCACCAAGTTCAAAGGAGGCCTGGTTTTGCTGATTTCTGTCTACTACAACCACATGGTTCAACTGGCTTAATGTGACATCCGGATCAATGTACTTTTTAGGTATGTAGTAATCTCCACCAAAAGTAGGAACGTTGACATGATAAAGCTCATCAGTCTCATCAAGTATTCGTACCAGCATCCCATCCGGTATATACCGGAAGTCGCTATCTGTATCTGCCTGTTCATATGCAGGAGCACTGTGATAAAACCTATATCCATACTCGTCTACTGCGGCATCTCCCTTTTGAGGGGGCGCACCGTTTTGATTCTTATAGTTGCTGATAAAGTGCAGACCTCCCTGGGCCACCTGCTGCCTTAGCTGGTTTACTGCGTCCTGCATTCTGTCAAAGCGAAAATTCCTGGGAGTACCTGCTGTTGAGTGAAGATACCCCTCGTTTGTTTTATTGCCATTTCCGAATGCTACCCTGTACCATAGGGTTGAACCCTCCATCTCTTCACCTTCAACCCTCTGGAGCAGCGACACCTTGTCTAGGTTCTCTACACGTGCGACAACGGTTGCATCTGGCGCCGGATTTTCGCGGATATCAGCGCCATTCTCCGCTGTCACAAGGAAATAATCAAAGGAGAAGTTATATTGAGTATACTGTACTGCATCATTGATTCCTTGAGGTAGGGTAGTGTTATATTCATGGAGTACAGTATTCATCTTTTTGGATCCGATATTTTTCAATACCTGTGTTTTCTGCTGCTGGCTAAGACACGATATTCTGTTTTTTTCCTCCCGCCGGGTGGTTTGGGTAAGCTTAAGATCATCTTCAATGCTGAAACCGTTTATATTCTCCTCCACAGCTTCCCGGTCAGATTTGGCCAGTCTGTCCTCCCTGGGCAGGTCCGTCTGCTGCCTTGGAGCGGGTGTCTCACCAGGGGGCACGGTTCTGCGATATACACAGCTTGACACTGCAACTATTATTATAACCATTAATATTAGGTTGATTTTCCTGTACATATGCATCCCCAATCTAACGTTTTTTCATCACTTATTTAATATATATCTTTCTCAAATAGTTCCGCTATTATGTATCTCATAATTAGAAGCATAGAGACAGGTATACTGCTTCATAAGCAATGTACCTGTCCCTGTGCTTCATAGTGTTAATTTTCTAACTAAATTTTTGCTTCAAGAAAATTGGTTGTCACAATAATATTACTGTATTTTGTGTTACTATAGATAATAGATGCCATACTAAATTAAAAACCGAAGGTGATACTATGTCTTTTGATGGCTACACACTAAGATGCCTCATCGATGAATTGAACACCGAACTGTCAGGCAGCCGCATAGAAAAAATCTATCAGCCTACGAATGACCTGTTGGTTATAAACCTGCGCACAAAACGGGGCAAGGACCGGCTGCTTATTTCGGCAAACCCTTCCAACCCCAGGATGCATCTCACCGAGGACTACCAGTTCAGTGCCGGGCACCCGCCTATGTTTTGCATGCTTATGCGAAAGCACTTTCAAAACGGAATAATCGCTTCAATCAGCCAGGAGGGTCTGGACCGGGTTGTCATAATTTCCGTCAGAGCCACCGACGAACTCGGTACTACTGCCACAAAGCATATTGTAGTTGAAATCATGGGAAGACACAGCAACATTATCCTGCTGGATAATAACCGTATTATCATTGATGCTGCTAAAAGAGTATCTCCGGAAATGAGCTCTTACAGGCAGCTTCACCCCGGCATTTTGTACAAATCCCCTCCGGGGCAGCACAAACTGAACATGCTTACAAATAGCAGCGAAGCTCTAAAACAGAAACTATTAGAGTGCAACGGGTTAAGTGCTGAAAAAGCCATCCTCAATTCACTGGAAGGCATAGGTAAACTACTGGCAACGGAGATTTGTTACAGAAGCGGAATAGAACCGGATGCCTGGCTGGATTCCAATAATATATGCCGCCTGCTTGACACCACCGAAACGTTCCGGGCTGTAATATTCCAATCGGACTATTCACCGGTTATATATTATAAATCCGGCAGGCCGCAGTACTTTAGCGCAGTACTGCTGACACACCTTAATCTTGATAGTGTAAAGCATGATAATGTAAATAGGATGGTTGACAGTTTTTTTTCCGAAAAACTCCGGCGGGAACAGCTAACCCAGGCCAAGGACGGCCTTGAAAGACTTGTCAGGGGTTTCCTTGAAAAGAATATGAAAAAGATGGCAAACCAGCAGGAGGAGTACGATAACGCCCAGGACTACGGGGTATACAGGCTCTATGGCGAGCTGCTGACGGCGAACCTTTTCCGCCTTAAAGAGAAGGCAGACCGCGCTATAGTCCAAAACTTTTACGATGCGGATGCCAAAGAAATAGAAATCCCGCTAAACCCAAACCTTACTCCCAGTGAGAACGCCCAAAGGTTCTTCCGGGAATACGGCAGGAAGAAACGCACGGTAGAAAACCTTTCTTCCCACATTGAGAACACAAAGAATGAAATCCAGTACCTGGAAAGCTTGCTCTTCAATATAGAAAAAAGTACCGATATGGAAATGCTTGCAGAGATCCGCTCTGAACTTTTACGGGAGGGCTTGATCAAGGACCGGGATGCCAAATCCGGAGAAAAGACGCCTGAGCGTTCCAAACCTTTACGTTTCATATCCTGTGACGGATTAGACATCTTTGTCGGCAAAAACAACTACCAGAATGATTATCTGACACTGAAACTTGCCGCCAGGGACGACCTCTGGCTTCACACCAAGGATATCCCGGGTTCCCATGTTGTTATCAAGGCCGGGAACTCTGAAGTTCCGGTCAGTACTCTTCACCAGGGTGCCATGCTGGCAGCATTTTTCAGTAAGGGCAGGCACTCCAGCAATGTACCCGTCGATTATACAGAAGTAAAAAACGTGAACAAGCCGAGCGGAGCCAAACCGGGTATGGTTGTTTATCGAAACAACAGGACCCTTTTCGTCACCCCGGATGAGGAATTGGTCAATGCTATAAAAAGGGTTGAATAGGGTTTGTCAAATATGATAAAGTCAATTATGATATTTTCAATAAAAAAAGAACTGGAACGGATGAATAACCATCTATTCCAGTTCGTTTAAAATCCGTTGAAATTCTTCAGGAATAGGGGCTTCAAATTTCATATAGACGCCCTTAACAGGGTGAATAAACCCCAATTCCGCTGCGTGGAGCAGCTGCCCCCCTGACCCGAGTTCTCCCTCTTTACCGTATACGGGGTCTCCCACAACCGGATGTCCGATATACGCCATATGAACCCTTATCTGATGGGTCCTGCCCGTCTCCAGCCTCAGTTCCAGGAGAGTGAATCGGGAGTATCTTTTTATTACCGAAAAATGCGTAACCGCTTTCCTGGAATTTTTCGTGACTACAGCCATCTTCTTGCGGTTTACGGGATGCCTGCCTATGGGCGCATCCACTATCCCCGCATCCTCCGCTATGATACCGCTGACCAGGGCAATATACTTCCTGGATATGTGATGATCCTTGAGCTGCCGCGCCAATTCCCTGTGGGCCCTTTCATTCTTTGCCACTGCGAGCAGCCCTGTAGTATCCTTGTCTATCCTGTGTACAATGCCCGGCCTGTATGCACCGTTTATACCCGAAAGGCGTTCACAGTGCGCAAGAAGGGCATTTACCAGTGTTCCGCTATAATTGCCAGGTGCAGGATGGACAACCATGCCTGCGGGTTTGTTTACTATTAAAAGGTCGTCATCCTCATATACGATATCCAGGGGAATATCCTCCGGTTCCACATTCAGGGGCTGTGCCGCCGGTATTGCAATAACAATCTCGTCACCGGCCGCCACCCTGTAATTCCTCTTTGCAGGCTTTCCGTTTACAAGCGCGCTGTCTTCATCAATAATCCTTTGAATATATGACCGGGAAAGCCCTTCCATCCTGGCTGCAAGGTAGGCGTCCAGCCTTTCCTTTTTGTTTTCTTCTTCTACTATCAGTTTAATACTTTCAGTTCCCAAGAGCTTCACCCTTAAACGCTATAAAATAGCCCAGCAAAACTGCGCCGATCACGATTGAACTGTCCGCCAGGTTAAACACAGGCCATATCCGGAAGTCAAGGAAATCCACAACGTAACCGAGAAATATCCGGTCGTAAAGATTCCCTATGGCTCCTCCAAGTATCATAGCCATGGGCAGCCTGAGCATACGGCTCCCCTTTTTCGCCTTGCTTAGCAAGTATACAATCCCCAGGATAATGCCCAGTGTGACCGGGATAAACACCCAACCCTTGTTCTGAAGCATCCCGAAGGCGACACCCCTGTTTTCCACATAGGTCAGGTGGAATATTCCGTTAATAACCGGCAATGAACCCCGGGGTCTGAGATAACCCTTGGCAACATACTTGGTAAGCCGGTCCGCAGCAAATACAGACATTGTTATAAGCCAAACCATATAATACCCCCGGATTTGAAATTATTCACAAAACGATTTTACCATATATGAACTCCGTAATAAACTCCGAATTCAACTTATTCTTCGTCCGGCAGCTGCTTTTTGTAGTACTCGTTGCTGATCTCCTCAACCCTGAGTTGCGTGCCCGGCGTTTCCTCATCCCACAAGCCCTGTTGGTCCGCAGTTTGGTTGCTTGGGTCGTCTTCCCTCCTGTTGAACCGTTCTACCGACTGCCAGCTGTCCTCTCCGTCAAACCCTGTACTGTTTTCCTCAAGGGAGGATTCACTGTTATAGGGGTAGCTGACAACCTCCTCTTCAACTGGCCTCCCCTCTCTGACCCGGCGGCTGGAAAGCCTCTCGTTCCTGGAACAGTTCATACAGGTGTCGGCTTCCGGATACGCTTCCAGACGGTCCAGTCCGATCTCCGCGCCACAGATCGTGCATTTCCCGTAAGTCCCCTTATCCAGCCTTTCCAGCGCCGCATCTATCTCTTCAAGCCTATGAAGTTCATTGCCCTCAAGGGCATAGGTCTTTTCCATCTCTGAGGTCTCTGTCCCTATATCTGCCGGGTGGTTATCGTAAAGGGAAATCTCTTTGGTGTACTCTTGCAGCGAATCGTTAAACTCATTGTCTTCAATCTTATGCAGCGTATCCAATGTATAGTTTCTTTCCTTTTCCAGCTTGCTCCTGAATTCAGCTAATTTTTGCTTATCCATGGCTGTCCTCCCTGTTTATTTCTCCAATTTACATGCTCCTGTTGACCAGCTTAATAATCTCCGCAATAAAATCGCCTATAAGGGGAAGGTTCAGCATAACCAGTCTCCTTAAAAAGTATATGGCAAGAGCCCCCAGGAGTGAAAATCCGACAGCTATGCCCAAACCCCTTGCCAGGCCTCCGACAAAATTAAGATATAGCAAACGTTTCGGGTCCTGCATCAGGTTTGCATACTCGGCAATTTTTGCCTTCTCGATACTATAGGAAAGGCGGTCCAGTTTCTCGTTCAGCTTTCTCAAGGTCTCAGATTCTCCATCCATTCTAGCTCCTCCCTACAGTAATTTTCCCTCCCGCTGTTTATCTAATACATTTTTATGCTGGGCGAACTAAAAAAAGTGCAGAAACCTGCACTTTTTTTAGTCTGCTAGTCACCAGCTGTCAGATTTCCCTGCGATCTATATTCTGACAACTACGAACTAGTAACATTCTCCACGCACCTGGCACAAATATCAGGATAATCCTCGTTCGTACCGGTTGTGGTGCTGTAATTCCAGCATCTTTCGCATTTCTTTCCTGCGGCTTGGGAAACGGCGGCGCTGAAGTTCTTCAGGTCTTCCCCTTCAAGGGCATCATCCGGTGGATTATCTTCCGGTTTATGGATTTGAACCTCTGAAACAATAAATAGTTTTGCCAGTTCCCTCTCCTCCGATTTCAGGAAGTCATAGAGCTTTTCATCCGGATATATGTCAACCCTTGCATCCAGGGAATGTCCTATGGCCTTTTCATTTCTGGCCTTCTCCAGAGCCCGGGCTACCTCGTATCTTACTTCAAGAATCTTCCTGTATTTTTCATCGAGGGCATCGTCGATGTAATTTTCGTTAACCTGGGGCATTTCCTCAAGCTGAACGCTTATTTCCCTCTTTGTCTTATCCCCCGGCAGATACTGCCAGATTTCCTCCGCTGTAAACGTCAGCACCGGCGCAATGAGTTTAACCAGTATCAACAGCAATTGATACATTACCGTTTGGGCTGCCCTTCTCTCCGCTGATCCGGGCCTCGACGTATACAGCCTGTCTTTTATTACGTCCAGATAGAAATTGCTCATATCCACAACGCAGAAATTATGGATCGCATGGAAAAGGACATGGAATTCGTAATCCCTGTATGCCTTTAGAACCCTTTCGAGCAGCTTCTGTCCCCTGTGCGCGGCCCACCGGTCAAGCTCCGGCATGTGCTCAAAACTGATACTGTCTTCTTCCGGATTGAAGTCATAAAGGTTGCCCAGCATGAACCTTGCTGTGTTCCTGATTTTCCTGTATACCTCGGACAGCTGTTTTATAATCTTCGGCGATATTCTTACATCGGTCTTATAGTCAGCGGATGCAACCCACAGCCGGAGGATATCGGCACCATACTCTTCAATTATCTCCATGGGGTCCATCCCGTTGCCCAGGGATTTTGACATCTTGCGCCCTTCGCCGTCAACGACAAAACCGTGGGTTAGGACCTCTTCATAGGGGGCCCTTCCTCTGGTAGCAACAGCGGTAAGCAGGGACGACTGGAACCACCCCCTGTGCTGGTCGCTGCCCTCCAGGTACATGGTTGAAGGCCATTCAAGGCCGGGAGTGGTCTCCAAAACGGCCGCGTGGCTTGAGCCCGAATCAAACCAGACATCCATAATATCCGTTTCCTTACGGAAGCTGCCGCTTCCGCACTTATCACATTTTATCTCTTGCGGTAAAATTTCTTCCGCACTCTTTTCAAACCACGCGTCCGAGCCTTCCGCAGCGAAGAGTTCCTTAACCGCTTTTATCGTATCATCGTTTATCATGTGTTTCCCACAGTCCTGACAGTAAAAAATCGGTATAGGCACTCCCCAGACCCTCTGGCGGGAGATGCACCAATCGGCCCTGTCCCTGACCATATTGGCTATCCTCTCTTCTCCCCAGGCCGGTATCCATTTCACTTCCTTAATCGCCCTCAAGGCTTCTTCCCTGAAGCCCTCCACCGAAGCGAACCATTGCTCCGTGGCCCTGAATATTACCGGGCCTTTGCATCTCCAGCAGTGCGGATATGAATGCATTATGGCTGAACTGGCAAACAGCGCCCCTGATTCCTTCAGGTCCCTGACTATCGCTTCGTTTGCCTTCTCGTAGTACATGCCCTTGTATTTCCCCGCAGCCTCAGTGAAGTATCCCCTGTCATCCACCGGGTTTAACACCTCAAGGCCATATTCCCTTCCAACCTCGAAGTCTTCCTCACCGTGGCCGGGCGCCGTATGGACGCAGCCGGTGCCCTGCTCCAATGTGACATGCTCGCCGAGGATTACAAGGGATTCCCTGTCAATAAACGGGTGCCCGCATTTAATTCCTTCCAGGTCCTTACCCGTGAATTCGGCAAGCACTTTGTATTCTTCAACCCCTCCGACACTCATGACCTCTTCCAGCTTCTGCTTTGCAATGACAAAGGCTTTGCCGCCGAATTCCACCAGTATATAGGCTAAGTCCGCGTTCAGGGCAATAGCCAGGTTTGCCGGAAGGGTCCACGGCGTCGTGGTCCATATCATGAAATATACGTTGTCCAGGGTTCCCGTAACCCTGCTCAGCACCCCGCCATCATCCCGGACCGGAAAACTGACATATATGGAATGGGTCCTGTGGTCAGCGTATTCAATTTCCGCTTCCGCCAAGGCTGTTTCGCAGTCAGGGCACCAGTATACCGGTTTGAGGCCCTTATAAATATATCCTTTCTTCGCCATCTCGCCGAAAACCTCAATCTGTTTCGCCTCAAACCTGGGCTTCAGCGTAAGGTAAGGGTTCTCCCAGTCGCCCCTTACCCCTAACCTTATAAACTGCTTCCTTTGCAGGTCCATATACTTCAGCGCGAAATCCCTGCACAGGTGCCTGAACTCAACGGCGGATTTTTCGTGCCTGTTTATACCCAGCGCTTTGATTGCCTGTGTTTCTATCGGGAGACCATGGGTATCCCAGCCGGGAATATAAGGAGAATAGTATCCATCCATCGATTTGAACTTGACTATTATGTCTTTGAGAATCTTATTGAGAGTATGCCCAAGATGGATATCGCCGTTTGCGTAGGGCGGCCCGTCGTGCAGTATGAATTTTGGCCTATCCGAAAATTTCTCCAGGTTCCTCCTATAGATGCTGTTCTTTTCCCAGAAATCTATAGTTTCCGGTTCTTTGCTCGGCAGGTTTGCTCTCATAGAAAAATCTGTTTTCGGCAGGTTCAAAGTTTTACTGTAGTCCATAAATGCACCTCCATTTGATTTAAGGAAAATAAAAAAGTCCCTGAATAAGGGACGAGAAAACCCGCGGTACCACCCTGGTTGGCAATACAACCCACTTATATCATCTTTAACGGGTAACCCGGCCGGGCTTACTTGATTTCAGCCTGCTGCTCAAGGGTGATTTTCACCGTTTCCAGCTGCCGGGTCGCACCGGCCCCCGGCTCTCTTAAAGCTAGACTAACGATTACTCGTCCCTTTCATCGCATTTGTTCCTATATAGGTACATAGTAGAATTATATTATAAAGCTTCACCTTAGTCAATAAATACTATTCATCGAACTGCTCGCAAAGGGTAACCACCGTTTCAAGCTGGGCCTCCAGCAGCGTTTTGAACCTGGTTCTGAATATGTACACCTGGCGCTTCATTTCCTGGTACTGGTTTTCTATATCTTCCACCTTTTTATATGATCTTTCAATTATTCTCTTTGCTTCTTCCTCAGCTTGCTCAATAATGAGTCTCCCCTTATCATGCGCAGTTTTGGTGGCTTCTTCGGCAGTATTCTGCGCCATGATCAATGCATTCTGGAGTGATGCCTCCATGTCAGAGTAGTGCTGGAGTTTATCCTCTAGAACCCGCAGCCTATCCTTTAGATTCGCGTTTTCGCGGTACAGATTTTCATAATCTTCGGTAAGCCTGTCCAGGAAATCGTCAACCTGGCCCTCGTCATATCCCCTAATCTTTTTTGCAAACTGTTTGTTTTGAATCTCCAGCGGAGTTATCATGCCGGCACCTCCAATTCTGATTTTAAAAGGCTGTAATAATCCTTACCAAATAGAACATCAGCGGTTGAACCACAATTCTTATGAATAGAATCGCCAAAATGGGAGAAAAATCAATCATTCCGCCACCGAACGGGCTGCGCTCCAAAAGCCTGCGAAAGGGCGCCAGTATTGGCTCAGTTATGTTATATATAAAACGTGATATTGGGTTATTATACCCGGGGCTTACCCAGGAAAGAATAATCCGCGCCAGTACCAGCAGTTCTATAGTATTAAAAAAATAACGCAATGACATGTTCAGAACCCAATTCAGTCTTACCATGGCTTACCTCCTTATCTCAAACCTATTTTTGCCATTTAAAAATAAATTTATCCTTCAATTCTTGCTTAAGATTGTCGGAGATTTCAACGTTGCTTGGCGCCGCAAGGAAAATTCCTCCTGATATTTTGTGCAGATTCCCATCCAGTGCATAAACCGCTCCGCTCAGAAAATCCAGTATACGCCGGGCAACCTCCCCTTCAACGTTCTCCAGATTCACTATGATAGGCTTCCTTTGTTTTAAATTATCGCATATTTCTGAAGTATGGTCAAAGCTTGAAGGCTGATAGATTACCATTTTCACCTGGGAGGCAGTATGTATGTCGAGGACTTTGCCCCTTTTTTTCGAAAGGGGATAGGGTTGCTCATAAACCGTTTGGTCCTCCTCTTTCTGTTCCCCGTCGTTATTAAGCCCAAAATAGTCCAAAATCCTATCCCAGAGGTTTCCTTTCACAGTCATCTCTCCTTTACAGCTTTCTCTCTCCGAATATTCCCGATCCTATCCTTACTATGTTTGCCCCCTCTTCAATCGCAACTTCGAAATCTCCCGTCATACCCATGGAAAGGTATTCCATACTTACTCCATCCAGCTTCTTTTCCTTCAGTTCCATAAAGATTTCATGCAATTTTCTGAACACAGGCCTTACCGTTTCCGGATCCTCGGTATACGGAGCAATGGTCATTAGACCTTTTATGTTCATGAATTTACACTGCCTTGCCCTGTCGATAAATCCCATCAATTTTTCAGGTGGAATGCCGAATTTGGTCTCTTCCCCTGATACATTCACCTGGAGCAGAACATCCACCCTTCTGTCAATACCGGCCGCCCGTTTTTCTATCTCTTCGACAACCGACATCCTGTCTATTGAATGGATCAGGTCAACCTTGTCAACGATATATTTTACCTTATTGCTCTGCAGGTGTCCTATCAGATGCCATTCCAGCGGATAGTCAAGGAGTTTTCCGTACTTTTCTTCCATTTCCTGCACTCTGTTTTCTCCTATAACATTAATACCTGCCTCTATTGCTTCTTTGATTGTTTCGATGCCAACGGTTTTCGTTACCCCTACCAGCTTTATTTCGTCCCTGCTCCTGCCCGCCATCGAAGCGGCTTTTGCTATTCTATATTCGATCTCCTGTATGTTGCTCCTAATACTCACCTTCATTACCTCCGAACCTTTCCCAGTTGATTATAACCTGGTCATACAGTTTCAGCGCCGGACCATTCTGTACGCTTTCTACCACAGCATTGATCCCATCGCTTGCCTTAACTGCAACCTTCTTGCTTCGCACCTTTCCCTCCTGCAGTACCAGGACATCAGTCTCATTGCCCTTCTCAATTATCGCTTTCTGCGGAACAACAAACCCGCTGTACCTTTCTTTAATTAATATTATATCAACAAATCTTTGCTCAAAAATGCCCGGCACATAATCTTTTATTTCAATATACACAACAGTTCCCTGGTCTGTTGTTTTGGAACCGATTACCCGGCCTTTTACCGTTACAATATCATCTCCCGGGAACTCAATACTTACATTCTTGTTCTCCTTTATATCTTCTCCAAAACCGCTGCTGAGCTGGGATACAATATACCACTTGCGGTTGTCTACCAGTTTTAGAACAGTTTCCCCTGCTTCTACTCCTTTATTCAGATCTATCCGCAAAACAGCAGGCGGGCTTAACTCCGCCGGATTTATTTCTTTAATGCTCTCTACCGTCAGCACTTCTTCGTATCCATCCAGGGCATACACGGGAACCGCTGGAAACTGCGTATACTCTGCCTTAACTCCACCATCCATCTCCTTTTCGATTTTGTCTTTTTCCTGTAACAGCAATTTCAACTCGTTTGCGGAAGAAGCTAAGGCAGTACTCCGGTTCAATTCTCTCACCAGGTGCTCCTTTTCGTAATACACTGCCAGCAAGCTGCCTTCATGTATTAAACGGCTTATGTTGGCAAGATACTTCATGACATTACCCGTGCTATTGTCCGGGGCAGCCTCACTGTCCAAATCCCCCAAAGCCTGTATCCTTTTATTGATCTCATTATATCTGGCGAGGGTTTCATCATCAATCCTGTCCCTCTTAATCTCCAGAACCTTTGTGCCTACAGGAACCTTAACATTTTCGGGAACAATATAGGCAATTCTACCGGAGATAGGCGCTTTCACGGTTTTCTCCATCCTGACAACAACACCCTTTGCCTGTTCCATTATCTTCACTTCACCGTATTCGAGAAGTACGGTCTCAATGGCATTGCTCCTGACACCCAACAATGCTTTTACTGTCAGAACGAGCATGATTGCGATTATCGCTATCCTGATATAGCCTTTTCCCTTCTTAGCCGGTCTAGCATTTTTCATGATGTCACCTTCCAGCACACGATTTCATTATATAATTCTTCGAATAAGCCCAATATCCTTCTCAGTTTTATTAAAGAGGACATTGTGTGCAAAATAATGGGACACACCATCATCAGTAGCCAGTTGCCAGTTATCAGATGACAGAGTATAAGGTAATGCTAAAGCGCATTAAAAGACCCAAGGACATAGCCTTGGGAACTGTGATCTGTGATCTAACATCTGCCAACTAGCACCTAGTACCTGCGATCTGCGATCTGCCGACTGCGATCTGTAGCCTAAAAAACCGCCGCACCATTGGAAAGCATTGGAACATACATTACGAAAATAAGCATGAATACTACCACCATTGCTGCAAATATAATAACTCCTACATTGAGGTTGCTCATACTGTACTCTTTTTCCCTGAAATAACCTCTCACCATTCTGCCGGCCTCCAGGAAGTGGCCGTGGGCAATCTCACGGACTATAATCCTGTACTTTTTATACAAGACCGCCCTTTCCCTTATGATTAACGTTTCTTTGTTCTCATCCTCGTTTTCCTCTTCATCTCTATGGTAAATCCCGGTCAGGAAACTTGTGAAGAAAGTATAGAAAAAGTCAACGCCTTTATCCACACAGCCGAACAGGCGGCTCAGGAACCGGTATACACCTTTTATAACGGGGTTGTATATATTGCTTTCAAAGCTGAAGCCCCTGTCCATAACAACAAAAAAGGCGCCAATTATTCTAACAACGGTCATCATCGCTACCTTTATTAAATCATATAACCTGTGTATTATACTCGTGGAACTCCTTATTCTGTGCATGAAGAGAACATACGGTTTTTTCACCGACTTTTCGTCAAACAGTTTCTTTCCCGTCATATGAAGCACCGTCTGCGATATTCTTTCAAAAATATCGACTTCCTTGCTCCGGCGCTCGATCTTTCCTTCCAAACCCGACCTTGCGATCATATACAGGACGAAGCCTATTATATATGCCTTAATGGGACTCAGTAGAGCCGAAGCGCTGTAGATATCGGGCATATGTCCGTGAAGGGACTGCAGTCCGGGTTTTAGCAGGCTGACCACACTGTCGGAAAAAAGTCCTGTATACACAATACCTCCCGTCAGCAGGGCAAAGGATGCATACACCAAGGTCCTGGCTCCGGTTATACCGGGCAGGTCCTGTTCCTTATTCTCCTCTCCGCCGCGCATCGCGTCTGCTATACGGAAGCAGTAAGCTGAGGTTAAAGAACTCCCGAGGATGAACGCCTTTTCAAGGCCCCAGAATAACAGATGGTGACTATTATGGTATGCCTCGAGCAGCGCATCATGTATAAGGGTTTTTCCGATAAAACCGTTGAGGCCCGGTAGTCCCGATATTGCCGCAAGGCCTGTCAGCAGGAAGACGCCTGCTATCCTGTCTTTCCTTATAATTCCGCTGAGACCGTTAAAATCTATCGTGCCCCGGATGAGATACACGTAGCCCGCAATAAGAAACAGCATCGCCTCATAAAGCCCGTGGTTGATGGCCTGGTAGATACCGCCGGTGTAGCCCAGCAATCCTGCATCCTCCAGGGCAGCCGCAGTGCCTAGGGCAAGGACTACGTAGCCCATCTGGCTCATGCTACTGTATGCGAGCAGTACTTTAAAGTTGCGGCTTTTTACCGCGCATCCCGCACCCATAATCATGGTCACCGCACCCAGCACCGCAACAACTTTTCCTATTGAAGCATCCACACCCAGCAGCACATATGATGCCAGGAATATTCCGTATATGCCGGTTTTCAAAAGTATCCCGGAAAGTACCGCGCTTGCAGGAGACGGCGCCACCGGGTGAGCTTTCGGAAGCCAAACGTGGAAGGGAACAATCCCCGCTTTGACACCCAGTCCAAGGGTTATGAGGAAATACGCCACGTATCCCGAAACGCCCATGGTCTTTAGAACACCATGCAATTCATCGATTCTGAGAGTCCCCGTATGGTGGTAGATCATGAACAGCCCCATCAACGCCATCAGGCTCCCGAATATCGACATGAAAATATACAGCTTCCCCGCTTCCAAAGCATCTCTGTCCTGTTCATGTATCACAAGCATGAAGGACGCAAGGGACATTATCTCGAAAAATGTGAAGAAGGCTATCATATCTCCCGAAACAAAAACGCCAAGGGTTGAACCGAGGGTTATCATGAAGAACAGGTAAAACCGTCCCTGATAATGGCTCTTCTGCATATAGACTATTGAAAAAACGGAAGCTGCCAGCCAGACCAATGATGTCAGAATTATGAACGCATAGCCTACAGGCGTAACGCTTAAAAGAATACTCCCGGTAAAAAAACCGTGGACCTCATATGATGCATTTCCGCTGTAGACCCGTTGGAATAACGATAAAGCCGACAACAGTATACCGGAGCTGACCAGCGTAGAAAGAATCCCTGATTTTTTCGGATTATTCCTGAACAGACCCCACATAGTCAAGCCGCTTAGCCACGGCGCCACAAGCGATATAACCAGAAACATCCCCATTGACATGGTCTTAACCCCCTTTTCTGCAAACAGCTACCGGATCATTATCCGAGCGGTCGCCTTCGATGCCAGTTCAAGCATAAAATTATCAAATATACCCCCGTATATTACTCCGGCTATCAGTGCCATGATAGGCACCAGCATCAGCGGGTGCAGTTCATCCATCCTCAATGCTCCCTTTTTATTGTGCACCGTATCCTTTGGGAAAAAGGCATTTATTGCCGGCGGGAAAAAATAGATTACGTTTAAAAGGCTGCTCAACAGAAGCACGCCAAGGTAAAACGGCTTACCGGCATCAAGGCTCCCCAGTCCTAAATACCATTTGCTTGTAAAGCCGCTGAACAGAGGAATGCCGACCATCGATAGGGCAGCTACGGTGTAGCACATCATAGTTATCGGCATTTCCCGCCCTAATCCCCTGAAATCCTCCAGGTACACAATATCCTTTTTGTGTTTAACCGCACCGGCTATCATGAAGAGGCTTCCCTTCATAAGGGAGTGGGCGAAAAAATGGTACAGGGCTCCAACCAGCCCCCGGTGCGTCATCAATGCAATTCCCAACAGTATATAGCCCATCTGGCTAATGGTGGAATAGGCAAGCATTCTTTTGATTCTTTTTTGCCCTATGGCGACTATTGACCCCAACATTATTGAGATGACGGCCATCCACAGCAGAACATCCACCCAAACCGAATTCTCCGAAAAATATGCGGGACTTATATAGTACACCAGTTTGATAAACCCGAACATGCCCACTTTGACTGTTATCCCTGAAAGCAGACAGCTGACCGAAGACGGGGATACCGAATGGGCATCCGGCAGCCAGGAATGCAGAGGCACTATCCCGCCCTTAATCCCGAAACTTATGAGAAAGGCAACCAGTGCGGTAACAGGCAAGGCCTCTCCACTGCCGATAACCGAGAAATCCCCGGTCTCCTTGACCCAATAAGTCACAACAACACCGTAAAACATAAGAAAACCGCCTACTATACTCATGTACAGGTATTTGGAAGCAGCTTTATGGGCCTGCGAACTGTGGCTGTGGAGTATAAGCACATAGGGTACAAGCGAGGCCATCTCAAAGAAAATAAACAGCTCCATAACCCCGCCGCTAAAGGCGACGCCAAGGCATCCGGCCAGTGTTAACAGCAATGATGCATAATACCTGTCCGGGTTGTTCTTTCCCTCCATGTACTTTGTCGAATACACGATAGACATAAGCCATAGCGTAGACGTAACAAATGCCAGAATAACCGACATTTCATCAACCCTGAACAGCAGACCGTATGTCTTGAATGTGTATATACTTCCCTGCAGCACCATCCGGATAAGGCTTATAACGCCTACGAACGCCCCGGCTGAAGCGGCAAAAACAAGGCCGTCCCTCATCCTCTTGTCTATTTTTCCGGCTGCAAAGGATAGCAGTGCGGCAATGAAAGGCACAACTATTATTGCCAAGGGCAGCATATTCTCCAAAGCCATTCCCCCCTTTTAAAACGCTTCTTCCAGTCCGCCGGCCAGGAAATCTATTATCCTGTCGGCAAAAGCGCCGGATGCAAGCATAAGGAAAGCAAGCGCCACCAGCGGATACAGCATGCTCCTGGGTGCTTCCTCAACCCCCTGTATTTCCCTGTCTCCCTTTGTAAAAAAGGCAATTCCCACAATCGGAAAAAGGTATGCTGCGGTCAGCAGCGCGCTTAACAGAAGTACGGCGACAAGGAGCGGCTGTCCCGCATCCAGGCTTCCCAACGATAGGTACCATTTGCTCACAAAACCGTTTGTCGGCGGTATCCCTACGAGGCATACCGAAGCGAGGGCAAAAATCCCCATTGTTACAGGCATCTGCTTTCCTATCCCCTTCAGCTGGTTGATCTCAGTCTTACCGGTCCGGGTTATTATGGCGCCTGCGCATAAGAACAGCACGATCTTTATCAATCCATGGTTCACTATGTGAAGGACGCCTCCCGTATAGCCGCGGCTGTTGACCAGCAGTACCCCGAGCAGCACATAACCGAGCTGGCTTATTGTCGAATAGGCCAGACGCCTTTTCAGGTTGGTCTGCCCTATGGCAAGGACCGAACCGAAGAGTATGGAAAAGGCCACGATATAGACAAAGTAAGCATTAAATCCTTTTATTGCTTCGGGTCCGAATACATAATAGACAGCCCTCGTCATCGAGAACACGCCCGCCTTGACAACGGCCACGGCGTGAAGCAAAGCGCTGACGGGCGTTGGGGCGACCATAGCCGCCGGGAGCCAGGAATGCAGCGGCACCAGGGCCGATTTTACTCCAAACCCCACGAAGAACAGAACGAAATATGCGGCCACCGGCACTCCCATAGGCAAGGCGCCTCTGAAAGCAGTTCCTCCACCCGGTACAAAATCCAGGGTCCCCGTTGAAGCATAAACCAGAATCATCCCGATAAGTATAAGGGCTGCTCCTGAGAAGGAATATATGAGATACTTTTTACCGGCGTCAAGGGCTTTTTTATCCTCCTTATGCACCACAAGGGGATATGTGGCCACGGTAAGCAGTTCGTAGAAAATGTACAGCGTAAACAAATTGGCTGAGTAGGCAATGCCCATGGTAATCCCCAAGCAGACGGTGAAAAAGGCGAAATACCTTAACTGCTTTGCATGGCCCCGCATGTACCCAAAGGAGTATACGGTTACAAATATCCACATCAGCGAGGCAAGAAAGGCAAACAGGGCTCCCAAACGGTCTACCTGGAAATGTATCTGAAGAAAGTTGTTGACCTTTAGCGGAGGTACCGAAACGGTGTACCCCTTTGATACCCAGTAAATTACGCCCACGTTTATTATAAAGACAAGGACAGCGCTAGTTATGCTGAAAACCCTCTCCATCAAAATATACTTCTTGCTGGCCCTAATCATGAGAACAAGCCCCAATACAGGCAGCAGAACAGGTAGATAGATCAGCCACATAGTTTTTTCCATAGGACCCCCGCCTTAAAAGATTTTTGCCGCACCGGAGATGAAATTGATCACCGGGTCCGGATACAACCCCAATACTATGATCAAAACAGCCATTACAATCATGGGAACCGACGTGAACCAGGGCAGATTCACCGGCTGCTGGATTTCGTCCCCCGGCGACGGCCGTCTGAAAAACGCAGACACTACCACAGGAAGATAGTACGCCGCATTCAGCAGCGAACTGATCACTATCACGATGAGTACTCCTATCTTGCCCGCCTCTATAGCCCCATAGCCGATATACCACTTGCTGTTAAACCCGCTGGTCATCGGCAGGCCGACCATGGACAGGGCTCCAACCGAAAACACTGCCATTGTAACGGGCATTCTATAGCCAATTCCCTTCAGTTGTTCAATACTCTCTTTACCCGTATAGTACTTTATATTCCCTGCTGAAAGAAATAATAATGTTTTTGTCAATGCGTGGTTCAATATCTGGAACAGCGCCCCCGTAAAACCCGTCCTGTTGAACAGCGAAAGCGCCAGAAAGATGTAACCCATCTGCACAACACTGGAGTATGCAAGCATCCTCTTTATTCTGGACTGGGTCATGGCAAGCAGCGACCCTATCAGCACAGCCCCTGAACCGAGATACATAAGGATTGTCTTCAGCGGAAGCAGTGACATTACCACGATGCCAAACACTCCCGTCAGTATTTTGATCAATCCTACCGAATATGCCTTCAATACCAGGGCGGACAGTACGGCGCTGGAGGTAGTGGGCGCTGACGAATGGGCATCAGGCAGCCAGAAATGCAGCGGGAACATTGCCGCTTTCAGGCCAAAGCCCACTATTATCAGGCAGGATGCCAGCAGCACATTCCTGGGGTACAGGTACATAACCTCGGTTAAATGGTGGTGAATATACCTGATATTCAGATTCCCTGTGATCCCGTAAAGCAGCGCTATTGCCAAAAGTATGCATCCGGATGCCAGGGAACTATAGACCAGATATTTTACCGTTGCTTCGATGCTTTTTTTGTCATCCTTCACCGATATTATCCCGCACGCCGTAATCGACGTTATTTCAATAAACACATACATGTTGAATATGTCCCCTGTTGCAGCGATACCGGTCATCGAGCCCAACAGCGCCAGGAACAGCGCGTTGTATATTTTTATGTTTCTGGCCGGTATTTCCTTTTCGACCATTCCTATGCCGTATATGGAAATCAAGGTACCGACGCTGCAGATGACCGCAATAACAAACGCTTCAAGGGTACCTATGCTCAGTTCGATCCCCCAGGGCGCGCTCCATGGCGCCACGTCGAACAAAAAATCTCCGTTAGTCCGTACATAATACACTACCGCAGCGGATGCGGCGGATGAAACGGCCGAGATAGCCACGGTCAGCAAAAGAGATATCCTCACGTTTCTGACTAGCGGCTGTATGAAAGACCCTATAAAAAAAATATATATTATAAGAACAGGGAAATTCCTAACTGTTTCCATCAACGCTTCTCCTTATCTCGATTATCTCGTCCATATCAACGGTACCGTACAGATTGTACAGCTTTACGGTCAAAGCCAGCAAAAAGGCAGTGACGCTGACTGCAACCACTATTCCCGTAAGGATCAGGGCAGAAGGCACGGGGTTGACATACTCCGCGGGGTTGACGCTTCCCCCTCCTTCCAGTATCGGGGCTTTCCTGCCCTTGATATAGCCCTGGGATATAAACAGCAGGAAAACCGAAGTGTCCATAATATTCATGCCGATGATCTTTTTTATCAAATTGCTGTTCAGCAGCAGGATGGAAAAGCCTATGAGAAACAGCGTGAAAGAAGCAATATATATATAATTGTTCGCCAGGTGAACGACACTGCTCATCTATGCTTCCTCCCCTATCAGGCAAAAGAATATATACATAACGCATGCCACTACGAAGCCGACGGCAATATTCAGCGGCAGTATAGCGCCCCCGCTTAACAGATCTCCGGGAATTCCCCTCGGCAGCACCCTATGCGTAAAGTCGGGGAAGAAAGTCCCCATGGCTTTAATCAATCCGTAACACACCAGCGCAATACTGGCTATCCCCATCATCCGGTCGATTTCCGGGCCGGATCCGTGGTTCCCGCTGGATATCCTGTTCAGTATCAGGGACGAGGCTATCACAGTACCTCCGGAAAATCCTCCTCCGGGGGTAAGATGGCCGTGAAAGGTTATATATATTCCGTAAATGAGTATAAAAGGGGTCAGCACTCTTGCAGCCTGCTTAAGTATAATGTCATTGTCTTCAATCACCGCTTCGCCCTCCCCTCGCCAGGACCGAGATAACGGCCAGCGCCGCAACGAATATGACCGTGGCCTCTCCAAAGGTATCAAAGGCCCTGTAGTCCAATATGATGCCCGTTACAACGTTAACCGCGCCGGTTTCCAGTGCTGATTTGCCGACATACCTGCTGCTTATATAGTTATGGGTTGGATTTGAAGGGCTGCCGAACTGCGGCATCTCCGAAACTGTAGATAACAGTACGACGAGCATCGCCCCCAGCAATAAGCCCACTGTGATGCGTTTCATTTTTTTGCTCTCCCTGTTTTTTTAATCGCTCCGATAAACAAAATCGTGGTCAATCCTGCTCCGACTGCGGCCTCTGTGATCGCAATATCAGGGGCGTCAAGCATTTGCCACAGCATAGCCATGACCAGGCTGTAGGAAGCAAATATGACGATAGCAGCCATCATATCCTTAATAAAGGCTACCATTATGGCACACACTATAAGAAAGGTAAGAAGCGAAACCTCAAACAATACGCTCATTTTGCTCCTCCTCGTCACCCGTTCCGCTCCCGCACACCCTGACTCCCGATGCCATTGCCGCTTTTGTGATCAGGTGCGCGGCGGTGGGGTTGGCTATCCATAAAAACACCATCAGTAGCAGCAGTTTCACAATACCCAGCGACAAGCCGTTATAAATCATCAGGGCGATTATGCAGAGCAGCGCCCCCAGGGTATCACATTTTGTAGCCCCGTGGGTCCGGGTGTATACATCGGGAAGCCTCAGAAGGCCGATGGTCCCTGCCGTAAAAAAGAATAAACCTGCTGCCATGAATACTGCCACCAGAACGCTCATCCTATCTCCCTCCCTGCATAATACCGCTGGACTTCGATATATAAACCGTTGCCAGGAAACTAATCAGCGCGTATACAAGGGCAACGTCCAGAAAGTACTTCTCGTTAATCGCATACGATACTATGGAAATCACCACAACGGTCTTGGTGCCTATCACATTGATCGCAACAATCCTGTCCGCAAGGGTGGGACCCTTTACCCCCCTGTAAAGGCAGAGGAAAATAGTTATACTTAAGTAAAGACATGCACCTACCAGTATCGTTGTCA
>Ga0067045_1027937_pt1 | contig 49634 bp, 35 predicted proteins | sample TerdegcTABiofilm_FD_59184 | JGI IMG/M metagenome (GOLD analysis project Ga0067045, IMG submission 59184) | Combined Assembly of (Gp0054472, Gp0054536) Wastewater bioreactor microbial communities from Singapore -Terephthalate degrading...
CTCGCCGATCCGCGCCGCGGCCGCCGCTCCGGCGTCGGTGGCCGCCTTGACCGCCGCCACGTCGCCCGTCACGAATACGCTCACCAAGCCGCTCCCCACCTTATCCCAGCCCAAGAACTGCACGTTTGCCGCCTTGAGCATGGCGTCGGTGGCTTCCACAAGGGTCACAAAACCCTTGGCCTCAATCATGCCTAATGCTTCCATTGATTTCGCCATCGTCTTCTACTCCAGGGGTAGGAACCAAACCGAACTCACGTTTCCAAACCGGTACGGTACGACCAAGTCGAGAGCCGTCCGTTTTCCCATACCTTGTTTCCGTCGCGACTGCGACTCAGGGCTTGAACAACTCCACGCGAACGGCATGGTCGATGTCCGCCGCGTTGCCCTCGTCCGTGTCCAGATGCACTTCCAACTTGCTGGTTTCGTCCGCCCGAACCAGCAAACCCTCGTACACCGTCGTGCAAGAGCCGGATTCGATCCGCAACGACATGCGATCGCCGTCCTTCACGCCGTAATACTCCGCGTCGCGGACGTTCATGTGCACGTGCCGCTCCGCCCGAATCACGCCCTGCTTCAAATCCACCACGCCGGCCGGGCCCACCAGGACGCAGCCGGGCGTGCCGTCGATCTTGCCGCTGGGACGCACCGGAGCTTCGATCCCCAGGGAGATGGCATCCGTAAACGCCAGCTCAACCTGGGTCCGCGAACGCGTGGGACCGAGCACGCGAACGCTCGGCAGCATCCGCCGCCGCGGGCCTACCAACATCACGGTCTCCTCCGCGGCGTAAAAACCGTCTTGATACAACGGTTTCATGGGCGTCAACTGATGCCCCTTGCCGAAGAGAGTCTCTACGTCCTCTTGACTCAAGTGGCAATGCCGAGCCGAAATGCTGACCACCAAGTCAGGCTTGTCTTTCGGCCCACCCAATAACTGCACCACGATTTCGCGGACGATTTTTTCGACCTGCGAACGGTCGATCGGAGTCGCAATACTCATAGCTCTACCGTTCCCTTATCCTGGCTTCCGGCAACTCCCCGCCGGGCTGTCGCTCGCCCGCCGACGACCGCCGCGACTTTCCTTACTCCCTCTCGCGTACAACCATCCCGCCGCGCATCGAAAGCGGGCCTTCAACCGCTCCGCACCGGCGCGTCCACACTCTCCCCGTCGCCCAAATCGGCCACGGGAATCGCTTGCCGCTCCTGCACCGCCGCCACCAGCAGCCGCACGCCCGCCGACTCGATCTTCGTCCTCCAATCGGCGCTCAAACCGTCGTCCGAAACCACGTACCGGACGGCATCCAACGGACAGAGATGGGTCAGACTACAGTGCCCGAACTTGGAGCTGTCCGCCACCACGATTACTTCGTCGGCGGCCTCCATCATGCGGCGCTCCGTCCCCACCAACAACACGTTGTTGTTGAAGAATCCCTGTTCATTGACCGCCGCGACGGACAGAATCGCCTTACGAACACGCAACGACCCGATCATGGCGTCGGCCAGCGGCCCCTGAGCCACACCGCTCCGCGGACAAATACTACCTCCTAAGAAGACTAGGTCACTGATCGGGCTGGAGGCAAACAAATTGGCGACGGGAAGCGAGTTGGTAACCACATGCAGCGGCACGCCGGTCAACAACCGCGCTACCTCATAAGTCGTGCTGCCGCCGTCCAGCAGGATGGAATCTCCCGGCTGGATCAACTCGACGGCCGTTCGCGCGATGGCCTTCTTTTCGGCCCAACGCATGGGCTGCCGCATTTCGAAATGGGGCAGCTTGGGCGAACTGCCGGTATACAACACCCCCCCATGGATGCGGTGGGCCTCGCCTTCCTCCTCCAGCGCCTCCAAGTCCCGTCGGACCGTAGACTCCGACACTCCCAGCACTTCGGTCAGCTCGTCCAAGGTGGCGAAGTGCCGCGCGCGAATCAGCTCCAGAATCTGCTGCCGTCGTTCTTGAACGGTTAGGGTCGATTGACTAGGCGGCATTGCGTTCTTCCCGGACCGATCATCCAACCACGCAGCAAGGATTCGCAAAGTCAACTCAAACAACCCCAATTATGGCACGGTGAATGGTCTCTGTCAACAAATGCGCGAAATCTATCACGATTCGCTCAAGCTATGCCACATTTCTTCCAATGGAATCTGCGATTAATCCTACCCCCAAGCTAGTGCGTGACGACGAAGCCGGGGCCGATCATTCGGCAATTCCCGCAATTTCCGAATAATCCTTAAGGTTTTCCCAGATTGCGTCCGATTGTTGCTTCCAGACGACGAACCGCGTGCATGCGCGGAGTTCGTCCTGACCGCCTCAAACGACCCCAGTCACCAAAGCACGATGTCCATGAACGAGCAATCGAATCGTCACGGCGAGGTCTCTCAGACGCAATCCGTCGCGGCTTTCGGGCCGAATAACGTGTCGGCAGCTCCATGTTCGGTCCGCGTGCGATCGTCTTCCTCGGATGCCCGAGCGTTTCGTCCCAGCGTGCTCACAGAACTGCCCGATTTGAGCCGCCCGGATAACGATCTCGAAGAATTGGAAACCATCTCGAACGGAGGTTTTGCGATGTTGGAAAAGCCGGTTTGGCGGGGCGTCGCCCTGGGAAGCGTGGTGATCGTCCTTCTGGCGGCGGTCTGGTTCTTCTCCGGACGCGGGCGAAACGATTCGGGAGGCGTGACCGATAGCAACGGCCGCTGGCAAGTGCCCGTTCCCCAACCCGACGCCCCCGAGGCCCCGCGCTGGGGCTCGGACCTGACCTCATCCCCGACTTCCGCACAGCCGGGAGTCGGTCAAGCGGCCGCCACGGCCTGGGACGGTTGGAACTCCCCAAGCACCGCCGGTCCCATAGCTCAGACCGCGGCGCCCTCCAAGTCCCCGTTCGGTTTCGATCTCCCGCCGGGAAATCGATGGGGTGACGCGCCGAGTACGGACGCGGGTGCGCCTCCGACCGGCCTGGCCGCCCAACAGCAGTATGCGCCGCCCGGCGCCGCCCTGCCCGTACCCAGCTACGCCCCGCAGGGAGTATCCGCCTTCGCATCGCGGTCACCCGCCTGGAATGATCCAGCCTCGTCGCAGCCCCCGCTCCCGGCTCAGCAACCGAGTTGGGCCAATGCCGCTTCGAACAACGTTTCCGAAGCTCCGACGGCGGGTGCCGGGCAACCATCGGTCCAGGATGGGCAACCCTACACGGTCCAAAACCCGTACTATCAACCTTGGACCGGTGCGCAGGCGGTAGCCCAATTCCCGGCCGAAAGCGCCAACGCGACGCCGTCGTCGGGCCCGACCTGGGCCGCTCCATCGTCGCAGGCCGCCCTTCCCAGCATGCCGACGACTTATCCGCAGGGTGCGTACTCGCAGGCAAGTGCGCAGTCCTACGGATACCCTGCTCCGCCACCCTACGCCTCACCGGCGGTCGATGAACGCGTCGCCTTTCGCGGAAACGGTCGAGACTCGGGGTCGCCGGACGCAGGCTACGTCCCTGCTTATTCTCCCAACCTGAATCGCCCCAGCGCGCCCTCGTGGAATCAAAACGCGTCGCCCAATTCCGCGTACCCTGCCCCGTCGGGTGAGGCTTCCGCTTGGGGCCGACCGGCCGATCCCTCCTTGCCCGCATCCGGCGGACAGCCCCAAGTGGTTGATCCGGCCGTGGTTCGGGCCGATTATGCCCGGACGAGCGCCCCCGCTGCGACGGGATACCCGGCGGTACCGAATCCGTCCGCCCCGACCCACACCCCGGCTCCGTCGGCCAATTCGTCGCCGTACTACTATCCGTCCACAAGCGGTAGTGCTCCCGTTTATCCGCAGACTTCGACCTCCACGTGGAATACTTACCGTTGAGTCGCGAAGTCCGCCGACGTGCCGAATCTGAAGGACTGCAAACCCCCGTTTGGTAGGTAGCCGAACCGTTCACCCCAAGAGATCGCCGCCTTGAACGGCCGAGAAAGGTACGGCGACCCAAGGCGGGAGGATGCGACGATGACGCGTATCGATCAGGCATTCCTTAGGTCCATGCCAGCCTGCGAACCGGAATCGGCGCCGTCCGTGGGTGAATCCGGTGAGCCGAAGACTCGTCCGGCGGAATCTCACCGGCCCGCACGGAGTCGTGTAGCGGCCCCCCACTTCGCCCTTCGCAGCAACGCGGCAGCCAAGAAACAACGGGCATCCCAAGAACGGTTCACTCCCGAACCCATGGCAAATCGCGAGGAGGCACCGCCCTCCTCATCCACCTGCACGGAGAGGCAATCCATGGCTATCGACACCCGCAGCGAAGCGAAAGACATCTTACCTCTCCCCACCTCCCAAACGCCCCTCGGACGCGGTAACTCCGAGTCGGCTTTCCGGCCGCCGCTGGAAGTGGACGCCTTTCTCATCCCTCCGATCTGCCGCAAGATGGTGGATCGATTGGGGTCGACGGGCCTGGCTCCCGTCGCTCAGGCCCTGGCGTCGGCGGCCCGACGCGGTTGTGCCATCGGCGGCTTCGTAGGCTGGGGCGCGGCAAGCGGCTGTACCACGACGGCCCTCAGCACCGCACTCCTTTTGGCGGATCGCGGTAAACGGGTACTTCTTGTGGACGCGGCCGACGACGCCGCCTTGACGTCGCTGCTGGGGCTGGACCTGGAATACGGCTGGGACACGGTCCCCGATCAATCCTTGCGAGAGCTCGTCATTCGCTCGCTCGAAGATCACTTCGACCTTTTACCGAAATCCACCCGGGCAGCGCCAAACACGCCGGGCGACACCCCGAAGCATCCCGGCCATCCTCTGTGGCGGCGTTTGGCGGATCTGACTTCCCATTACGCGTTCATCCTGATCGACGTGGGGAGCGAGCCCGCCGAGCTTCATGCCCCGCGACGAATTCCCGAGGGAAGCGCCGCGCCTCTGCCGGCTGCGCGCGGAGCCGCCGATGAGACGGACCTGGCCGCCGCCTGCGACGTCCTGTTCTTCGTTCGCGACGTCCGGCGACGGCAGGAAGCCGATTTTGCCCCACCGCCCGGCCCTTCGCCCACAAGGCGGCCCCGGACTTTCATCATCGAAAACTTCGCGCCCGGCGCCTAATCGAGCCAACCACACCTTCGGCAGGTCTTCGCGGTCTTCGCCGGTCCAAGTATGAGGTGCGACGATGTACGAGAGTTACTGGGGCTTGCGAAACAAACCGTTCGGCAACGACGCCGCGGGCGAGTTCTTCTTTCCGGCCGAAACACATCAAACGGCCATGCTCAAGTTGCGCTACGCGATCGACAACCGTCACGCCGCCGTCTTGTTGCTCGGCCCCTCCGGCATGGGCAAGAGCTTGCTCATCGGTCGGTTGCGACGATCCCTGCCCGACACGTTCCGCCCCATTATTCACCTGGCATACCCGCTCCTGTCGCCGGCGGAGATCCCGCTTTATATCGCGTCCGAGGCCGGCTGGGTTTCCCACGGCGGCGCCCTTTCCACCCCCGTCCTCTTGCAAGGCCTGGAACGCGGTCTCCGAGAAGTATCGCGCCGCGGTGAGCGGGCCGTGGTGATTCTTGAAGAGGTCCAGCTTTGGACTTCCGGGCGATTTTGGGAAACGCTGCGAACCCTCATGAATCTTCCGGCCGCCGAAGAGCCCGCCTGGACCTTCGTCCTATCGGCCCAACCCGAGATCTTGCCGGTTTTGCGGAGCCTGCCGCACCTGGAAGAGCGATTCACTCTCCGCTGCCGGCTGAAACCATTCGACCCCGACGGCACACGGCGATATATGCGACACCGCTTAACCGCGGCGGGATCTACCCGTGAAATTTTCGTACCGGATGCCGAGAACCTGATCCACGATCTTTCCGGGGGTATTCCCCGGCGCATCAATCGCCTCTGCGATCTGGCCCTCTTTATCGGTTTCGCCGAAAAGCTGGAGAAAATCGGGCCGGAGCATGTCGAGGCCGTGCAAGAGGAACTGACCGCAGTAACCGTCGAGTAGCCCCCGCCGGCCATACGCGCCGCCGTCTTCTCGAGGTCGAGACGGCGATCCCGGCAGCGCCGTATACTCAGGGAATGTCGACGGAGCCCTTTTTCACCCGTTCCTTGCGACCATTCCACCGCGCCCGGTCCGACGGCACTACCGCCGGATTGACGGGGGGTATTCTCGCTGCGCTAGCCGCGCTGGTCCTGCTTGTCACTTCGCCCCTGGTACCCATGACCTGGGATGAGGGCGACGCTTTGGACCGGGCGGATGCCATTCGCGGTTGGTTCTCGGCCGTCGCATCCCCGGAACATCTACCGCGGCCGCTGACGGTCGAGGGTATTCACCGGGGCTGGCCCTTCACCACAACGCGAGAGGGACACCCGGCCTTTTACGGACTCGTCATAGCCGTCGGGCACGAACTCGCCCCGCCCTGCCTCGATCCGTTGACGCGCTATCGCTTCGGCCCGATGCTGCTGTTCGCCCTTGCCTGCGGCGGCCTTGCGGCGAAGGTAGCCCGGCACTGGGGACCGCTCGCCGCCGCGGCGGCCGTGCTGGGGATTCTACTACAACCCCGATTGTTCGCTCATGTCCACTTCGCGTCGTTCGACGGCCCTCTCACGGCATGCTGGTTGCTTACCTGGTCGGCGTTGCCGGAGAATCACCCCAGGCTCCCCGCATCGCACCGCGTTCCGACGGTTCGGCTACTGCTTTGCGGTACGGCGCTAGGGCTGACCATGGCCTGTAAAGCCAGCGGATTTCTCGCCGTCCTGCCGGTCGTCTTTTCCCTGGCCCTGGTTTTCGGCCGACGTGCATACCTTCCGATTTCCATCGTCACGGCGACCGCGGCGACGGTTTTCTACGCGATCAATCCGCCGCTTTGGGCTCATCCCGTAAGCGGTTTGGCTCGCTTTTTCGATCTCAACCTGAATCGCGCGGCCCAGCCCGGTCTGAATATCTCGATCTGGTTCGGTGGGCGAATGTATAACCTCGATCATCCCTTGCCTTGGTATAACACGCTCTTGTGGACCGCCATTGCCGTTCCTTTGCCTATCTTGACGTTTTTCCTTGTCGGCTCGGCATTGGTCCTCACTTCCCGATCACGCCGGCGCGGGGGAGTGATCCTTGGTTTATTTTGGCTGGCGCTGATTCTCGCCCGCGCCGTGCCCGGGACGCCGCCCCACGACGGCATCCGCCAATTTCTTCCGTCTTTCGGCATGCTGGGCGTCATCGCCGGGATCGGATTCTCGGGCACGTACCGATGGTGCCGCCTGGTGACTCGTCGCCGCGGTTCGGAGCGTCCCCTGCGGGACGGCCCGCAGGCCATGTCAACCGTGAAATCCGCGCGGTTCCCATACGCTGTCCCGGCACGCAGCCCGTCCCAGAAGCTCCGTCCGGCCGCCGGTCTCCTGGGGATCATTCTCGCATTGTTTTATCTGGCCCCCGCATGCGCCTTAGTGATATACACGCCGCAATGGTTATCGTTCTACAATTCCCTGATCGGCGGCGCGGGAGGCGCTGCCCGGGCGGGATTCGAAGCAACCTATTATTGGGATGCCCTGGACGACGAGGTGATTCGGTGGCTTAGCGAGCGGACCTCGCACGATGAGGCGGTCTTCCTAGCGACCTATCCGCGGTGGAACCTCCGCCGGTTGCAGGCATGGAATCGCATCGATTGGCAGGCGGCTTCGGACCCCGAGCAAGCGGCTTGGTACGTCGTTCAAAATCGTCCCAGCGGTTGGAGCGAAATCGATCGCCGGCTTTTTGCCGAAGGTACCGCGAGCTTCGAGAAGAGAATTCGGCGACTCGGCCCCGCATCGCCGGTCCTGCTCAAGGTATTTTCCCGGCGAGAATACCTCAAGAAGCTGCGAGAGATCGCGCCGGGGCGAGCGCGGTCCCGGTCGCCGCCGCAAGGTCATTCACCGCGTTAAGGCCGCGTTCAGAAAACGTTGCTCGACGAACTGGGTGATCATCCGCGCGCCCTCGTGCAAGGCGAACTGGCGATCGACGTTGCCCTCGACGTAAGCGACCTTGTTCATGCCGTATACGTCGGAGGTTGCCTCATCCTGCCCGAGGACGAATCCTCCCGCCGCGCGAATGTCCCGACAGCCTTGAGCCCCATCTCGGCCCATGCCGGTCATGATGACGCCGAGCGTACTTCTGCCGAAGACTTGGGCCGCGCTCTTCATCAGGACGTCCACGGAGGGCTTGTGCCCGCTCACCGGTTCGCCGTTGAAGACGTGCAGTCGCGCCGTGCCTTTGCGCCCCCGCACGGCCATGTGGTATCCGCCCGGGGCGATGTACACGTGGTTGCAACGGAGAGGGTCCCGATCGCAACCCTCCGTCACCGAGAGGGCCGAGCAGGCATTCAGCCGCCAAGCGAAGGGCTTCGTGAATTGGGCCGGCATGTGTTGCACAACCACGATCGGCGGCATGGGCGGCCGTAAGGCGGACAGCAGCGCCGTCAGCGCCGGAGGACCGCCGGTCGAAATGCCGATCGCAATGCAGGTGTTGATCAGACCGGGCGGCTCATGCGAGGTCTCCGGCTTCGGCACGCTCGTTCCCGACGCGATTGCGGCAGAGGCGGGCGAGCTTCGCGTCGCCATGCGCCGGCGATTGCGCACAATCCGTTCGATATCGGCGGACGCCGCAAAACGAATCTTACGGACGAGTTCGGCGCCCAGGACGGCGGAAGCCGCCATGCCGTTTTCCGGTTTGGAAACGTAATCGATGGCGCCGCATTCCAAGGCATCCAGCGTTATCGCGGCCCCGGCCTGCGTCAGGGAACTGACCATGATCACGGCGGTGGGACGCACTTGCAGGATGGCATCCAGCGCCCGCAGGCCGTCCATGCCGGGCATTTGAATGTCGAGCGTCACGACCGTCGGCTGGAGTCGGCGGACCATCTCCACGGCTTCGCGTCCGTCCGAAGCGGTGCCCACGACCTCGATTCCAGGCGCCGATTTCAAATGATCCGTGATCATCTTCCGCATCAAGGCGGAATCGTCCACTACCAGCACTCGGATTTTCGCGCCGGCCATCGGTTGCCTTCCCATTCCTCCAAATCTCGATCCGCGTCACGAGACCGCCCGCCGGACGACGCGGCCAGCAACGCCGCGTCAACGCGACGCGCTCCGGCCAAGAACGGCTGCATGTTCTACACAAACATGGCTCTTGGAACGGATCGGGGCGGGGGGGATCGACTCTCGGAGGGGTTTTCATCCGGCGGGGATAACCTCACACTCCGCATAATCGGCAGATTCGCGCCCACATTCATTCCGGCGGCTTATGGAACAGGCCCCGCAAGGCATCCAGCAGGGCACGCGACGTCCCGCGGCGAAACTCGTCCTGAAGGCGTCGCAACGGGCGATGGAGCAGTTTGTTGAGGATGCGGTCCACCGTCTCCTCGATCTCTTCGCGACCGGACTCCGGCAGATCGGAGAGCTTGTTCCACAGGCGTTGCAACTCCTCGCGCTTGATTTCTTCCCAATCCTGCCGGATGCCACGGATGACGGGGCCCGCTTCCCGGCCGTGCAAGCGTAGCAAGAGGCCCTCCACCTCTTGCTCTACGATCCGGACGGCGGCGGGTATCTCCCGGTCGCGGAATTCGCGATTCCTTTCGCAAGCCGTTTTCAGGTCGTCCAAGCAGTACAAATAGACGCCCGTTAACCTCGCGGAGCTTGGTTCGAAATCCCGCGGAACGGCCAGATCCAAGACGAAGAGGGGCCTTTCCGGTCGGGCGGCCATGGCCGATTGCAGCATAGCCGCGGTAACGATCGGGCGTTCCGAACCGGTCGTGCTGATGATGAGGTCGGCGTCGGCCAGCAAGCGGGGCAGTTCCTGCCAGCTCTCCGCTCGCCCGGCCCAGCGAGCCGCCAATTGCTCGGCCCGCTCCCGACTCCGGTTCACCACCGTAATCGTCCGCGCACCCTCTTCTCGGAGATAACGGAGCGTCTCCTCGGCCATCTCGCCCGCTCCGATGACCAGGGTTTTCTTGTCGTCGAAACGCTCGAAGACGGCGCGTGCGAAATCGCCGATCGCCACGCTGGGAATGCTCGTCCTCCGCAGTTGGATCGCCGTCTCGGCGGCCACGCGCTTGGCGGTCTTGGCCGCTGCTTGAAAGGTGAGGTGCAAGATCGGCCCGACCGTCCCTTCCTGCACGGCGATTTGATAGGCCTGTTTGACTTGGGACGTGATTTGGCTTTCCCCGAGAACCATGCTGTCCAGGCTGGAACAGACGAGGAAAAGATGCTCGACGGCCTCCCGGCCGACCATATGGTAGATTCCCCCTTCCAGGTCTTCGACCGAAATGCCGTGGAATTCCGTCAAGAAACGGATTATTTCGTCGGGCGGGGGAGCCTGCGGTAAGTCGGTGGCCGTGTACAACTCGACCCGATTGCAGGTGGACAGGAGCACCGCCTCCACCAGATCATACCGTCCCTGCCAGCGCACCAGAAAAGCCCGCGTCTGCTGAGGACTAAATGCCAGTCGCTCCCGCAGCGCGATCGACGCCGTGCGATGGTTACAGCCCACGATCTGCAAGATCATGCCGAACGATATATCAGCGCGGTTCCTGCCGTCGCCGCCTTAAGGCTGAAGGAAAATTTCGCCGGCCGCGCACGCTCCCGCTCTCCGCCGGTTGCTCTTGTTGCGCGTTCCTCCCCGGTCGCCGCGTCGGCCCAACGTCGCGGCCCAGGCCATTCGGTCCGAACGCAGTCCGCAATTCCGGCGGGGGACGACATCCACGAGGACTGATTCGCGGGGGCTTGCGGCGCACGGCGTTCCTTGCCGTGCTGAGTCCAGCCGGAGAGCATGAGGGCCAAAGCCAACACCAAGAACACAAAGCTCAAAAACGTGAGGTAGGCCACCTTCCGCCCCTCCCGCAACGGTCGATAAACGCTGCCCAGCAAAACGGTGCCGCTGAGCCAGGCGAACATGGCAAACGTGCTGACCACCACGGGATCATTCCAAGGCAAGGCGGAGTCGCCCGACTCCCCCGCGATTGCATTCAGCACGATTCCGGAAAGAATGCCGAGCGACAAGCAGCCGATCGCCGCCAAAACGGCATGGGCGTTGGCCTTCTGCAACCACTCCAAGCTGGGCGGGCGTATCCGAGTGAAACCTACGATCCCTCTTTTCACTCTGCGGACTTGCCAGAGATAGACGCTACCGGCCACAATCGCGACCAGAATGCACAGCGTCGCCCCCATGAGGGACAAACCGTGCACGAACCCCCAAACCTTCGAGGCCGCACCGCGTTCAAAAGGAACCGGATCCGCCAAGAAAAAGCCCACGCCGAGCAGAATCAAGACCAACGGTAGGAACAAGGCGGCGAAGGGAAAGGCGGGACGAAAGGCCATCCACGCGAGACACACCGCCGTCAGCCCCCACGCCAGGCCGAAATACCAGTCCTGTTTGACGGCCAAGAAAGCCCCCGCGCTCTGCAATTGATTCCAAATCACCACCGCGCGATAACCCAGAAATGCCGTATGCACAAGAAACCCCGCCAGGACCATCCCCACGGCCAGCCCGCGGACGGGAAATCGCAAGATCGGCCGCGCTAATTCCAAGGCCAGTGCCAAGGCGTAAAGCAACGTCACCCAGCCGACCAAGGTTTCCATCATACGCGACGCCCTTTCCGCACTCCCCAACGCGACCTCGCCGGCCGATCCTTCACGGGAACCGCGAATCGCCGGGCGGCGCATCCTCCCGGCCCTTGAACTCCGCCAAGCCGTACTGCCGCAGTTTCTTGTGCAGAGTGTTGCGATTCATTCCCAACCAAGCCGCGGCTTTGATCTGAATCCCGCGACAACGTTCCAACACCTGAGCCAGCATTTCTCGCTCGAGTTGTTCCACCATCCGATCGTAGATATCTCCGGCATCCGGGTCGGCTTGAGCCAGAACGGCATCCACGAAGTCCCGGGCGATCGACTCCACGGTGCGACGGCGGGACCCAAGGCGCGGCCCTTTGCGGCCCAGAACGGCATGGGGCAGCAGTTCCACCCCGATTTCGTCCCCGCGCGCAAGAATCACCGCGCGCTCGATGTAATTCTGCAATTCGCGGACGTTCCCCGGCCAATCGTAATTCTGCAACGCCTCCATGGCCTCGGCCGTAATATGCGGAACGTGGCGGCGATTCTTTTCGTTGTACAAACGGAGAAAATGACCGACGAGGAGCGGAATGTCCTCACGACGTTCGCGCAAGGGGGGCAAGTAGATCGTGACCACGTTCAAGCGATAGTAGAGATCCTCGCGAAATCGCCGCTGCTCGACCTCTTCCAATAGATCGCGATTGCTGGCGGCGATGACGCGGACGTCGACGCGAACCGTCTTGGCGTCCCCCACCCGTTCGAATTCGTGCTCTTGCAAGACGCGCAGGAGTTTGACCTGAAGCTTGGCGGTCGTGGAATCGATCTCGTCGAGAAAGATGCTGCCGGTGTGGGCCGCCTCGAATCGCCCCGTACGGTTCTCGATGGCTCCCGTGAACGCTCCGCGGACGTGGCCGAACAGCTCGCTTTCCAACAGGCTTTCCGCCAGCGCCCCGCAATTGACGCGGACGAAGGGACCGCTCTGTCGCGGGCTGAGTTGATGGATGGCCTTGGCGATCAATTCCTTTCCCGTCCCGGTTTCCCCCAGCAACAAGACCGAGGCGTCCGAGTCCGCCACCTGTCGGGTCAAGCGATAGACGTCTCGCATGGCCGCCGATTCCCCGATCAACTCCGGAATCGGCGGTGAATCCTCGCTTCCGGCCCCGCCCGATCGTCGCCCGAGCGGGCGGTCACCTCGTAATTGGATTCGCGGATCGTCCAGCATGGCGGATGCTCGGCCGGCTCCCAGCCCGGTTAACCGGCGACAGGGGATCGAAATGTCTCGCGGCTAGAAGCGCCGGGCGGGTCAGGTCCCCCGGCTCGCTCCTCGGTTTCATTGTAGAGAATCAACCCGGAGCAAGAGAAAGGGGAGCACGCATCCTTCGCCGTCGCGGACTCTGGACAGGCCCGCAGGAGCCGGCCTCTCCGGACTGCACCGACCGCTCAAGGGCGTTCCGCCGTGGTTTCGGCGCGACCTTGACTGGGCATTTCGATGTAATCGAGGATCAATCCCAACAGCTTTTGCGTCACCCGATCCAGCCGCTCACTCTGGTTGTAGCGGTCGTACTGGCGGAGGATTTGTGGCCGCGTCAATTGGAGGCCGCGTTTCATGACCGCCTCGCCGAAAGCGGAGACGGCCTCCGCGCGGAGTTCCGGCGGCCATTCCAGACGCGAGGCGGCTTCCACCAACTCCGCCTGAGCGCGGGGAGTAGCCAATTGTCGCAAGATGGTCAGCCCGGCCCTCTCCGCTCCCGAAGTGTACAAGGTGCGAACGGCCAAGTTCTCCAAGTCTTGCAGCGGCACATTCGGGCCGGAATCGCCGGCCAAAGCCGAAATCCTCTCAATTGCAGACGCCGCCAGCGCTTTCCGCCATGCGGGGCTGCCGCCGTCATAGTTCGGCAGGGCTTGCAGGCGTTCGACCATGGTCCCTACATCACCCGGCCGATACGGTTGCGCGAACGACAGGACCATGGAGTCCTTCTCCGCCAACCGATCGGCTTTGGGCAAGAGATCGGGAAGGGCGTAGACGCCGATCGGCAGGCGCGCCGTCCGGGGATCCGCCCGCAGCCGCTGCACCAAGAATTCGACGCGCGGATCTTGGATATCGGCTGAAATCAATACGAAGACCATGTCCGGATCGTCGGCGACGGATCGCAACAAGGCCGTGCCGCCGGCCGCCGTGTCCCCGACCTCGAAGCCGAGCTCTTTCAAATCGCCCACGATCCGCATCGCCCTGGGCTGGTCGCCGTCCGCCACGACCACCCGCCGCACCCCGCGCGAAGAAGCGAAATAGAACAGTTCCCGCAGGATGGTGGAAGAATCGGGGAAACTCCCGCGCAAATCCAGGGTCATCGCCGTCTCCACCGCAGCCCAGCGGACGCGACGATCCGGAAACCGGAGGGCCTTGGGCAGAGGCGAGGCCTCGGCGAAGGCGGCCCGCACTCGTTCCGCGGGCGCTTGATGGGCATACCAAACAATACCGGCCCAAGCGCCGCCGGCCCACCCGCGGCTCAGGCAATAGTCAATCGCCTGCAAGGCTGAAGCCCCTTCGTCGTTCACCGGCTCGTCGTATTCGGCCATCGCCGCGGCGACGGCCGGGCCTGCGTCGGCGACCGCAAGCACGGGCTTCGAATTCGCATCCGCGGCCGGTGCGGCCTGCTGTTCGCGCTCCGCCGCCGTCCGAAGCAATTCGAATCCGATCTGCTCCAACCGCAGGGCCAAGGCAACCAACTCCAATTGTCGGTCGCCCGGAACCAGCTCGCTCGCCTCCGCCGCCAAACGCGCAGCCGTCCGCCGCCGAATCGCCGCCGGAGGCAGCGCTATCTCCTCCACGTTCGATGTGTTATGGTTCCAAAAAAAGAACGGCTCCGCGACTCCCTCGTCGGACGCCGCGGTCGTCAATCGCGCCTCGGCCTCCGCGGCAAGCAGACGCGCGGCCTGCACGGCCGTAGGCAACTCGGACTGCAACCGCGACAAGGCCCCTTTGGCCGCCTGACGCACCGCGTCGTCGCGGCGATCGGACAGGGCGGGGGCGAGCAGGAACAGTGCTGAATCGCGTCCGCCGATCTCACCCAGCAGTTCCGCTGCCGCCTGTTGTTGGGCCGCATCCCGTGCCTGCAAAAGCGCAATGAGATATTGCCCGGCCTCCTTGCGCAGCCGTTTCAGCACGAAAACGCACCGGCCGCGTAATTCCCCCTGGGGGCTCTCCGCCGCCGCTCGAACCAACAGGGGCACGGCCGCCGTTCCGGCTTTGGCCAAATCCTCGGCCGCCTGGTACCACGTATTCCCGGTCCCCCTGAGTTGATCCACCCAAGCTTGCAAGACGCTCGCGTCCTGGTAGCGGCGATTGACCGCGGCGAAGATCATGTCGGAGACCTGCTTGCCCGCCGGAGCCAGCGCACCGTCCGCGCCAAATCGAAATACCATGGCCGGACCCAACTCTTGGTGCAACCGTAGCAACTCCCGCTCATCGGGTGCGGCCGCGAGAAATTGCTCCAACATCTGCTTGGCTAAGTCGGGGCGCCGGAGTGCTAACAACGCGGAAGCCGCCTTGAGCAGTTCGCGAGGAGTCTGCGGCTTGGCGGCCAACACCATGGCCACCGCCGGGTCCTCGGGCGGAGGGGGAACTTCGACCTCGCTTGCCGGTTTTTGCGCCGGCTCCCGCGGCGCGCCCGCCGCCGGAGCGCCTCCCGCTGCCGCAAACGGGTCTTCCTCCGCGGCCCCGGAAACCGCCACGACAACCTGAAAAACCCCACCGATAACGCATAACGCGATTCCCGCGACGTGCGAGACCGATCGGGTACGACGTGGGTTTCTGGACGGCGACATGCACGCTCTTCCGGTTGCTAAAATCCAGTACCACATGGGGCAAAGTAGCGCAAATCGAAAACTCGCCCCCGGCAATGCAAGACCGCTTCTCCCGGGTGTGCGGCTCGCCGGGACAAACCGTATCAACGGATCCCGACAAAGGTGCGGCTTCAGCAAGGGCGATCAGGCATATCGAGCAAACAAACCGCAACTCTTATCTAATTTAACTCGATTTTGCCACAATTTCTGCCCGAATCTCTCCGCCGACCGCAAAACGGAATCTTCGCGACACTATTCACGGCGAGAATTGCCGGTTGGGACGAAAATGTTCGCGGCCCGGCTGATTCTTTCGATTCGCCGATCAGGGGTCCTTTTCCTGCCGGTCCACGTCGCTATTTAGGGCGAAGGCGTCCCCCCCTAGACGGCTACGTCCGATCGGATTCCAGTCGCTCTTTCCAGGCGTCAACTTGCCGCCGCACCTGTTCCGGGGCCGTGGAGCCGTAACTCTGCATGCGTCGGACCGCCTTGTCGGGCCCGAGAACCTCGCGTACGGACTCATCCAGCGACGGGATCACCTCTTGGAAGACCACGAGCGGCAAATCCGCCAAACGGCAGCCGCGTTCCATCGCCGCCTGAACCAAGCGCCCTACCGCTTCGTGCGCCGACCTCTGCGGGACGCCCCGCAGGATCAGATACTCCATGAGGGTCGTCGCATCGAGGTAGCCGCGGTCCAGTCGTTCGTTCACGGCCGGGCGGTTGATTTCGGTTTGGGCTACGAGGGGCGCCGCCAGTTCTAAACACGAGCGTACCGTGTCGCAGGCATCGAAGACGGGCGCCTTGTCTTCCTGAAGGTCGCGGTTATAGGCCAGAGGCAGGCCCTTCAGCAGGACGAGCATCTGCTGCAACGACCCGATCACCCGCGCCGTCTTGCCCCGAATCAACTCCAGGACGTCCGGATTGATCTTCTGCGGCATGATGGACGAGCCGGTGCAAAAACCTTGCGGCAACCGCAGGAAATTGAATTCGCAGGTGGACCACAAGATCCATTCCTCGGCCCAATGGCTGAGATGCACGGCGATCAGGCTCAGGCAAAAGAGGAACTCCGCGGCGAAATCGCGGTCGCTCACCGAGTCGAGGCTGTTGGCGGTGGGTGCCGCGAAACCCAACGCTCGGGCCGTGGAATCGCGATCGACGGGCAGACTGGTTCCCGCCAGCGCGGCCGATCCGAGCGGGCAAAGATTGACTCGCTTACGGCAATCCAGCAAGCGTTCGCGATCGCGCTCGAATTTCTCGCAATAGGCCAGCCAGTAATGAGCCGCCAAGACCGGCTGAGCGCGCTGCAAATGGGTGTATCCCGGCAAGATGCAATCCCAGTCGCGTTCGCAACGTTCCACGAAGGCCGCCTGAAGCCGCCGGAGCGAAGCAAGCAAGGAGTCGATCGCGTCCCGCACCCACAATCGAAAGTCGGTCGCCACTTGATCGTTGCGGCTCCGCGCCGTGTGGAGCTTGCGTCCCGCGTCGCCGATCCGGTCGATCAACGCCCGCTCGACGTGCATGTGGATGTCTTCCAGTTCCACGCGGAAAGGAAAACGCCCCTCGGCGATTTCCCGCCCGATCTCATCCAGCCCCTGCGTGATCCGGAGGCATTCCTCCGCCGTGATCAAACCCACCTCCGCCAGCATTCGGGCATGGGCCTTGGAGCCGGCGATGTCCTGTTCGGCCAACCGCCGGTCGAAGCTGATGCTCTCGGTGAATAGCTCGACGCGCCGATCCGTCGCTTCCCGAAAGACCCCTCCCCACGGTTTGTCGGTCACCTTTTTCCTCGTCGCAGCAAAGAAGGTTCCGCCGTCTGTCGCGGCGCGTTACGGTATTTCGCCGGCGAGCCGACCGCTCAAGAATGACTCCGCCGACCGGTGCGCTTATTCCTTACCACTCTAAGTGGGGCCCGACGCGACGTCAACGAACACCGCCGCCTTGCCCCCGCCGACTTAAGACCGGCCCGGAACGTTGTCTTTGCGTATCGCAACGCCGAGAGATGCTTCCGGCGGCGTTCCCGATCCTACGCGCTCCCGTAAGCCCCCAAGGGGTGGTGTCATTTCACAGCGCGTTCCGATACCATGGATTCGATGCCGATTTGTTGTGTAGTTGAGCGCGCTCCCTCGACCGCAAGGCGGCCGTTCTTAGCGGCAATCACGCTCCCGTGAGCTCCCGTCGATCGGTAAGTCTTCCGCCGGGGTGAAGATATGCGCGCGGGTCGGCGGCCCCAGCGATTTCAAAATCGGGACCCGTCGGCCTTTCCCGCCTCGCCTCCCAAACAGACCCATTCGGCAAGGCACTAGGAGAACCCAACACCGTGCCACGACGTGATGACATCCGCTCCGTCCTGCTGATCGGCTCCGGGCCGATCGTCATTGGACAAGCTTGCGAATTCGATTATTCCGGCACCCAGGCGTGCAAGGCCCTGCGGGAGGAAGGTTACCGGGTCATTCTCATCAATTCCAACCCGGCCACGATCATGACCGACCCGGAGATGGCGGACCGCACGTATATCGAGCCGGTGACGTGGGAATTCGCGGCGAAGGTCATCGAAAAAGAGCGGCCGGACGCCCTGCTGCCCACGTTGGGAGGTCAGACGGGCTTGAACGTGGCCATGGACCTCCACCGCCACGGCGTCTTGGATCAATACGGCGTGCGGATGATCGGCGCCAATTCCCAGGCCATCGCCAAGGCCGAGGAACGCGATCAATTCCGGTTGGCCATGCAAAAGATCGGACTGGAGGTGTGCCGGGGCAAGACCGTCCGATCGCTCGCCGAGGCCCGGCAGACGCTGGAGGAAATCGGACTCCCCTGCGTCGTCCGGCCGAGTTTCACGCTCGGCGGCAGCGGTTCCAGCGTGGCCTTCAACTTGGAACAATTCGTCGAAAAGGTCTCCTGGGGATTGACGGCGTCACCCATCAACGAGGTGCTGCTGGAGGAGTCGATCCTGGGTTGGAAGGAATTCGAAATGGAGGTGATGCGCGACGCGGACGACAACGTCGTGATCATCTGCTCCATCGAGAACTTCGATCCCATGGGCGTGCACACCGGTGATTCGATCACGGTCGCCCCCGCTCAAACCCTGACGGATAAGGAATACCAGCGGATGCGCGACGCGTCCATCGCCGTGATTCGCGAGATCGGCGTGGACACCGGCGGTTCCAACATCCAGTTCGCCGTTCACCCCCAAACCGGCCGGATGGTGGTCATCGAGATGAATCCTCGGGTCAGCCGTTCCAGCGCCTTGGCGTCGAAGGCCACGGGCTTTCCCATCGCCAAGATCGCCGCCAAGCTCGCGGTCGGCTATCGTTTGCACGAACTGGCCAACGACATCACGCGGCGAACTCGGGCATGCTTCGAACCCACGATCGACTACGTCGTGACCAAGGTTCCCCGCTTCGCCTTCGAAAAGTTCCCGGAAGCGGACCCCGAACTGGGGACGCAAATGAAAAGCGTGGGCGAGACGATGGCGATCGGTCGGTCCTTCAAGGAATCCCTGCAAAAAGCCCTCCGCGGACTGGAGGTGGGGACTTTCGGACTGGGCTGCGACGGCAAGGATCTTTGGGGCACGCCGCGGCAACCTTCGCCGGAGGAGATCCGTGCCAAGCTGGCGCATCCGAACGCGCAGCGAATCTGGTACATCCGTTACGCCCTCAAGGCCGGGATGAGCGTCAACGACATCCACGAGCTGACCGCCATCGACCCCTGGTTCCTAGAGAACATTCGGGAAATCGTGGAGATGGAAGGCACGTTGCGGGGTTTCTCCGACATCCAAGAGGTCCCCGACGACATGCTGCGGCAGGCCAAACGCTTCGGCTTCTCCGACCGCCAGCTAGCCCACATTTGGAATCGCACGGAGACCGAAATCCGGGCGGATCGAAAAAGGCGCGGCATCGTGCCCGCTTTCAAGTCCGTCGATACGTGCGCGGCCGAGTTCGAGGCCTATACCCCGTACTATTATTCGACGTACGAGGACGAGGACGAGGTTCCCGCCAAACAGCCGGGCAAGAAGCGGATCATGATCCTCGGCGGGGGACCCAACCGCATCGGGCAGGGCATCGAGTTCGACTACTGCTGTTGCCACGCCAGTTTCGCCATGCGGGAGTTGGGCATCGAGTCCGTGATGGTCAATTCCAACCCGGAAACCGTCTCCACGGACTATGATACCAGCGACCTCTTGTTCTTCGAGCCGCTCACGTGCGAAGACATCCTGAACATTCAGGACCGCGTTCAAGCGGACGGCGTGATCGTGCAATTCGGCGGGCAAACGCCGCTTAATCTGGCTCGAGCGCTCCAAGTGGCCGGAGTCCCCATCATCGGTACGAGCGTCGATACCATCGAAGATGCGGAGGATCGGGAGCGGTTCGCGGAACTGCTGAAACGTTTGAACCTGCGGCAACCGCCGAACGCGATCGCCCGGACCATCGACGAAGCCCGATCGGCAGTCCGCCGGATCGGCTTTCCCGCCTTGGTCCGTCCCAGCTTCGTCCTGGGCGGTCGGGCTATGGAGATCTGTTACGACGATCGACAATTCGAACACTTCGTGAAAGAGGCCTTCGACGCGTCCGAGGGCCAACCGGTCCTGATCGACAGTTTTCTGGAAGACGCCGTGGAGCTGGACGTCGATGCGATCTCGGACGGGCAACGGGTGATCGTGGCCGGCATCATGGAACACATCGAGGAGGCCGGCGTGCATTCCGGGGATTCGGCCTGCGCCTTGCCTCCCTACAGCCTGCCCCAACCCATCCTGAACGAAATCATCGAGGCCACGAAAAAGATGGCCGCCGCCATGAGGGTGGTGGGCTTGATGAACGTCCAATACGCCGTCAAACGAACGGACGGGGTTCCCGTGCTCTACGTGCTGGAAGTCAACCCTCGTGCCAGCCGTACCGTTCCCTTCGTGTCCAAGGCCGTCGGCAAGCCCCTGGCCCGGGCAGCGGCCAAAGTCATGGTCGGCGTCTCCTTGGACGAGCAAGGCTGGACGGAACCCCTCCCTCCTCGCCACGTGTCGGTCAAGGAGGCCGTCCTCCCCTTCATCAAGTTTCGCGGCGTGGACATCGTGCTCGGACCGGAGATGAAATCGACCGGAGAAGTGATGGGCATCAGCGATCGGTTTTCGGTGGCCTTCGCGAAGAGCCAGATCGCAGCCGGCACCATTCTCCCCATGAGCGGGAAGATTTTCATCAGCGTGGCCGACCGCAACAAGGTTCACATCGCCGAGATCGCGCGGCGTCTGGAGAAGATGGGCTACGAAATCCTGGCCACCAAAGGCACGGCCGATCGCCTAGAGGCCGCCGGCATCCGGGTCGAACGGCTGAAAAAGATTCAGGAGGGTCATCCCAACATTCTCGACCACATTTTGAACGGGACGGTCAAGCTGGTCATCAACACTCCCAGCGGCAAGGGCGCAAGGACGGACGAAGGCCGGATCCGTGCCAAAGCCATCGCCCACGGCGTCCCGTGCATCACGACGATTCCCGCCGCGGAGGCCGCCGTCCGCGCCATGGAGGCCTTGCACGAGGGAGTCTCCTTCGACGTGATCGCCCTCCAAGACCTGTTTCCCGACTACCAACGCGCGGCCGCTCGGCCGACCGACTCCGCCCTTGGATAGAAACGGCTGGGATCGGGGCGCGGGGCCCTCCCACCTGTGCCGGGGCATCCCAAGATCGGCCGCATCCGTGCACGGCCGTACCGTTGAGCCGCCTCCGCCGGCTCGCAGCCACCGGCGGTCCAATCGGACAATCCATCTGTTCCCAATGCGGGGAAAGCGTTACCATGACAGGGGAGTGGGAAACCCGTCCAACGGGCGCTTTTCCGGTTATCTCAAGGCCTGCGTTTTGGAACTGAGCGAAGGGGAGAGAAGCCCATGTTACGCCGAGTAGGACCTTGGCTGGCGGTTTTTGTGGTGGGAACGGCATTCGGGTTGGTGACCGCGACGCTCCGTCCCCAGGCTTCCGTGCATGCTGTGGCCACCGATCGCGCCTCGAACTTTGCCATTGCGACCGGAGCCTTGGATAACGGCGTGGAGGGCTTTTTCTTTCTGGACTTTCTCACCGGCCAGCTTCGCGGGGCGGTATTGTCCAATCAAACGCGGAGTTTTCAAGCCCTGTATGAAGCGAATGTGTACGGAGACTTGCTTTCCTTCATCCAGATGAAGAATGCCGAGATTCAAGCGGCGAATGCGCAAGCCCGGCGCTCCGGCGGTACTCCCCGCCCGGAAATCCAGGTTCCCCAGACACCGAACTATCTGATTGTCACGGGTCTGGCCGATATTCGTCGCGGTCCGTCCGTGGGCGTGCGGCCGGGACAGTCGATCGTATACGTGGCCGAAACGAACACCGGCGTGGTCTTGGCCTACGCCATTCCTTGGTCGCCGGAGAGCCACTCCGCCAATCGCCCCTTCAGCAGCCCGTTGCAACTGTGGGCGGCCGACCAGTTCAGCACGGTCGTGCTGCGGACGGAATAGCTCCCGCTTCCCTGACGCGATCCACAATCGCGTTGATGCCGCCGGGCGGGCGGTGTCTGCCATTCGGCTTGCCCCCAATTCGTGCGCGATTCGAACGCCGGCGGGACTTCGAGCCGCACGCGGGGGGTGATGCGGCTCTCTATACCGTCCGCGCCGCCGGTCTCGCCCCCCCGGACCGCTCTCCGCCTGATGTGTGATAGAATGCGTACATATGACAAGTTTCTCTATCCCTGTTTTCCTTCGCCTGGTCACCCCGAATCGACTCGCCGCATGAGTGAAAACACCCCCACCGTAACCGTAATGCTGAATGGAGAAGAGCGGGAGATTCCGGCCGGAATTACGGTGAGCGAGCTGCTCCAAAGGCTCGGCCTGGCCGGCAAACCCGTCGCCGTGGAACGGAATCTACAAGTGGTACCGCTTGCCAAACACACCGAAACCGGCCTTCAAGCCGGGGATCGCTTGGAAATCGTCACCTTAGTGGGAGGAGGTTGAACCGCATCATGGCCGAGATTGCAATGGATGGACCGCTTACCATCGGTTCGCACACGTTTCGCAGCCGCCTGATCGTAGGCACGGGAAAGTACTCCACCTACGAAGTCATGCAGCAAGCACTGGAATTGTCAGGCACCGAGTGCATCACGGTGGCGGTCCGCCGCGAACGTCTCTTGGATTCTTCCGGGAGGAACATTCTCGACTTCATCGACACGCGGCGCTACACCATCCTGCCCAACACGGCTGGATGCTTTTCAGCCGACGACGCCGTTCGGGTGGCGAGGCTCGGCCGCGAAATCCTCTCGCAACTCAACAATCCGGGCGCCGATTGGGTCAAGCTGGAGGTCTTGGGAGACAAGAAGACGCTCCTCCCGGATCCCATCGCCACCTTGCAAGCTACCGAAATCCTGGTCAAGGAAGGCTTTCAGGTTCTGGTTTACACCACCGACGATCCCGTCACGGCCAAGCGATTGAAGCAGGCGGGGGCCGCCAGCGTGATGCCGGCGGGCAGCCCCATCGGTTCCGGACAGGGCGTGCTCAACCCCAACAATATTCGCATTTGCCTCGAGTATCTCAAGGAAAACGACCCCGATTATCCCGTGATCGTGGATGCGGGCGTGGGGACCGCGAGCGACGTCACGTTCGCCATGGAGTTAGGCGTGGACGGCGTGCTGTTGAATACCGGCATCGCTCACGCCAAGGATCCTTTGCGGATGGCGATCGCCATGAAGTCCGCCGCGGAGGCCGGCCGCTTGGCCTACTTGGCGGGCCGCATCCCCAAACGGCTGTACGCCACGGCCAGCAGCCCGACCGAAGGCGTGATCACCGCCGGCGCCTGAAGCCTTGCAAAGTCCCACTCGCCCGTTTCGTCGATTCGCGCGCCGTTTATGTCCTCCGCACGAGAAATCCTGGGACCGCAAGGCCGCATCGCCGCGCGGCTGACGCGGTACGAGGCTCGCCCGCAACAACTTCAGATGGCGGAAGCCGTTGAAGCCGCCCTTCGCGAAGGTCGGCATCTGCTGGTGGAGGCGGGTACCGGCGTGGGAAAGAGCTTCGCCTATCTGGTTCCCGCTATTCTGAAAGTGACTGCAAGCGACAACTCCCCGACCCGATCGCGTCCCGCGGTCGTATCCACGCACACGATCAGCTTGCAAGAGCAACTCCTGCACAAGGACATCCCCTTCTTGCGGAGCGTCATGCCGTACGAGTTCACGGCCGTCTTGGTCAAAGGGCGAGGCAACTACTTGAGCCGGCGGCGGCTGGCCAATGCTTTGAAACGGGCGCGGACCCTGTTCGCCGACGAGGAGGCCGAACAACTCCTGCAAATCCAAGCTTGGGCCGAAACCACGCAGGAGGGTTCCCTGTCCGACCTACCCTTCCAGCCGCTGCACGCCGTGTGGGACGAGGTGGCCAGCGATCACCACAATTGCCTGGGAACGCGCTGCCCCAACTATAACGAATGCTTCTTCTATCGCGCTCGGCGACGGATGCTACACGCCCAGATTCTGATCGTCAATCACGCCTTGTTGTTCACGGACGTGGCGCTCCGCCGTCGCAACGTCTCCCTCCTGCCCGACTACGACGTGCTGGTCGTGGACGAAGCGCATACGATGGAGTCCGCAGCCGCCGAACAATTGGGGATGCACTGCACCTCTTCGCAGATTCTTTACCACCTGAACAAGCTCTTCAACGAACGGACGGGCCGCGGTCTGCTAGCGCGGGCGGGCATGGCCGAATCGCGGCGGACCGTGCAAGACTGCGTCTATCGCCTCGACGATTTCTTCGCCCAAATCTTGGATTGGTACGAACGACAGCAACCCGGGAACGGTCGCGTCCGCACGCCGCAACCCTTCCGCAACGCCCTCTCCGAAGGCTTGACGCACTTGGCGGGCACCGTGGCGCGGGAGGTGCCGGCGGACTTGCCCGCCGAGGAAAAACAGGATTTCCTTGCCGCCGCCCAGCGATTGGAGGACTTGGCCTTTACGATCACCTCGTGGATTGAACAACGGGAACCGCAAAGCGTTTATTGGGTCGAAGTGGAACAACGTTCCCGGCGTCCGCGAGTAACACTGGCCGCCGCCCCGCTGAGCGTGTCCGAAATCCTTCGAGAACAGCTCTTCGACGAGGTTCCCAGCGTGATTTTGACGAGCGCCACGCTGACGGTCGGCAAACAGGGGTTTACGTTCTTTCGCTCCCGCATCGGCCTGGGAAACGTGGAGACGCTGCAATTGGGCGGCCCCTTCGACTATCGGGAGCAAGCGTCCCTGATTCTGGTCAAGGACATGCCCGACCCCGCCGCGGACGCGACCGCACATCAAAAGGCTTTGGTACGTCTGTTGCCCCGCTATATCCGTCGAACGCAGGGCCGAGCATTCGTTCTCTTCACCAGTTACGACATGCTTCGCAAAACGGCCTCCGCTCTCGATCCCTGGTTCGCCGAGAACGGTTATACGCTGTTTTCCCAAGCCGAAGGCCTTCCCCGCCGCATGATGCTGGAGAAATTCAAGGTTGCCGAGCGGGCCGTGCTCTTCGGGACCGACAGCTTCTGGCAAGGGGTGGATGTTCCCGGCGAAGCCCTGCAAAACGTCATCATTACCCGACTCCCCTTCGCCGTGCCGGACCGCCCCCTCATCGAGGCTCGCTTGGAGGCGATCCGCAACGCCGGCCTCAACCCATTCAGTTCCTATCAACTCCCCGAGGCCGTAATCAAGCTCAAGCAAGGCTTCGGGCGCCTGATCCGTACGCGCGAGGACCGCGGCATCGTGGTCATTCTGGATCCCCGGATTTGTACCAAGTCCTACGGTCGCGTGTTCTTGCAGTCCTTGCCGCCCTGCCGCATCGTTGAAGAGAGTGTCTTCGATCCGCAGTAGCGTCACGCGGCTTCGACTCTCGATCGCGACAAGTCGGGCGACCGTGAACGGGACCGGGGGCAAGCCACGTTGCGGCGATTGTCGGCAAGGGCGCGGCACGCTAAATTGCCGGGTGTTGCGGCAAGTCCGATCTCCCGCCGGCGTAGGGGATCGGCGCTTGCCGCCGCAGCCGTAAACGCCTCATACACCACATTCGAGAGAAGCCGAAAATGGAATGGTTGTTCGGAGACCCGACCTATGTCTACATCGGCCTTCTGATCGTGGTCGCGATCCTCGGCGGGATGTACGTCTCGACCGTAAAAAAGGAATTCCTGTGGGCGGGCGTTAGCGCTCTCGGTTTGATCGGCTTGGTGTTCTTGGCCGATTACCTGGTGGTCACGGATCGCGAGGCGGTACGGCGGACCATCGACGCCGGCATAGCAGCGCTGGAGGCCAACGATCTGTACTCCGTCCTCGATCTTCTCGCCCCGTCCGCGGAAGCCACCCGCCAACGGGCAAGCTGGGCCTTGAATGAGGTCCGCTTCACACGGGTGCGCGTGTCCGGCGTCAAGATTACCATCCACCGCGAGCAGAACCCGCCCACCGCCGAAGCCCAATTCTTCGCCGTCTTCCGCTACGTGGATCGATCCGGGTCGACCGTGTACGGGACCTACGCCGCCAACTTCCGTGTCATCTTCGAGAAAGTGGACGATCGCTGGCTGCTGACCGATCACTACGAATGGCAAACGGCCGGCCTGTAACGGTCATCCGACCAAGCCGCGATAGCCGCCGTGATGTCCGCCGCATGCACTTCGGCCCTGGCCTCCCTTGCCCCGATTCTCTCGCTTCCGCGAATCGGGCGACGACGCGGAGGCGGATTACTTCCGTTGCGATGCGGCTCCGGGACGGGCGGCGGCGACGGGACCGGGCACGAATTCCTCCTCGAATCGCGTGGCGTAGTGCAGACGGCTGGTCTCGCCCTGAAAACCCACCACGGACCGCTCCAGGTCCATCTCCTGGGATACGATCCGCCCCGCTTCGATGTCGAAGCGGACCGTGCCCTCATTGATCCGTTGGATCAATTGCACCTCGACCAGAGGGTCGTCGATCGGCGTGAGCACGACGGTCTTCAACCCGATCTCCGCCACACCGGACTTGACCGATTGCAGGGTGAATTTCTGTTGAACCTTGATCCGTTTGATGGTCCCCGACCGTAGCGGCACTTCCACCTCATACGGGAAAGACCAGGATTCACCGACGGCGACGGGTTCTTCGGGAAGAGGGACGGTCAGCAATCCCGGCGTCTGGAAGGCCTCCGTCTCCAACTGCTCGCGCTGCCGGACCCGACCCAGCGTGTCAAGGGTGATTCGGGCAAGAGGTTTTCCGATGGTTTTGGCGACGCCTTCGAATCCGGCCGGCGGCGGATCGGAGGAGGTGCTATCGAACCGTACTTCGCTGCGCCCGCTCAATCGCTGCGTCATGCGGACGTCCCGTACCGATTGCTCGAAGACGCACGATCCGTCCGGGAGCACCTCTTGAATGCGCCAGATCTTCGTGGAGATGCTGTTGGTTTCCGCCGCCTGCTCGACGTCGGCGACGGTCGTCCGCACGTTGGCCCGATGCGTCACCCGCCACTGCAACTGTTCGCCCGGGTTAAACCGGTATCGCAGCAAATGCCGCGGAGCGGTCGCTTCCTCCGCCTTCAAAACGCGGATTCCGCCCTCGGCCGCAAACACGAAGATCGTCACTGCCAGGACGCCGATCATCGCTCCCCGATTCGGCTTCGAGATGAGCGGGACGGCCCATCCGCTTTTTCTTTCCCAGCCGTCTTGATGCAGCATCGGAATCATCTCCTTTCGATTCCCGTAGTCGGCGAGAATGCCTTCGGCTAGCATCGCCCGACGGTCGCCGGCAGCGCCGGCCGGCTCCGCACGGCGGAAACACGGAGGACCTCCTAGGAGAGCCGCCGCGCAGCCCGTGAGAGTCGTCCATCCGGCGTCTTGGGCTAACCGAAACGATGCGGCGTCAACTCACCGCTATTGGGGTTATAGGAAGAATCGGCGGATGAGCAAAGACCATTTACCCCCACATTCGGCCCGGTTGCAATGAGGCGTCGTCGGGGGGGCAAGGTACCGTTACTCCTGCCACTTGGAGCGAATCCGACCGCCCCAACCGAGTTTTTCGCGGAGCGTTCGGTAGTAACTGTGTCCCGGCGGCCGCACCAAACGGAAGCGAGGCTCCGCCCGGGATACCCGGACGCGATCACCGGGTAGAACCGTCTCCGTGACCCTGCCGTCCACCACAAGCGTCGTATGCTCTTGCGGCCGTCGCACCGAGAACTCGTAAACGCGGTCCACCGAATCCACCACCGGACGGTTCGACAACGTGTGCGGGCTGATGGGACAAATCAAGATGGCGTCGAGATCCTTGCGCAAGATCGGCCCGCCCGCGGACAGGGAATGCGCCGTGGAGCCGACGGGCGTGGCGACAATCAACCCGTCGGCGCTGTACACGGTCGCCGCTTCCCCGTCCACGAAAAACTCGACGTCCAGAATGCTGAACGGCGGCCCATTGAGAATGGCGGCTTCATTCAACACCAACTCTTGGACCACAGGCTCCCCGTTTCGGATCAGACAGCAGTCCAACATCAAGTGCTCGACGACGGGCAGCGGTCCCTTTTCAGCCAGGGCCAAGACCGGCTCCAATTCGTCGGGCGAGACGTCCGCCAAAAATCCCAGTTTCCCGAGATTGACGGCTATGACCGGCAACTGGCGCCGCCCCATCTGGCGCGCCGCCCGAAGGATCGAACCGTCACCGCCCAAGACGATCACGTAGTCGGCGGGCAAGTCCGAAAGATCGACTTCTCCGCCGAAGTCGACCGCGGAGATGCGGGCATAGTGCTCGATCACCGGCAACAGGCGTTCGGCTTGAACCCTCACGTCTTCGCGCCCTCCAAACCCCAGCACGATTACGTTCATGAAAGGGTTCCTTTAGCCGCGGAGGTGACGAATCGCCGAGACCTGACTGCCTTAACCCGGTGCCGAACACCCGTGCCGCCCGTGTTGTCGCCGACCTCGGCAACTTCAAAGAATCGCTTCCGTCCGCGGAACGGGACCGGCTAGGCCGCGTTCGGCGGCCATCTGCGAACCCAGATCCGCGATAGCGCGGGGGGTCAGTCCCAGTGCTTCCAACTGCTCGGCCCGTTCGGCATGCTCGATGTAGCGATCGGGTATACCCAGCCGGCGGATATGCGACGTCTCCAATCCGGCGTCATTGACGGCCTCCAAAACCGCGCTGCCGAAACCGCCTTGTAGTACGCCCTCTTCGACTGTGATCACCACCGGGAATTTTCGCACGGCATCCAGAATCAATTCCCGATCCAGCGGTTTGACGAACCGAACATTGACCAAGCCAAACTCCCAGCCCTCGCTCGCCAGCAGCTCGACGGCCTGGACGCAAGCACCCAAAAGCGCCCCGCAGGAAAGGATGACGCCGTGCCGGCCGGCGCGAACCCACTCGCCTTTTCCGTGCCGCACCGGGTTCACCGGTCGCGGCACGCGTTCAGCCTTGGCCTTGGGGTAGCGAATGGCGGCCGGACCGTCATGCTGCAACGCGAACTTCAGCATCGGCAGCATCTCGGTCGCGTCTCCCGGCGCCATCACGGTGAGGTTGGGAAACGGACGGAGGTAGGCGATATCGAACACGCCGTGATGGGTGGGACCGTCGGCACCGACGACGCCCGCCCGATCCAACATGAACACGATGGGCAAGTTTTGCAGCGACGCCTCTTGGAAAATTTGGTCGTATGCCCGTTGCAGAAACGTGCTGTAGATATCCACGATCGGGCGCAAACCGGCTTTGGCCATCCCGCAGGCCAACCCGACCGCGTGAGACTCGCAAATGCCGACGTCGAAGAAGCGGTCGGGAAAGCGGTCCCGTACCGGTTCCAGCATATTGCCTTGACACATCGCCGCCGTGATGACCACCACGCGTCGATCGGACTCCATGGCGGTTAAGACGGCGTCGCGCGCCGCCTCCGTATAGGATACGGACGACCCGTTACGAAACTGCACCTCGCTGCCGTTGATGCGTTCGAAGGGGGCCGGAGCGTGAAACGTCCGCGGATCCTTTTCCGCCGGCGGGAAACCGTGCCCTTTTTCCGTGATGACATGCAGGAGGACCGGCCCGGGGTATTGTTGGACCATGCGGAGATATTTTTGCAGGGCGGCCAGATTATGCCCATCCACGGGCCCTACATAGCGGAATCCCAACTCTTCGAACAGCATGCCCCCCAACATCCCGGCTTTCACCGCGTCGCGGAGTTGGTCGAAAAGCTTCTCCATGGAATCCCCGACCAGGGGAACCTTGCCCAGCAAACGATAGAGTTCCTGCTTGAAACCCGCGTACAACGGCATCATCCGCAGCCGGTCGAGATACTCGGCGACGCCGCCGACTCTCTGACAAATGGACATCTTGTTATCGTTCAAGACGACGGTCAGGGGTTTCTTCAACCAACCGGCGTGGTTCATAGCCTCGAAAACGATGCCGGAGGGAAACGCGCCGTCGCCGATCACCGCCACCACGTGCCGCTTTTCGTCCGGCCGCAAGAGATCGTCGCCGCACTTCAGCCCCACCCCCGTGGAAATACTGCATCCAGCGTGGCCGGTCACGAACAAATCGTAAGGGCTTTCGGCGGGATTGGGATAGCCCATCAACCCGCCCTTGGTCCGAATCGTGTGGAATAGCGGATACCGGCCGGTGACCATCTTGTGCGGATAGATTTGATGGCCGGTGTCCCAAATCAGGCGATCACGTTCGAAATCGAAGACCGTGTGGAGGGCCAGCGTCAGTTCGATGACACCCAAATTGGAGGCGAAATGGGCCGAGCGCGTTCCCAATAGGCGGCACATCGCCTCGCGCATTTCCGCCGCCAACTGCTGCAATTGGGCGACCGACAGCTCTTTCAAATCCGCAGGCGACTTGATGCGAGAGAGCAAGGAATCCATCAACGCTTCCGCTCCGCGATAAAACGAGCCAGGGCCGTGAGATGGCGAGCATCGGCGCCGAGACCTTCCACGGCTCGACAGGCCTGGTCGACCGCGGCCGCCGCGCGGCGACGACTTTCGTCGATACCCAGCAGCCCCGGAAAAGTCAGCTTGCTTCGGTCCTGATCCTTGCCGAGCCGCTTCCCCACAACATCTTCCTCACCTTCTACGTCGAGAAGGTCATCCGTGATCTGGAACGCCAGGCCCAGGCACCGACCGTACTCGGCCACGGCGCGGCGCCGCCGGTCGTCGGCCCCGGCGAGGACCGCGCCCAGCACCAGCGAGACCTCAATCAGAGCGCCGGTCTTTCGCCGATGAATATGTTCCAGCAACTCCGGCGAATGCCCCCCCTTTTCGGCCAGGATATCATCCACCTGTCCGCCGACCAGCCGGCACGGACCGGCGGCCTCCGCCAACAAGGCACAACACTCCCCCGCCTTCTCCTTAGGAGAAGTATGCTTAGCGAGCACCTCAAAGGCAAGTGTCAAAAGCGCATCACCCGCCAAAATCGCCGTCGCCTCATCGAATTGTCGATGACAGGTTGGTCGCCCCCGCCGCAAGTCGTCATCGTCCATCGCGGGAAGGTCGTCATGGATCAGCGAATACGCATGGATCATCTCGACGGCACATGCTGCGGGAAGAGCGTCCGAGATGCGGCCCCCGCACGCCTCGGCGGCGAGCAGCACCAAGAGAGGACGCAATCGCTTGCCCTCGGCCAAGAGGCTGTAGCGCATGGCCTCACGGAGTCGAGGCGGACAATCCTCCGGCAATCGCGTGAAGCCATCCAGCGCGGAATCGACCGACCGCCTCAATGCGTCCAGGTGGAGTTGTGTATCTTCCCAACAAACGGTGCCGGCCATGATTCCGTCGCTCCCCGGTTCTTCATCCCCGGCAGCCTCGATTCGCTCCCGCTGCATCGAGACCGTACTTTGAAGATCGTCCCCTCAGCCCGGTCCGGGCCCCTGGTCATTTCCCGAGTTTGTCCAGGTTCGTGCGTCGCGCCGTTTGCTCCGCGACTCGCGTTTTTCCTCCAACGAGGCGTCCTCCTCGCGATACGATTGCAAAATCGGTTGGCCCTCGGCGTCGCTGCCGGTCACGATTTGAATCCGCTGCTCCGCATCCATCAGGAGTCGGTGGCAGACTCGGACCAGGCGAACGCCTTTTTCATACTCGGCCAAGGACTCCTCCAACCCCAATTCCCCGCTCTCCAGGCGGAGAACGACTCTCTCCAAATCCGCCAAGGCCTCCTCGAACGACGGCCGCCGCTCTTCGGAAGGACTCTCACCGGTCTCCGCATGATCTGGTGCCACCGCCGGATCCTCCCTGCCCTGGAACCGCCCCCGACGCCGCCGACCGGCAGCAATCATTCCCATTCGATGGTTGCCGGCGGCTTAGAACTGATATCGTACACCACGCGATTCACTCCGGAAACCTCGTTGATGATGCGGGTGGCGATTCGGGCGAGCAAATCGTACGGCAAGCGAGACCAATCGGCCGTCATGAAATCCTCGGTATCCACCGCCCGGATTGCCACGACATCCTCGTAGGTCCGCGCGTCGCCCATCACGCCCACGGATTGCACGGGCAAAAGCACGGCGAAGGCCTGGGCGGTCTTGCGGTACCAGCCCGCCTTGCGAATCTCCTCCAACGCAACGGCATCCGCGCGGCGAAGAATCTCCAATCGCTCCTTCGTGACCTCCCCCACGCACCGCACGGCCAAGCCCGGTCCGGGAAACGGGTGCCTCCAAACGATGTCCTCCGGCAATCCGAGCTGCAAGCCCAATTGCCGGACTTCGTCCTTGAACAGGTCGCGCAGCGGTTCGATCAGCTCGAAGCTCATGTTTTCCGGCAGACCGCCCACATTGTGGTGCAACTTGATCGTCGCCGCCGGACCGTCTCGTAAGCCGCCGCTCTCGATCACGTCGGGGTACAGCGTCCCCTGCGCCAAGAACCTGGCATTCGGAATTTCGGCCGCCGCTTCATTGAAACAATCCACGAACACGCGGCCGATGATGCGGCGCTTTTCCTGGGGATTGACGACCCCTCGCAGGGCTTCCAGAAACCGCTCTTCGGCACGCACGACGTGCAAATCGGTGCGAAAATGTTCCGTGAATTCCCGGATGACGCTTTCCACTTCTCCCTGGCGGAGCAAGCCGTTGTCCACCAGGATGCACGCCGCTCGGTCCCCAATCGCACGGGATAAGAGCGCAGCCACGACCGAGGAATCGACGCCGCCCGACAACCCGCAGATGACGCGGTCCTCCCCTACCCTCTCGCGAATCTCGGCCGTCACCTGTTCGGCGAAATCCTCCAAACGCCAGTTGCCGCGGCAACCGCAAATATCACGGACGAAATTGCGCAGGATTTGCCCGCCCACAGGCGTGTGCGTGACTTCGGGGTGAAATTGCAACCCGTAGAGCGGCCGCTTTCGGTGACGGACGGCGGCGAGCGGGCAGCTCGCCGTGGCGGCCAACGGCACGAAATCCGCCGGAATCGCGGTGACCTGATCGCCGTGGCTCATCCACACCTGGAACTCCTCCGGCAGGCCGCGCAGCAAGTCGTTCTGCTCAAGCACGCGGCATTGCGCGCGACCGTATTCCCGGCTGCGTCCGCTTTCGACCCGCCCCCCCAAAGCCTGGCACACCAACTGCATTCCGTAACAGATTCCCAGGATCGGTATCGGCAATTGAAACAGGTCGGGATCGCAGCGGGGACTGTCTTCCCCCTGAACACTGGCCGGACCGCCCGAGAACACCAAACCGCGAGGCGCGATTTCGCGAACCCTTTCGGCCGAGATGTCGTGCCGCACGATCAGGGCATACACATTCTGCTCGCGAATCCGCCGCGCGATGAGTTGTGCGTATTGCGAGCCGAAATCCAAAACGAGAATCTTTTCTTCGGTCAGGTCGGTCATCGAGAAAAACGGCTCCGCATCGCCTCAAATGGTCCCGCTTCCCGGCACCGCATCGAAAGGAAAAAGGGCGAACCCGCCGAGGGGACCGCCCTTGATGTTCCGGAATCATGAAACCTCGACTGGGAGGCTCGCGTGGAATCTCGCGTCCGCGAGGCCCTCGCTTCACCGTTTCGGGAACAGCGTTCCGCCGTAGATCGCCGTATCGCCCAGCATCTCCTCGATCCGCAGAAGTTGGTTGTACTTCGCGATGCGATCGGTACGCGAGGCGGAGCCGGTCTTGATCTGGCCGGTCCCCAAAGCCACGGCCAGGTCGGCGATGGTGGTGTCCTCGGTCTCACCGCTGCGGTGGCTGATCACGCAGGTGTACCCGGCCCGGCGTGCCATGTCGATGCACTCGAGGGTCTCGGTCAAGGAACCGATCTGATTGACTTTGATGAGGATACTGTTGGCGACGCCCAACTCGATGCCTTTGGCCAGTCGCTTCGTATTGGTGACGAACAAATCGTCGCCCACGATCTGCACCTTGCCGCCCAACTGCTTGGTCATCAAGGCCCAGCCGTCCCAATCGTCCTGGTCACACCCGTCCTCGATCGAGCAGATCGAGTATTTCTCGATCCAAGAGTCCAGCATTTCCACGACGGCGGCGGCGGAGTACTCCTTGCCGCCCAACTTGTACACGCCCTGTTTACCCTCCACGGCCAATTCGCTGGCGGCCACGTCCAAAGCGATGAAGACCTGCTTGCCCAGCTCGTAACCGGCGCGATCGACCGCCTCCTGAATGCACTTCAAGGCGTCTTCATTGCTTTTCAAATCGGGAGCGAAACCGCCTTCATCGCCCACGTTGGTGGAGAGATTGCGATCCTTCAACACCTTGCGCAGATTGTGGAACACCTCGCAGCCGCACCGGATCGCGTCGGCGAAGCTGGTGAAACCCAACGGCATGATCATGAACTCTTGGATGTCCACGTCGTTGTCGGCGTGGGCTCCGCCGTTGATGATGTTCATCATCGGGGCCGGCAACACGCGTGCCCCGACGCCCCCCAGATAACGGAACAAGGGCAAGCCGCAATAGTCGGCAGCCGCGTGCGCCGTCGCCAACGACACCCCCAGGATGGCGTTCGCGCCGAGCTTGCTCTTGTTTTCCGTGCCGTCCAATTCCAACATCCGGGCATCCACACCGGCTTGGTCCAAGGCATCCATGCCGCAGATTTCGTCAGCCAGCTCTTCGTTGACGTTCGCCACCGCCTTCTCGACGCTCTTGCCCAGGTACTTGGCCGGGTCCTTATCGCGAAGCTCCAAGGCCTCGTGCGTCCCGGTGCTGGCCCCGCTGGGCACCGCCGCTCGCCCCGACGATCCGCTCTCCAGCATCACGTCCACTTCGATCGTCGGATTGCCGCGGCTATCCAAGATCTGCCTAGCACGAATGTCAGCAATGGTGGAACTCATGGGTCATCCTTTCTCAAGCCCTTCGGAAGCGGAGTCGCACATTCTACACGGTGAACGCCGGATCTCTTGGACCGGATTTCTCCTAAGTTCTTTCCCACAACGGGAAAAAACAGTCCTCCGCGACGATTGATCATTACCCCCGGTAAACTCGCCGTACTCGCATCGGCAACGCCCTTATTATGTCATCTCCCACACCGGTCGAACAGGGTGCACCCCCCTTTAGATGCAACCCATGACCGCTACGGGACAGCCGGATCGAGCATGGAGCATCGACGCTCCCAATCGCCGCGCCGAAAAAAAAAGCGAGCGTCGTGCCCCCCCGGGCAGGACGCTCGCACGGACGTCGGTCGCCCGTGCGCTTTCACGCGTACTGCGCACAGCGCCGGGGCCTAATCACGATCAATACTCGCGGGAGGTGGTGATCCCCGGCATGGGGACGGGATACTTGCCGTCCGGGCCGGGCTGCAACGGAGCGGGAGAATCCTCGGTGAGCTGATCCAACCCCGGCGCCATCTCGTGATCGCTGTTCAGGATGTCCTCGTAGGTCACCTCTTGCCCGGTATGGGCGGCCATGCGGCCCATGGAGGTCACCAAGCTGGCCCGGACGCCCCGCTCCACTTCGTTGTGCGGCTGATCGTTCAGAATCGCCGCGATCAGGGCGTTCCACTCGTTTTGATAGGGGTCCTGCTCCTCGGGAGCGACCCGGGATTCCCAGACCTGCTGCGAGCGGTCCGGCAATTGACCCTTGAAAATGGCCGAGGGCATGCCGCAATCCCCGTTCCGCGACGCTATCGCCGAACCTTTTGATCCGTGGAGGTAGCTGGAATAGACGTCCTGGCAACCCGTCATGCAGCGACCGTCGAAGGACATCTTGCTGCCGTCCGGATAGGTGTACTCGATCGCATAGACGTCGAAGTTCTGATCGACGTAGGGCACTCCTTCCGGACCGATGCGGTAGTGCCGTCCGCCCAGGCCCTGGGCCTTGATGGGCCAGTCGTTCTTAAGCCAGGCCAAATGGTCGATGATGTGGATGTAGAAATCGCTGTAGCAGCCGCCCCCGGCCCAAAGGAAGCTATGGAACCGCTGCACTTGGTATCTCAATTCGCTGATGCCCTCCGGCTTAGGCAACGAGGCGAAGAAGCCGATGGGCCCGTGCATCCGGTACCCGCGTTGATGGATGATGTCGCCGATCTCTCCGTCGTGCACGCGCTTCGCCAGCTCTTGCAGGGCACGGCTGTGACGCGACATCAGGCCGACGCCGACCTTCAGATTCTTCTCCACGGAGCGCTTGGCCAACTCGAACATCCGCCGGCTGGTCGGCCCATCCACCGTCACCGGCTTTTCCATAAAGACGTTCAAACCCTTCTCGATGGCGTAGGTGAAATGGACCCAACGGAAGGCGGGCGGGGTCGCCAAAATGACCACATCTCCCGGACGCAAGCAATCCATCGCCTTGCGATAGGCGTCGAAGCCGAGGAACTTCCGCTCCTCCGTCACCTCCATCTGCGACGCGAATCGTTGGTGGAGGCTCTCGTAACAACCGGTGAGTCGATTGGGGAATACGTCGGCCATGGCCACTAACTTGATGGGCACGTCCTTCACGGACATGGCGTTGGCCGCCGCCCCGCCGCCGCGCCCGCCGCATCCCACAAGCGCGATCCGAATCGTGTTATCCTCGGCGGCGTGAGCGCCCGAGAACGCGGCGCCGGCCAAGGTCGAGGCCACCGCGACGCGACCGGTGGTCTTTAAGAAACTACGGCGAGATGCCCCGGAAAGAGGCTGACTCATGGGGAAACCTCCGACAGATGGAACGTGAGAGCGGTAACAACGACGGTGGGCGCCGCACCAAACACGGTTTTCGCGGCGCACGCCCTATTTTGACACGCCCCGTGAGGATGTCAACATGCCGCTCTCATGCAAGCAGGGATCCCGCGCCGGCACGCGCGACCTCGGCCGGGACGGTTGCGTGCGCAACGGCTTGCGATAACCGACCCGCCCCGCTCGCACCTGCGCGAGCCCCAGCCGAACGATCTTCGTAGGGTCCTTTGCAGGGTCGCGGAAGGCCCCGGCGCACCGCCTCAGCGCGGCTTCGGGGCAAAGCTCCCCATGACCGCCTCTTCGAGATCGTGGAAGGCCGGCAAAACCGTGCTCAAACCCAATCGTTCGAGCAGCTCTCGATCCTTATCGGCCAACGCGCATAGCCGGAGCAATCCGCCGCTAGCGTCCACGAATCGATGCACCGCCAGAAGCTCGTTGATCAGAAACGCGCTCAGACTCTCCAGCCGATCCAGTTCCAAAACGACACGATCGGCCAGGCATCGGTCGATCAACTCGCACAAATCCTTGGCCAGCGGCGTGCGATCCGCGCGGCGATCGGGCGGGATACATTGGATCACCAGCCAACCTTCGCCCCGCCGTACCTCGAAGTCCCAACCCGTCCGTACGGTCTTCATGGCATCCTCCCGGCCGAAAAAAGAGAAACAGAGGCCTAAGCTCGAGCGAAGATGCTGATCGGAGGAGATGGTCCAGAGGTTATTGTAACCCCGTGCCGAACCGGGCCAATCACCCGAAAGGGTTGAGCGCATGCCGCGTCGGTGCTATCGACACAATACCGCCGCGGATGCATGCAGTGACGGCACCGGAAGGTTCCAGCGTTGCATTCCTGGGAGCCGGTCTGCGGTGGGAGTGATGCCTCGCCCGCCCGAGTTCTTCTCACGACCCGGCCGGAAAGAACGGAAACAGCTTGCGGATTTCGTCCCGCGAAGGTTGCCGCCCGTACTCGCACACCTCGAAGGCTTCGGCATACTGCACTCGGGAGCCCGCCTCACGGCCGTAGAGTTCGATCAACTTCTCGCGGAACCTCTCAGCAGTGGCCGCAAAACGGCGACGGAAGTTCTCCCGGGCGCGCTGCCTGGCCGCCTCGTATTCCTCGGGCGTCTTGGGAGCCGTTTCGGCCGACCCCAATGCCCCGCCCTCCACGAACTGCGATTCGATGGCGACCAGGGCGTCGAGCTTCTTTTCGATCACCGCGTCGATGGCTACCACGATGTCGGCGCGGAAAGGATTGGGGGTCTGAAAGCGATCCTCGGAGAAGAGATACACGGGGTTGCTCTTCAACGGCGGCACATCCGGACAGAAGAACGGCACCGCGACCATGTAGGCGGAATCCTGCATCAGCACGCCCGTGTAACGGTGATCCGGGTGATAATCATTGGGCCGATGCCCGATGACAATGTCGGCACCCCAGAGGCGAATCAGCCGCGTCATGGTGCGACGGTTTTCCAGGGTCGGCATCAGTTCTCCGTCGTGGATGTCGAGGACTTCCGTGGTAATGCCCAGGATTTCCGCAGCCCGTTGCACTTCGCCGATCCTTCGCTGAGCCAACGGTCCGCCTGCCATACCCCAATGCCCGATGTCTCCATTAGTCATGGAGACGAACTTGACGGCATGGCCCTGCTCCGCCCATAGGGCGGCCGCGCCGCCGGCGCGAATCTCGCAATCGTCCGGGTGCGCGCCGAAGACGATCACGCGGATGGGGCGCGGTTCTTCAGCCGCCGCCCGCGGCGAGCCCCAGAACGTCTCCAACGCGAACACGCATAACACCAAGATCCCGCACCCCACCCTCAACAGTTTGGTGCGATGGAGGCTATGAACGCCGATCCGCCCACAACTCGGCGACGCTCGACGGATGCGCAAAGTCTTCATGCAACGGTTCCCCCCAATGGACCCAACGTGACAAAGAACCCTCTCTCGATGCCGAAACTCAACCGGCCGTCGACAACGGTACAATCTATCCGCCGACACGACCCGCGGCAAACGTTTTCCCGTCTGGCAGAGGATGCCACGTTCCGCGGGGTCGTGCCGCAATGACACCGGTTGCGGTAGGGCGTGCTTCCGACCGACGGACCGTTACGACGGTTCCTTGAGATTGCGATTGATCGCCGCGGTGCTTACCATGACGTGCCGAACGGGACCGAACCAGATTACGCAGCTTGGATGGGAGCGATGTCCGATGCAAACGCACATCCGTAACGCACGGAAAGGCCGGCGAGTTCTTTTGTTGGCGGCATTGGTGGGCGGCATCCCGATGGCGGCCGTTCACCTGCCGGCGGGTCGGCATCTTGCATGCGCATGCGAGGCGGCCGAAGCCGTCGACGTCTTGCAATCGCCGCCGCCTCGGGAGCCGCCCGCTCTTCGTCCGGCATCCCCGTTTCGATGGGAGGACCTCGGCAATCGCGCGGCGGCAGAGCTGGGTTTTCTCGATGTCACGGCGGCTCCGTTCCATGCCGATCCCAGCGGGCGCGAAGACGCCACGAGCGCCATCCAGGCGGCCGTGGATTTCGCCCGGGAAAACCAACTCGTTTGCTACCTTCCGGCCGGCGACTATCTCGTATCCGACACGATCGTTTGCGAGCAGTACCGCCGCCTGCGTCCCGACGGCGTTTCGCGATTCGGCGACCGCAACCACCCGTGCGTTCTGATGGGCGAGCGCGGCGGCCCGCGGCGGTCGCGCCTCATCTTGGCCCCCCGCAGCCCGGGCTATGATGATCCCCAACGCCCCAAATACGTGGTCCACTTTTGGGCGCCCGGCGCCGGACGCGAAGCCCCCGTCGATCAGCCGCAACCGAACATTTCCATGAACCAAATGTTGCTGGCTATCGACATCGTCATCGGCGAAGGCAACCCCGGCGCAACGGCCGTGCGACATCGCGCCGCGCAAGGGTCGGGCGTGCAGGACTGTGTGCTCGACGTCCGCCACGGGTACTGCGGCCTGGAAGGCGGGGCCGGCTCCGGCGGAAGTCACGCTCGGGTCACCATCCTGGGCGGACAAATCGGCTTGGACCTCCGCGAAACGCAACCCGCCCCCACCGTCACCGGATTCACCTTGGTCGGCCAAAGCCGGGCGGCCGTTGTGTGCGGCAGTCGCCAAACGGCCGTCTTGGTAGGCACGGTCATCCGCTTCGCCGGCTCCGGTCCCGCCGTCGCCTCCGGTGATTTGAAGCGAGGAGCCCACCACGGGCAACTCTGCGTCATCGACAGCCTTATCGAGCACGAGCGCGGACACGGCGGCGCAGCCATTTGGTCCGAATCCGGTCTCTACTTGAGAAACGTCTATTTTCGAGGTTTCGCAGCACCCGTCGCGCAACCGGGAATCACCACGCTTCCCTCGGCTTCCCAAACCGAAGGCGATCGGAACGGATGGCGGCGCATCGTCGAGTATGCGGTGGGAGTCCCGCAGACCGCCACGGCCTGGAACTGGAACCGGCAACGCTACACCTATCCCTCGCCGATCTATTTGGACGGAATGAAGCTGGATCAGCCGTACTATCTGGAAAGCGAGGAAGTGTCGGCGCCGCCCGCCGATCTGCAAGCCCGTCACATTTGGGACGACCGGTTTCCGCATTGGCAGGCCGCCGACACTGTCAACGTGAAAGCCGCGCCGTACGGGGCAGTGGGAGACGGCATCACGGACGACACGCTTGCCATCCAGCGGGCTATCGACGATCACGCCGCGGTATTCCTTCCCAAAGGCACCTACGCGGTCTCCAAGACGATCCGTCTCCGCCCCGAGACGCGATTGATCGGGACCCATCGCTGTTTCACGTGGTTGCAACCGACGGCCGCGCCGGGCGGTGATTTTACGGATCCCAAAAACCTTCGCCCCGTGGTGGAAACGGCCGACGACTCCGAAGCCGTTACCGCCTTGGCTTTTCTCGGCATCCGATCCTTGCCGGATTCGCAGGCGGCGTATTGCCTTCATTGGCAAGCCGGGAGACGATCGATCTTCCGCGACGTGAACATCGAGTTCGCCTTTCGCGCCCGGCCGCAAGGGCTGACGATGCCGGAAGACGAGGCCGAACTCTCGCGGCTCTTCCGCCATCCCTTGGTCTTGGTAGACGGCAACGGCGGAGGGCGATGGTATAACTTTCACCAGGAGAGTTCCTCGGGGCACGGGCCGGAGTATCGACACATCTTGATCCAAGGCACGCGGCAACCCCTGCATATGTATCAGTGCAACCCCGAGCACGCACGCAGCCGGGCGAATCTGGAAATCCGCGACGCCGAAAACGTCTTTCTCTACGGCGTCAAGGGCGAGTATTACCGCCCCATTGTGCAAATCACAGACAGCCGCCGCGTGGGGATTTTCGGTTACGGAGGGAACGCCGCTGCTCCGCCCGGCGGAGCGCTCTTCGTCGTCGAAAACTCGACCGATTTCGTGCTGGCCAATCTCGTCGATTCACCGCGATTTCCCGGCGGACAAACGGATACCCACTTCGCGGGCGACGGGGTCGATCCGGAGCTTTGGGACATGCTCATCGAGCGGACGGCGTCGGGCCGAGAAATCCGAACCGCGCCCTTGGAACGCCCGATCCTTTACAAACGCGGAGCTTGGTAATCGAGCCGCCGCTGCCGGGGTTTCGCGTAGAGACGGCGGCGACGCGAACCGGCCTACATCCGATCCACGGTTTCGATCCCCAAGAGTTGCAAACCGCGGCGGATGACGCGGCCCGTCACGTCGCACAACAGCAAACGACCGGCGCGGACCTCCGGCGACGGGGCCTGGAGCACGGGGCACTCCTGGTAGAACGTGGAAAAGCGGTTGGATAGATCGAACAGATACGCTGTGAGTTGGTGCGGTCGATAATCCTCCAAGACCAAGTCCAGGGCCTCGGGAAAGCGGAGGATCTCCAAAATCAGCGCCCGTTCCGCCGGATGCGTCGATCGGATCTCCGCCCCGCTCGCACGCAAGGCCGCGACGTCGACGCCCCCTTTGGCAAAAATATTTTGAATGCGGGCGTAGGCGTACTGCATGTACGTACCCGTGTTCCCCGTCATGGCCAACATCTTGTCGTAGCTAAAGACGTAATCGCTACTGCGATTTTGGGACAGATCGGCATACTTCAAGGCGCCGATACCCACGACTTCGGCCACGCGGCGGCGTTCCTCGGGAGACAGCTCGGGGCCCTGCGGCTTGGCGTCGTCATTGGCGGCGACGATCGCCGCCGCGCGACGCACGGCCTCATCCAACAGCGACTCCAACCCGACGGTATCCCCGGCCCGTGTGCGAAAGGGCCTGCCGTCCTCCCCCAGCACCGTGCCGAAGCTGACGTGCTCCAGCGTCACGTCGCGGTAGCCCAGCATCCTCGCCGCGGCGAAAAGCTGCCTGAAGTGCAGGCTTTGGCGATGATCGACCACGTACAGCACGGCATCGGGGTGCCAGTTCTCCATCCGCCATCGAAGCGTCGCCAAGTCGGTGGAGGCATAGAGAAACGCCCCGTCCTGTTTGCGAATGATCATCGGGGCGGGCAGATCGTCGAAGAAGATGCAGACCGCCCCGTCGCTGATTCGGGCGATTCCCCGCCGCAATAGCTCCTCGGTCAAACCGGGCAATTGATCGTGGTAGAAACTTTCTCCCAGCGTGTAGTCGAAGCGGATGCCCAAGCGTTGATAGATGCGCTCCATTTCGTCGCGGCTGTGCGGCAAGAATTCCCGCCACAGCCGGAGATTCTCCTCGTCGCCGGCGTGCAGTTTCGCCGTTTCGGCCAACACGGCCTTGCCGATATCCGGGTGCGCGGCGGCCCAAGCGGACCACTGGGGATCCCGCTCCACCTCGTCCACCAAGGCCTTGGCGGCCTGCCAATCCCGCTCGGCATCGGTCAGCGCGACCTCGGCTCGGCGCAGTTCCTTCTCCACTTTTGCCCGAGCCGTTTCATCGGCGGCGATTTGTTCGCGCAGCTCTTGCACGGCGGCACGGCGCCGTTCCACCTCCGCCTCGCGCTCGGGCAGCGCCGCCTTGCTCTCTTGGTAGTCCATCAACCGCCGAACCACGCGGTAGATCCGGGCCAACTCGGCCACGGGATTGCTGCGGTAGCCTTGCGGGTCGAGAAAGTGCCGGTAGCCGTAAAGGATCATCCCGAATTGCGTGCCCCAATCACCGATGTGATTGTCGCTGATCACCCGGTGTCCGACGAATTCCAGCGTCCGATAGAGCGCGTCCCCGATGACCGTGGAGCGAATGTGACCCACGTGCATCGGCTTGGCGACGTTAGGAGCCGAGTAGTCGAGAACGAACGTCCGCGGCGTTTCCACCGCCGGAACGCCCAACCGCTCGTCGTGGATCAGCGCATTCACGCGGCGGATCAGATAGTCGTCGTTCAAACGGAGATTGATGAAGCCCGGTCCCGCCAATTCCGGCGGCTCCGCCAGATCGGCCACGTCCAACCGTGCGACGATTTCGGCGGCCAGATCGCGCGGCTTTTTTCCCAGCCGCTTGGCCAACGGCATGGCCAAATCGGCTTGGTAGTCGCCGAATCGCTCATTCTGACTACGGTGGATGAGGGCCAGGTACTCCGCCGTGGAATCGACCAGACCGCTCAGCGCCGCATGAAAACGCGCACGCAGTTCGCCCAGAACACTCTTGCCTCCGGACACGCCGCACTCCTTCAGGGCATTTGGGGGGATGATGAGGGGGAGAAGTCCACGCGTCGGGCGCCGGCCCAAAGGTCCTCCAACGCGTAATACGCCCGCAATTCCGGGTCGAATAAATGCACCACGACGTCGCCGTAATCCAAGAGAATCCAGCGGCTGTCGCCCACCCCTTCCAAGCCGATGCGTCGGGCGCCTTCACGTTTGGTCAGAACATCGTCGATGTTTTCGCTCATGGCGTGGAGTTGGCGGCGACTGGAACCGGTAACGATCACGAAGTAATCGAAGAAACCGGTTTGCTCCCGCATGTCGAGGATGACGATATCCCGGCCCTTCAGCTCCGCCGCCGTTTCCGCGGCCGCCAAGGCCCGCCGCAGCGATGCCCCGGCGGCGTCGCCCTCGTGAGACACCCTTTCCGCGAAACTCACCCGGCCGAACTCCTTCTTCGACGAAAACTTGCCATGAACCGCCGCGCTTGCGCACGCCTCGCGCCCGCCGGCACTGCGAAACTCCGCCTCGATTCTTTCATTCTAACCAAGGCCGAAATCGTGGAACACGCGGGGCGAAACCGTCTCGGCTAGAACCGCTGCACCATGGTGCCGCCTACCCGGCGTACCAAGTGCCGCATTTCCAGCACGCTCAAGGTGGCCAAGACCTGAGAGGCGGACAAAGCGGTGGCATCGATCAAGCGATCGATGGGCACCGGATCGTCATCCAAGACCTGGAGGATCTGCCGCTCGATGGGGTTGAGCGTCAATTCCACCGGCTTTCGCACGACGGCATCGCCGGCCTTGACCGGCCGAACCAACGGCCCTAGATGCTCCAAGACATCCTCCGGCGATTCCACCAGCGCCGCCCCGTCGCGGAGGAGGCGATGGCACCCCCGGGCCTGTAATTGATCCGCGCGCCCCGGTACGGCAAAGACCTCGCGGTTCTGCTCCATCGCATGCCGAGCGGTGATCAAAGCTCCGCTTTTTTCCCCGGCTTCGACGACAATCGTCCCCAGACTCATACCGCTGATGATACGGTTCCGTTGTGGAAACCGGCCTCCATGGGGTGCCGCGCCGGGCGGGAACTCGCTCACCAAGGCCCCTTGTTGGAGGATATCTTGCGCCAGGTTGGCATGTTCCGGAGGATAGACGTTGTCCACGCCGCTGCCGAGCACCGCCACGGTCCGCCCGCCGGCAGCCAAGGCCCCCCGATGCGCGGCGGCGTCGATGCCCCGTGCCAGGCCGCTGACCACGGTCAGCCCCGCGCGTGCCAGACCGCCCCCCAATCGTTCCGCCATCGTCAAGCCGTAGTGCGAGGCATGGCGCGTACCCACGACGGCGATCGCCAACTCGTCTTCCGGCTTGAGTTCACCACGAACGAACAGCAGCGGCGGCGGATCGGGGATTTCCCGCAGCAAGCGCGGATACCGCGGGTGTTCCTCCCAGAGGACGTCGATCCCGAGGCGCGAGCACTCGTCCAGGACGGCGGAAGCCTCCCCGACGGCCGGCGGCTGCCGAAGACCGCGAATCAAGCGCGGCCCTACGCCGGGTACCCCCGCCAAGTCTTCCCCCGATGCCTGGAACACACCATCCGGCGTACCAAACCGCGCCACGAGAAGGTGATACGTCCGCGAACCGACGCCCGGCACCATCGCCAAACGCACCACCGCCAGCAGCCGCCGCCGGTAAGCATCGTCTGGGATAAACGCCGGTTCCATCGCATGCGTCCCGTCTTCGGCCGGCCATTTCGGTCGCGCGTTCCCGACCGCGCCGCCTCCCCAGCCATCACGCCCGAGGCCGCGAACGATCGCAAACGCCCATTCTACGCACGGCCGGGCGACTCCGGAAACGGCCGCGGGCCGTCACGCCGGGAACATCTCGCGGACCAACCTTTCCACCTCTTTCAGCCATTCCGCTCGCTGCTCCGGGCTGCTCATCACAATCGACTCGAAGTTGCGGCGGCGGAAATCCTGCAAACCGCAAAAACCGAAGATGCAGTTCTTCCAAAGGTTTTCCAAGGGATCGCCGTACAACCGCAACTCGTCTTCGCGAGGCGTGTTCGAGGTCGTTATCACCAAGGCCCGCTTGCCCTTCAGGTAACCGACCACTCCCTCGGCCGAGATGTCGTAGGCCACGCCTTGACGAAACACGCGGTCCACCCATCCCTTCAGGACGGCCGGCGGCTGCCCCCACCAGTTGGGATGGACGATCACATAACCGTCCGCCGACGCCAGCTCCTCGCAATGGCGGCGGATTTCCGGAGGTACTGGGGCATTCTTCGGAATCTGCTCGTGCGGAAGAATCGGATCGAATCGTTCGGCATACAGATCGTGATAGACCGTCCGATGACCGGCCTGCTGAAGAACCGCCAACGCCGTTTGCGCGATCGCGTCGCAAAAACTGCCTTGGCGCTGATGTCCCAAAATCACCAATACGTTCATGAGTCTCCCTCCCGTTTCCTTATCGCCGGCATCGGCAACCGTCGGCCGCGGGGCGGGGCATGCGGGCGGCTTACCTCCTCCGCGGGCAAGAACGGCCTCATGGTAACCGATCCCGCGATGCCGCAACGGCAGTCGTGCTCGCCTCGCCCCCCTCGCCCGAACTCCGGCGGTTTCGGTCCATCACCGGCGAGTAAGGCGCCACTTCCTCTCCCGCGGCGACAAACGCGTCGATCACCTCTTGGGGAATGCGGCAGGGTTTGCCCGTGGCGTAGGCCACGTAGGCCCAATGCGTTTCCGCGCGTGCCAAGAGCAGTGCGTCCGCGGCACGGTAAATGCGGTACCGGCGCACGGAAGTCACCTTCTTGAAGCTCGCCACCCAGGTTTGCACGACGACCTCGTCACCCAACCGCGCCGGCTCCAGATACTCGATGTAATGCGACCGCACGACCCAACCGCTACCCAGGGCCAAGTGCCGCCGACCGGGCCAACCCTGGGTGTCGGAGTGGGCCACGGCGGCGTCCTGAAGCCAGCGCACGTAAACCACGTTGTTGGCGTGGCCCAGCAGGTCGATTTCGTCGGCCCGCACTCGGTGTCGATACAAGAAGACGTCCGGCATGCGTTCTCGAATTCCCCATGGCGACCTGGCAACCGCCGCCCCGCACCGGCGGCACCCTGGCCGGATTCCACGAACGGTCACGCAAGACTCGCCATCAACCCATCTCGGCGCTGACGCCGCCGGCGGCAGGCAGGTATGCTAGTCTTACGTAATCCGCGACCATTCGGTGCGCGCTGAATCGCCATGCCAAGGAACTGATGGAGTTCATCATGCGGCGGAGCCACTGCTGCGGCAGGCCGTTCTCGTCCACGTCATAGAACATGGGGATGACCAAGTTCTCGAGCACTTCGTAGAGGCTTTGGGCGTCCCGGCCGTCGGTCACGTTCGGGTCGGAATGGCTGGTTCCGGAGCCGATCGCGAAGCCGTTCGCCCCGTCGTAGGCCTCCGCCCACCAGCCGTCCAAGACCGACATGTGCAGCGCCCCGTTGAGAACCGCCTTTTGCCCGCTCGTCCCGGACGCCTCCAACGGCCGGCGGGGATTGTTCAGCCACACGTCCACGCCTTGCACCATGTGCCGACACACGTTGATGTCGTAGTCCTCGATGAACACGATCCGGTGGGCGAAGCGAGGATCCTTCCGCAAATTCGCGATCCTCTGGATCAATTCCTTGCCGGGAACGTCGCGAGGATGCGCCTTGCCCGCAAAAATGAACTGGACGGGCCGGTGAGGATCGTTCAGTAGGCGGTTCAACCGCTCCTCGTCGCTCAGCAGCAACGTCGCTCTCTTGTACGTCGCAAAACGCCTTCCGAACCCGATCGTCAAGACCGTGGGGTCGAGCACGCTCCGCGCCATCTCGATCACTTCGTCCGGTTCCTCGCGCCGGCGGCACTGGCGACTGATGCGGCGGCGGACGAACGAAATGAGCTGCGTCTTCAACGTCAGGTGCGTTTCCCATAATTCGCCCGGATCCACCCGGAAAATGCCCTGCCAGACCTCCGGTTCCCCCATGCGTTGATACCAGTCGGGCGAGAAGTAGCGGTCGTAAAGCAACTTCATCTGCCAGGCCAACCAACTGGGAATATGCACGCCGTTGGTGATGTGCCCGATCGGTACCTCGTCCTCGATCCGCCAACTGTAGAGCCGCGACCACATATTGCGCGTGACGCGGCCGTGCAGCGCGCTGACGGCGTTGGCCTTGTGCGAGCACTTCAGGGCCAGTACGGTCATGCAAAACGTCTCGCCGCCGTCGTTGGGGTTGACGCGCCCCAAACCCATGAGTTGATCGTGCGAGATGCCCAGGGCGTCGCGGAGCGGTCCCAAGTGCTCTTCGATCAAACCGCCGTCGAAACGATCGTGTCCCGCAGGTACCGGCGTGTGGGTGGTAAACACGGTGCTGTGAGCGGTTTCGCGAAAGGCATCGTGGAAGCTCAAACCGTCGTCCATCATCCTTTCGCGCATCACCTCCAATACGGCGAACGCGCTATGCCCTTCGTTGAGGTGATATACGCCCGGTTTGATTCCCACGGCCCGCAGCGCGCGCACGCCGCCCACTCCCGCCACCAATTCCTGCCGGATCCGCGTGCGATTGTCGCCTCCGTATAACCGGCTGGTAAGATCGCGATCCTCCGGACTGTTGCCGTCCACGTCGGTATCCAGCAGATAAACGCTGACCCGACCGACACGCATCAACCAGACCTTGGCCCTCAAGACGCCCGTGCGGGTCTCGATCTGCACGATGATGGGGCTCCCCTCCTCGTCCGTGGCCAGTTCCAGGGGGAGTTTCTCCACACGGACGTCGATATACTCCTCTTCCTGCAAGCCTTCGTGATTGAGATGCTGCTTGAAATATCCCTGATCGTAGAACAGCCCCACGGCCACCAGGGGCACGCCCAAGTCGCTGGCGCTCTTGCAATGGTCGCCGGAGAGTACCCCGAGCCCGCCCGAGTAGATCGGCACCGACTCGTGAATGCCGTATTCCAAAGAGAAATAGGCGACCGGCTTCGATCCCAATACGCCCGCGTTCGTCCTGGCCCAAAGCGGCCGCTCACTGAGGTACTCCTTTAGCCGCCGATACGCCTGGTTGATGCGGCTGTGCAGCGAAAGCTCGGAAATGCGGATTTCCAAGCGTTCCGGGGTGATTTCGGACAGCAGCGCAACGGGGTTGTGATCCAATTGCCGCCAACGTATCGGATCCAATTCCCGAAACAGATTGATCACGTCCGGCTGCCAGGTCCACCAGAGATTCTTTGCCAAAGTCAGGCATTTCTGGTACATCGTGTCGGCGGAAAGGGAAGTCGAGATGCCCTGCACCCCGGTCTTCGACGCCAACGTATCCATGGGACCCATCATTCCGTATGCTCCTGTCTTTCTGCCGCTTGCAAGGAAACCAAGCAGGGAGAACTGATTCCGGAATTCTTACCGCGATGATCGCTCGCGTGTGCGGGCGCGAATCCATCATATCAAAGCGGCACTCCCCATGCGTGGGGAGTGCGCCGCGATTAAAGCATCTCCGAATTGTACGAAAAAGCGGGCCGAAGCTCTATACGGGAAGGAATGAAAAGAACCGCACCTTGCCTCCCAACCAATCCGGACGTCGGCCCCCAGAGGTCGGGCAAGCGTAGCGCCTTCCAATAGCAATATACCGAGCTTTGGACACGGATCGAAGGGCGGAACGCCGCGCAGTCATGCGGACTTCCAGGCTGAAACCCGAACGGGAAGGGAGCGTCTCGGCGATCCTAGGGCGCGTCCGTGATCCGCGCCGCCGCCCAATCGGCCGGCGGACGAAAGAAGCGGTTCGGCCGGAAGCGACATTATTGTCGCAACAAGGCGAGGACGGCTTGCGGATTCTGATTCGCGATGGACAGTACCGAAACACCCGACTGGACCAGGATTTGGGCCCGGGTCAAAGCCGCGCTTTCCGCCGCGAAATCGGCGTCGCGGATGGCGCTTTCCGCCGCGGTCAGGTTTTCCAAGGCGTCGTTCAAGGAGCTGATGTTGGTCTCGACCGTGGTGCGTTGGAAGGCCCCCAGCCGCCCTCGGAGCGTGGTAATTTGGGCGATCACCTCGTCGACCACCGCCGCCGCGCCATTGACGTCGCCGGTCAAGGATTTGGGACCGCCGGATCGCAATTCGAACAGCCGCCCCGCTACACCGCCCAATTTCGCCGTGTTGACGCTCTGAATCCCGAGCCGTGCCTGCTGGTTGGATACGACGTCCGGCCCTAGTTGGAACTGAGCACCGCCGCCCACGATGCGGAAACTTGTCGTCGTCCCGTCCGCAAGGGTCTCGAAGATCGAGAATGTGAGGTCCAAAGCAGCCGTATTGATGGAAGCCTGCAAGCCTTTGCCCACGGCCCGGATACCATTTACCAGAACATCCACGTCGGTTCCGGCATTGCGCGTCGACACCCGATCGTTTTGATCGGTAACGGTAAAACTCGTGCCGTTGAGCGCTCGCACCGAAACAAACGCGTCGGACCCGTACTCATTCGCCTTGAAAACCAGTCCGGTCGTGGCGGAATCGCTATTGCCCAACAGCGCGGCGCCCCATTCGCTGCCGGCATCCACGACGCCGCCGGAGAGTTCGGCGTAGTCGGAAAGGGTCACGGCCGCCGCACCGGTACCGCCGGTACCCACCGCCGCCGTGAACAGGGCCGAGGCCG
>Ga0067045_1027938_pt1 | contig 49624 bp, 38 predicted proteins | sample TerdegcTABiofilm_FD_59184 | JGI IMG/M metagenome (GOLD analysis project Ga0067045, IMG submission 59184) | Combined Assembly of (Gp0054472, Gp0054536) Wastewater bioreactor microbial communities from Singapore -Terephthalate degrading...
GGATTTGATAATATCTCTGATTTCATCAGAGGTGTGTCGGGTAATGGTAAGTTTTTTCATAAAAACTCCTTTTTACCCTAATATACGACTTTTATTATGTAATGTCAATTATTCGGTTTAATATAAAACAAATCCTGCGGCTGTAACGTCGGACGCCGGCGATACGCCGCCTGTAAATCCCGAGCAGAATCCATGAAAATAATTAAAAAAACATTTTATTTATTAATACCTGGGAGCATTTTATGTATTGCAAAAACTGCGGCGCTTCATTAGAAAATAATTCGGCCTTCTGCCCCAACTGCGGTGCCGGCCAGAATACCGCAACCCCTGGAGCACCACCGGCGGCCAAAGATCCTAACGCTAAATCAAAAATTGTAGCCGGCCTGTTAGGAATTTTACTGGGCGGCTTCGGGATTCATAGATTTTACCTCGGTTTTATCGGTATCGGCGTGATCCAGATAATTGTGACATTCGCAACCTGTGGCATCGGTTCGTTGTGGGGCTTTATTGAGGGCATATTGATACTAGTTGGCAACATGAATACCGACGCCGAAGGCCGCCCGCTGAGCGACTAATTTATACACGAATCATTCATTTAAAAACACCAACCCGGACGGTTGGTGTTTTTAATACCGTTCAAAGGAAAACTTTATGAAACACTTATGGTATTTACTTATACCGGCCTTGATACAGTACGCCGTAAATCCGCTTTATCCGCAGGAACAGAAAAAAGATAAGGCCATTTATAAAGAAGCTAAAAATGAATTTTTCGATTCAATACAAACCGCGATCGCCGATTTCAACAAAAAGGAAAAAAAGCCGAAAATGCGTCTTGCGGTTGATTTGACAGGCATGAAAATTCCGAAATCGGTCAATGAATTCAAAAAAGGATGGTACAACGACCCGGTTTCCCAGGGCAATTCAGGCATGTGCTGGTGCTATTCCGCCACTTCGTTTTATGAATCGGAAATATTCCGTTTGCACCAACGAAAGGTCAAATTATCGGAATTATACACGGTGTATTGGGAGTACGTTGAAAAAGCCAAACGGTTTGTACGGGAACGCGGTAATTCCGTGTTCGGACAAGGGTCGCAATCCGCCGCGGTGGCTCGGATCTGGAAGCAATACGGCATCGTTCCCACGGAAGCCTACACCGGATTAAAACCCGGACAAAAATTCCATGCGCACGACGCGATGTTCGAGGAAATGCAGAGTTACCTGAACGGACTGAAAGCGTCCAATGCGTGGAACGAAGAAGCGGCCGTAGCCACCATCAAATCTATTCTGAATTATTACATCGGCGAGCCGCCATCGACGATCATGGTAGACGGCAAATCCATGACGCCGAAGGAATATCTTGAGAACTATGTGTCGCTTTCATTCGACGATTACGTTGAGTATATGTCTTTCATGAAATACAATTATGATGAAAAAGCCGAATACGAAGTCCCCGATAACTGGTGGCACGGCCGTGAATACCTGAATGTACGGCTGGATGATTTTATGAGAATCATAAAAAACGCCGTACGCAAAGGATTTACCGTATGCATCGGCGGCGACGTGAGCGAGCCGGGCTATGATGCGCATAACGAAGTCGCGATCATTCCTTCTTTTGATATCCCGTCGGCGTATATCGATGAAAGCGCCCGCCAGTTCCGTTTCGATAACGGTTCCAGCGGCGATGACCACGGCATCCATCTGGTCGGCTACCTGGAAAAAGACGGCAAAGACTGGTATCTCATCAAAGATTCCGGCAGTGGTTCACGAAACGGACCAAATAAAGGATTTTATTTCTATCACGAGGATTTCGTCAAACTGAAAATGCTGACGTTCATGGTTCATAAGGATGCGGCGGCGGATGTCTATAAAATCAAAAAGGATATGAAAGATAAGAAGTAATTGTTTAAACCGCCTCGCCGGAGGGCTAAAAAGAAGTTTTTCCTACCGGAAAAACTTCTTTTTTTTTTTTACAACCTTTTTATAACATGACGGTTACTGACGGCCATCGAGAATGTCGCTCAGGGCTTCGTTCAGATGTGGAAACAAAAACCGGTAACCGGATTCGGTCAGTCTTTTCGGCATCACCATGGGGCCAGCGACTAAAGCGGAAGCCATTTCGCCGAAAAGCAGGCGCATCGCCCGTTCGGGTATTTGGAACCACACCGGCCGCCGCAATGTTTTCCCCAACTGAATCGTAAAATCGCGCATAGTCACCGATTCGGGCGCCACCAGATTGACAGGGCCGTCCAGCGCCTCCTGGCGGATGATATGACCAACCGCGCCGGCGACATCATCCATATGTATCCATGGGAAGCCCTGCCTGCCCGAACCAATTACCGCGCCGGCAAACCAACGAAAAGCCGGTAGCATTTTTTTTAACGCGCCGCCGTTGCCGAGAACGACACCCAGCCGGATCGTTACGGTTCTGACCCCCAATCGCTCCGCTTGCATTGCCTCCTTTTCCCAGGATTGACAAAGCTCGGCCAGAAACCCGCTGCCGGATGGATAGGACTCATCGGCCGCCACATCCACGGGGTTTCCATAATATCCAACAGCGGAAGCGTTAATCAGCAGTTTTGGCCGGGATTGCAGTTTTTCTATCCATGCAACAATCTTTCGGGTAGTGACTATCCGGCTTTGCCATAATTCATCTTTGCGCTTTCGGGTCCAGCGTTTTTCGGCTATGGATGCCCCCGAAAGATTGATAACAACATCCGTGTTTTCCATCATTGATAACTCGGGCGAATCCCATCGAAAATGATAAAATTTGCCGGATAATTTTTTTTCCATGCGCTGAGGATTTCTGGTATAGACCGTAACGGTATCGCCTTGACCGATGAAGCGTTCCGATAGTTTTCTGCCGATGAATCCGCTGCCGCCGAAAATACTTAGGTTCATGAGAATGCCGTCTGGTTGTTGTTTGTTTTTTTATTTTTCTTTAATATATTTGTTTTCAAATATACTACATTTAGTTAAACGAAACGTATGGAAAATTATTCTGAAAAAGACATCCGCGAAATGCTGGATAAAATGTCTCCCGATGACCGGAACGAAATGTTGTTCATGAACCTGGTTATGATGATGCAAATGTCGGCCCTGAGCGCGCTCGGTAAAGCCCCGAATCCGGAAACCGGCAAATCTGAAAAAAATCTCCCGGCCGCCCAAACCACCATTGATATGCTGACGATGATTCAGGCCAAAACTGCGAATAATCTGAGTCCGAGGGAAAAGGAACTGCTCGACAGCGCTGTACGGGAACTGCAGTTGGCGTATCTGAAGGAAACTTAGCGTTCGGTTAACGGGCGACATCGGGCGCCAGGAGTATTTTCAGCATTTCAATATTTTCATAATGCCCTGTCCCGCATGCGTTCACGTGAGCGCCTATCCGGTATCCGGACAAAGACAGGTCGCCGATCAGATCCAGTATCTTATGGCGAACCATTTCATTTTCATACCTCGAAGGTATCATACTCGCGGTCTTAAACGGCTTCGTATGCCGAATCCACGTTTCATCCGGCGGCAGGACAAATCTTTTTTTCAGCGCATCCGTACAGCCTTCCTCATCCAGTACAACAAAGCCGGATTCCATTTCGGCGCCGCGGATTAAGTTCTGTTTATGCAGATATTCGATATCCTTGACAAAGCAAAATGTCCGCGCGCCGGAAATTACATCATAGTAACTGTCGGCCGTTAAATCAAAACTAAATTTCTGAAGGGGCCGCTGTTTATACATAAACGTATAGGAAATTTTTAACCCGTCGTACGGAGAGAGTTGTATAGAATATCCGCTTTCAGAATTGGAATAAGCAATCGTCCGGTCAACAGACAGGATGCGAACCGGCGCGTCTTGTTCGGTAATTCCGGCTTCCAGAAAACGATCGCAATAGCTTTTCGCGCTGCCATCCAGGATTGGAATCTCTGAACCCTCGGCGTCTATTAGTAAATTGGTTATACCCATGCCGGAAAGCGCCGAGAGAAGATGCTCTACGGTCTGAATGGTGCAGCCGTTTTTTCCAAGCGTTACGGCACGCCGGGTGTTAATAACATATTTAAAATGCGCCGGCAGTATGGTTCCGTTTATCTTGAATAGGATGCCGTGATTGACTTCTGCAGGAATGAACTTCAGAACACAGAAACTACCCGTATGCAGTCCCTTGCCGATAAGCGTTAGTGGATTAATGAGGGTTTTCTGCAGAATCATTGATGGATACCGTTATAGATTTTTAAAACCGCTTGTAAAATAACATACTATCATTCATAAAAACAAGGTTTTAGTAAAAAACTTGCATTTAATAATATAATAGGATAAATTTGTAAGATTTGTTTAAAAAGGTTATATGAATAAAATTGCGCTAATCAGTGTCTCTGATAAATCCGGTGTAACGGCATTTGCCCGACGGTTGAGCCAAGCGGGTATCACCATTGTATCCACAGGAGGTACCGCGCGTATTTTAGAAGAATCCGGGATACCGGTCACCCCTGTTTCCGATTTGACCGGTTTTCCGGAAATATTAGACGGACGGGTAAAAACATTGCATCCGTATATTCATGGGGCTTTGCTGGCCAGGCGGGATAAGCCGGAACACATGGAAGCTATAAGCCGGCTGGGCATCAAGTCTATTGATATTGTGGCCGTTAATCTTTATCCCTTTGCGGCAACGATACGCAAGCCCGGCGTGACTGTGGAAGAGGCTGTGGAAAACATCGACATCGGCGGGCCTTCCATGATCCGATCGGCGGCGAAGAATTTTAATGCGGTAACCGTGATTGTTGATCCGGCGGATTACAACCGCGTGGCCGAGGAACTGGAAACAGCCGGTACGACAACCGAAGCCACCCGGCGCGAACTGATGGTTAAAGCGTTCGCCCACACCGCTGCGTATGACCGTCTGATCGCGGAATATTTCTCCGGAAAACCGGAAACTGCCGATCACTCCGCACCGGAACTGTATGAGCTTAAACTGAAACGCTATCAAGCGTTGCGATACGGCGAAAATCCCCACCAAACCGCCGCGTTTTACATCGAGGCATCCGAAAGCAATCCGGGATTCCGTCAGCTTCACGGTAAAGAGCTTTCTTACAACAATCTGCTGGATTCGGATGCTTGCCTGCAGCTGATTTCCGAATTTACAGAGCCTTGCTGCTGCATTGTCAAGCACAATAATCCATGCGGCGTCGCTGTGGGCGATACGCCGGTCAGCGCCTTTGAGCGCGCCCTTGCAGCCGATCCCGTATCCGCCTACGGTGGGATTATCGGTTTCAACCGTCCGGTTACTGAGGAAACCGCGATGAAAATGAATGCCCTCTTCGCCGAAGCGGTGATTGCCCCCGCGTTTGAGTCCGGCGCTATACAGACCCTCACGAAGAAGAAAAACGTCCGCTTGCTGACGATTCATTTTGAGGATTACCGGCGGCATTTATCCCGCACGAGACTTATCCGGAACGCGGCTGAAGGTTATCTGATCCAGCAAGCCGACGCGGTTCCCTTTGATATCCGGGCGTCAATTAATAAAATAGTCACGCGCCGCCAGCCTGTGCCGTCCGAATTGGAGGCGCTGGCTTTCAGTTGGAGGGTTGTAAAACACGTCAAATCCAACGCTATTGTTTTTTCCAACGCCCATCAAACGCTCGGCATCGGGGCCGGACAGATGGCGCGGGTTGATGCCGTTAGACTGGCCATGCAGAAAGCGGCCCAAACCGGATTGGACCTCCGTGGCTCGGTTCTGGCATCCGACGCGTTTTTCCCTTTCCGCGACAACGTGGATCTGGCGGCGCAGGCCGGCGTTACAGCCATTATTCAGCCCGGCGGCTCCGTGCGGGACAAGGAAGTCATCGAAGCGGCCGATGCCTACAATATGGCTATGATCTTCACAGGCATACGTCATTTTAAACATTAACATAAGGAGAATTTTCATGAAACACGCATCGCTTTTAGTGGCTACAATAATGCTGATAACCTTATCAGCCCGAGCCCAGGATACCGTACAATACTGGAAAAAAGGCGGGGCTACGGGGCTGAATGTCAGCCAGGTAGGACTAAAGAACTGGGCCGGCGGCGGGGAGAATTCTTTATCGATGACGGCTCTCGTCAATCTATTCGCCAATTACAAAAAAGAAAAAATATCCTGGGATAACTCCATGGAACTGGGTTATGGTATCGTCAAGCAGGGAAGCACCGGCCTGCGTAAAAGCGACGATAAAATTGTTCTGACGTCGAAGTTCGGTCGCGAGGCCATCAATTTCTGGAGTTACAGCGGGTTCTTTAATTTCCGCTCTCAGTTCGCCAAAGGATACGATTACGGCAAAACGCCTAAGGTATTTATATCCGAGTTTATGGCGCCGGCCTATGTGACCCTGGCGCTTGGCGCGGAATATAAACCGCATGATAATTTCTTTGTCTTGATTTCACCGATCACCGGCAAAAGCACGATTGTCCTCAACAAAGACCTGCGCAATGCCGGCGCGTTTGGCGTGGAACCGGGGAGCAAATTCAACAATGAATTCGGCTGGTCGCTCAACAGCCTGTATAAAAAGAAACTGATGGAAAATGTTGACTTTCAAAGCAAACTGAGTTTGTTTTCCAGCTACAAGGAATTATCCACGGTTGACGTGAACTGGGAAAACCTTCTGGTCATGAAAGTCAACAAGTACATTTCCACCAGCGCATCCGCGCAAATCGTGTATGATAAGGACATCAAGGATGCCGACGGCAAAGCAAAAGTACAGTATAAGGAAGTCATCGCCGTCGGATTACTGTATCAGTTTTAACCGCTAACCCCGATGATTAACCTCCAGGAGTTGTCACTGTCATGAGCCTGATGAATATTTTTAACAACGAAATCGCCATCGATCTGGGCACCGCCAACACGCTGGTATATGTCAAGAACAAGGGTGTGGTTATTAACGAGCCGTCTATCGTGGCAATTAACAAGCGTACCAACAAGATGGTCGCAATCGGCAACGAGGCCAAGGAAATGCTGGGACGCACGCACGATGAGATTCTGACGGTGCGGCCGCTGAAGGACGGCGTGATCGCCGACTTTGAGATGACCGAACTAATGCTGGAGGAATTTATCCGCAAGGTGAGCCCGGCGCGGTTTATGGGCAAACGCATTGTGGTGGGCGTCCCGAGCGGCATTACCATGGTGGAGCAGCGCGCCGTGCGGGATTCCGCCGAGCACGCCGGCGCAAAAGAAGTGTACCTTGTGCCGGAACCCATGGCCGCAGCGATCGGCGTGGGTCTGGAAATTGACGAATCCATAGGCAGTATGGTCATTGACATCGGCGGCGGAACCTCCGAAATCGCCGTCATCGCGCTCAGCGGCATTGTGTGCGATACGTCGCTCAAAATTGCCGGCGACGAACTGACACGTTCGGTGATTCAGTACTTCAGGATTCAGCATAATCTCCTGCTTGGCGAAAGCACCGCCGAAGAGATTAAATGCAAGCTCGGTTCTGCGGCGCCGCTGGCAGAAGAAATCATCGAGGAAATCAAGGGTCGCGACATCGTCACGGGTATTCCTAAGACATTAAAAACCGATTCAACCGAAGTGCGCAAAGTGCTGGCCGAGCCTATTGGAAAGATTATTGACGGACTGAAGAACACGCTGGAAAGGACGCCTCCGGAACTGGCCTCGGATATCCTGGACCGCGGTATTGTACTAACCGGCGGCGGCGCGCTGATTAAGGGTCTGGACGAAAAAATCAAGCAGGAAACCGGCCTGCCCGTTATCGTCGCCGAAGACCCGCTTACAGCTGTCGTCCGCGGCGTCGGCAAGGTGCTTGAAAATCTCAATAAGTACCAGGCCGTCATCCTTAAAGCCAAGAAATATTAATCCGTCCCCGGCAAAGGCTTACCCATGTTATGGCAGCTAAAAAAGTATGCAGTCGGTTTCATGGAAATTCTGCATATCTACCGTCAATATATCATTCTGCTGTCCCTGGTAGTCGCTTCAATTTTTCTGCTTCAGACCAACGCCAATCCCCAGCTGACGTATATCCGCCGGCATCTATTATTTATGACCGCTGTGGTTAGCCGTTTTCAGGTCTGGCTACCGGAGTATGAATCGGCCGCATCTGTAAAGAACCTTAAAGAACGCAATATAGAACTCTTTAAAAGAAATACCGTTCTCGAAGAGGCTTATCTGGAAAATATCCGCCTCAGAAAATTGATACAATTCCGTGACCGTTTCCCTCTCCGTACTGTGCCGGCGCATGTCCTGAATAAAATTCCGAATCCGAGGTTGTCAGTCCTCATCCTGGATGCCGGTTACAATAAAAACGTCCGCATGCATGATAATGTCATCACCGACCGGGGACTGGCCGGTAAAATTATTGAAGTCCATGAGAACCATTCCATCTGTGAACTTATCACCGATGAAATGTTCCGGGCCGCCGCCAAAATCCAGCGCACCCGGCTCGACGGCATTCTCCGGTGGGAAGGCCGACCCAATGAAATGGGATTTTACGGCGTCATCAAAAATCTCGACGTGCGCATTGGTGACGTGATTCTGACGTCCGAATACAGCGAATATTTTCTTCCCAATATTCCGGTAGGCGTCGTATATGAGATCAATAACGAAGTACCCGGTCTGTTTAAAGATATCCGTTTGAAAACTTTTTCGGATCTCAACACCATCGAGGAAGTTTTTATTGTCGCCGATACGTCCCGCTCTGTAGCCGCCCGGAGCGGATTTGAAGAGCAATTCTTGAGGAATCTCAAATAATACTATGGGAATTGTCATTCGCAAAAGGTGGAAACTGCTGTGGTTTGCCGGCGCGCTGGGCGCAGGATATTTTATCCAGTACAACTTCGTGCTGCCCTTTTTATCCATCGGGCATTGGTTACCGGATTGCCAACTCATCCTTACAGTATATATCGGATACCGCTACGGGGCGGTCGCCGGTTCTTTTTTTGGTTTTTTTTCCGGGCTCATGCAGGATGTCATAATTGATTTCTACGGGCTTTATGCGCTGTCCAAAACGCTGGCGGGATACACGGCCTCCTATACAGCCAGCCGGCATGTATTGCTGATAGAACGTATCTACCTTCCGGTCGTCGTAGCCGCGCTGGCCATGTTCCACGATGGGATTTACTACGGCATATACGTTTTAGGCGTCCCGATGAGCTGGCGCACCATGATGGTAACCTATGCCCTGCCCAATGCCATATATAGCGGTATTATTATGTTTCTGTTACTTATGCTCATACCCAAACGGCTTCTGGCCCACATGCCCGCTTCTGAGTAGCCATGTTTTTCAATACCCGACTGATTATTCTAAGCTTGATTTTCGGCTTCCTCTTTACGATCCTTGTCGGAAGACTTTTTCTGCTCCAAATCGTTCAGCACGAAAAATTTGCCAGGCGCGCCGAAAACAACCGTACGGTCATTATTGATCAAATGCCGGCCCGGGGAAGAATATTCGACCGGTACGGTAAACTCATCGTTGATAATCAGCCGACGTTCTCGGTAACGGTGGATCTTTCCCGTTTCGATTCGTCGAGCGCCGATGACATCCAATACCTGGTCCGTTCGCTGAATATACCAGAGAATAAGATCCGGGAGCGTTTACGGGAAGCAGCCGGCGGTAAAAAAATCGAAATCAAAAAACTTGCCGACTTCAATGAAGTGGTTCGGTTGGAAGAAAATCTCAGCTATCATCCCGGAATTGAACATCAGGTGCAGATTCACCGCGTTTATGCCAAAGGACTCCGGATGCCTCACATTCTGGGTTACCTGGCTCAGATTACTGAAAATCAACTCAGTTACTACCGGACCGCTGAATATGAAGATGCCGACTATAAAATCGGTGAATTTGTAGGCATGACGGGCATCGAACGGTATTATGACGCGGAACTGCGCGGCCAGAAGGGTTATCATAAACTGGAAGTCGATGCCACGGGGAAAATTGTACGGGATTTCGGCACCATCCGCCATCCAAAGGACGGTTACAGCCTTTACCTCAGCGTGGATCTTCAGTATCAGCGCTATCTGGAACATGTCATGAGCGGTTACCGGGGCGCCGTGGTTGTCATGGATGTCCGTACCGGAGAAGTTCTGGCCGCCACCAGCCAGCCCGATTACGATCTGATGTGGTTCGTGCAAGGTATCAGTTCCGAACAGTGGAAGTACCTTAATGAGCATCCCGACCGTCCGTTGTTCAACCGGCTGGTGCAAAGCGGTTATCCGCCGGCGTCCACATTTAAAATGATCACGACGATTGCCGGTTTGGAAGAAGGTGTGATTACGCCGAACACGTACTTTGCCTGCAACGCGGTCTTTCATCTGGGCGGTAATAAGTTCCGCTGCTGGAACGTCCACGGCCACGGCCCCGTCAATGCTCAGTACGCGCTTACCCAGTCGTGCGATATATTCTTCTACAATGTCGCCTGGAAACTCGGAATTAACCGCCTGGCTAAATACGCCAAAATGTTCGGCCTGGGCGAATACACCGGCGTGGATCTGCCCAACGAACGTAAAGGCCTTGTCCCAACCACCGATTACTTTGACGCACGCTACGGACGCGAAAACTGGAAAGCGGGCACCGTGGTGAATCTCGGTATCGGACAAGGAGAAATTTTAGTGACGCCGTTTCATGCCGTGCAGTACGCCGCAATTATGGCTAACCGCGGTTTCTATTATACGCCGCATTTTGTGCGCTACGCTGAAGACGAGAACGGCATCCGTAAAACGCTTTTCCAGGCCAAACAGCTTCCTATAAAGCGCGAGAACATGGAACTGGCGCGCTTCGGCATGTGGACGGTAGTGAATTCCTATGCGGGCACCGGAAAGAAAGCCGCTATTAAATCGGCGGTCGTCGCCGGAAAAACCGGCACCGCCGAAAATGTTCACGGAAAATACCACGCCTGGTTTATCGGATTTGCGCCGTATCTCAACCCCGAAATCGCCGTCAGTGTCATTCTTGAAAACGCCGGTGAGGGTTCGGACGTAGCGGCGCCTATGTGCGGACGCGTCATGAATTATTACTTCAAAGAAATCCGGAACAAAAAACCTTTCGACCCCGTTGTGGGTCATGACAAACCCTTTCAGACGCTGAAATACCAACCCGAGGATGAGTAACGAAAATCTATGTTAATCGAAAAAATAAAAAATTATTTACGCGACACCGATTACTACATTTTGATGCCCGCTCTGCTGTTGTGCGGTATAGGGATTTTATCCATCTACAGTTCCACGCAGTCTCTCGACTATGAAAAGCAGTTCAACGTTAACAAACAATGGCTATTCTTCGGCGCCGGCATCGTTTTGATTATTGTCATTACGCTGATTCCGATACGCCTGATTGACAGCGGATCCTTATGGCTGTACGGGATTTCGTTAGTCTTATTGCTGATTCTGCTCATGCATGGATCCGTAAGGTATGGCGCTCAGCGATGGTTTGCGCTTGGACCGTTAAGCCTGCAGCCGTCGGAACTGGCAAAAATCGCTACGGTGCTTTTTATATCGAGGATTCTGGCGCTTCAGCGCGTGGTGCCGGCCAGCGTCATTAATATCGTCCTCGGCTGGGGACTGGCCGCCATTCCGATGGGTCTGATTATGAAACAACCGGATCTAGGCACCGCGCTGACCATCGGCGCTTTGCCGCTGCCGATTCTCTACCGCCACGGTATTTCGCTGTTTTCCATTTTCGCGATGTTTTCGCCGTTTGCCACGGCCATCATTTATATCGGCAGCGGCTATGACTTTTACGTGTTTATTACCACTTTGCTGGTGGTAGCGGTTATTCTGTTTTTCTCACGACGACCGAATAAAATCATCGCCGCGGTTTTTATCGTCAATGTCATTTTCGGCCTCGGCTCGGAGCCCCTATGGGATTCTCTGAAGGATTACCAGAAGGAACGAATCCTGACATTTTTAGAGCCGGAACGCGACGCGCAAGGCGCCGGATATCAGATTCTACAGTCTCAGATAGCCATCGGTAACGGCGGGATCACCGGCCAGGGTTTGTTTCAGGGCAGTCAGACGCAATTGAAGTTTTTACCTGAACAATATACCGATTTTGTATTTACCGTAATCGGCGAGGAATGGGGATTTATCGGCGCCTTGGTCGTGCTCTTTCTGTACGGCATCCTGATTTACCGAATACTCCTGCTGTCCGATGCCATTGATGACAAGTTCTGCAATCTTGTACTGGTTGGTATCGGCACCTTGTTCACTTTTCAGGTCTTTGTGAATATCGGCATGACCATCGGCCTGATGCCGGTTACCGGTATTCCCCTGCCGTTTATCAGTTACGGCGGCACGGCATTGCTGACAAACCTGTCGCTGATCGGCATTGTGCTGAATATTTCCATGCGAAAAAAAGTCTACGATATTCATTGATACAAAAAAACGGGGAACCCACGTCATGATACGCGCCGTAATATTTGACCTCGACAACACGCTGGTTGATTTCATGAGTCTCAAGGAGAAAGCGATTATCAGTGCAGCCGAAGCCATGATGGACGCGGGCCTGAAGATGACCAAAACGGAGATTGTCGCCCGCATCAAATCCATTTACGACCAGTATGGATTTGAATACCAGCGCGTTTTTGACATTCTGATGGAGGAAATCTACGGAGCCATTAATCATAAAATCCTGGCCAGCGGCATTGTCGCGTACCGGCAGGCGCGTGAAGCCGCTCTGGTCGCTTATCCACACGTACATTATACGCTGATTGAACTCATTAAAAAGGGTTACCGGCTTGCCGTGGTCAGCGACGCGCCGGCCCGCGAGGCCTGGCTGCGCCTCTGCTACCTGAAGCTACACCATACCTTTGATGCGGTGATAACGCACGAAGATACGTATCAGTACAAACCCCACCCGGCGCCTTTCCAGAAAGCCCTCTCCATCCTCGGCCTGCGTCCGGAAGAAGCCATTATGGTTGGCGACTGGGCGGAGCGCGACGTAGCCGGCGCCCGTCAACTTGGCATGAGAACCGTATTTGCCCGCTACGGCGACGTATTCAACACCCGTCATGCCGGCGCCGATTACGAAATCAACGATATCATTGAACTTTTGGATATCATGGACAAAGAAAATGCCCTCTCATAACCGCATCCTGTTTTATTTAGCCGCCGTGCTGTTAAGTTGTATCGCCTTATTTGGCTGCGCACCCGTTTCCTATCTGAACGACCGCGCTCCGGATGACCTGATATTCAGAAAAACAACGACCGGAGCCGTAATCCGTCTCGCCGGACAGGAACTGACCGCTCCGGAATTCAGTCTCTATGCCGACGGAAGCGTCATCAAATACACATACAGCGACGGCCAGAGACAATTGGCAAGATACCGGCTCAGCCGGAAAGCCTTCATGGATATGTACCAAACGATCCATTCCAGATGGACCTGTATATCGGATACCGCAGAAACATTCAACACCTTGAAAAATGAGGATGCGCTTACCGCCGATATTTATGTTCAGTATATTTTCGTTGGCGATACGGTAACGGTCCGGCCATTCCGGACTGTAAAAAAAAATACAATTGAAAAACACGATCTGCTGACTTTGGCCCAATGGGTGGATACGCTGCCGTTAGGAAAGCCGTCACCTTTTATCGGCGACTCGGTCTTGCTGTTTGTAAAGAAAATTGAAAAAGCCGATCCGGCAATCTATCCCCTATGGCCATGGACGGCGGTTAAACTCAGTTTGATTTATAAGAAGCCCGTCAGCATGTATGAACCGAATGTACCGGACAACAGCACACGCATTACCGGTTCCATGGCCCGCCGCATCCAGAAAACGATTCCTGCTCACGGGCAGTATGCAAAATATCAATATCAAAATGCCGTGTATGCCGTCGGTTACCGGCCGCTCCTGCCCAAAGAATAAAAAAGCCGGAGCCAAGCCCCGGCTTTTATCACCAAAACAAGATTATTTTTTCTTTCCTTTTACGCGTTTGCTCAGAATGCCGATATTCTTTTTAATGGCCGCAGCGTCATCCTGGTTTGGATCCAGCTCAATGCATTTTTCAAGATGATAAAGCGCTTGTTTCGCCTCTTTCTTATTGCCCATTAGCAAAATGCCGAGATTGCGGTGCGCCGCGGCATTGTTCGGATCATAGGTCAGCGCTGATTCATAGCGCAGACGCGCGCCCTTCAAATCCTTTTGCTGTTTCAGGATTATGCCAAGGTTAAGGTGCGCCCCGGCAATCGTGGAATCCAGCGACAGGGCTTTCATATAATATTCCCGAGCTTTATTAATTTGGTTGCTGTTATCATATGCAGTGCCCGCAAAATAATACGCCATGGCGTTATTCGGCGAATAAAATATCGCTTGCTCATAAGCCGCTATGGCCTCATTAAATAGAAGCCTGGCGCTGTTCACATAACCAATATTGATATACGCATCGACGTTGTCGGAATCAATTTGCAGAGCCTTGTTATACTGCTCCAGAGAGAGATCCCATGCCTGCTTTTCCTTATACACATTCCCGAGGTTGTAATAGGCCTCGCCGTTGGTCTCATAGTACATGAGCGCGTTTTTATAGGCGGTTTCGGCTGCATCCCAATCCTTGTTTTGATAAAAAGTATTGCCGCTCAATACGTAGGCTTTGGAGAGGTTCACGTCGGTGTTTAGTGTTTTCTGATCGTCATAGTTCAGGGACCTTTTAAAATACTCAATCGACGCAGTATAATCGCCGTTCTCGCTGAAGCGGAGGCCCGCATCATAATTCTGTATTGCCAGCCAGTTGCGGATCATGGCCCGGTAGGCGTCATAATCTACGGCGATTTTACGCACAGCGGCCTCCGCGTTCTCCAGCATCGGCCGGGTCAGCGGCCAATCAAAAGTCAGTATCAGTTTCGTGTAAATGTCGTCAATCAGTTTAATATGGGTCAGATACATATCGGTGTATTGCTGGATCCTCCCCCGGACCTTTTGCGGCTGGGTCATGGCTTTTTGCGCGAGCGAGCAGAATCGGTATTCGACGACCATCACGGTGTCGCCTTCAACGGCATAATTGCCGAACAGCGCGTAGGGCGCGTTCCAGTCCATCTGATACTTGGCGAATGTAGGCGTGATAACGCCTTGGTATAAGTTAGCCAGATTGATATTGGCATCGGTGGTCGCGGTGAAAACGTCTTCCATCGAAACCGTTTCCAGCGTATCCATACGGCTAAGGCTTTCTTTGAGAAGATAACTCAGCGCGTACTGCATCCAGGCGTAACTGGAATCCGACTTGTTCTCAAACGGATACACCGAAATTTTAATTTTTTGCTGTCCGGCCAGCGAAAGGGTAAGCGTAAACAACAAAAGCAGCGGCATGATTATGCGAATGTGTTTCATGGGAACTTCCTGTTAAGATAGACGTTGTTATTTTTTTTTTTAAACTTACTAAAAACGCAATTAAAAGTCTAATAAAATGATTTTTGCTTAATGTTTTATAAAAACATATATTGTCTTTAAACGAAAATTACTGTGTATTATTCTTAAACATTGTTTAACGCAAATAAAGCCGGCACGCACCATGATACGATTTTTTAAAAAACTGTTTACGCGGATCTTTAATCCGATCATGAAAATCGTTGACTTTGTCCTCAACAGTCGCGTGTATTATTACATTAATACCGTGCAGGGCCGCATCATGGACCGTCACAAACTGACGACGAATGCGGCGGCAATTTCATTCTTTTTCCTGCTGTCCATCATTCCGATTTTATTCATTGTGATTATTATCCTGGGCTCGTTTGTGCAGTCGCCGGAGGAAGCAGAACATTTCCTGCTGGAGAATGTGCTGGACCGCGTCCCGGAAAGTTCCCGCCAGTTCATTCTCGACCTGATCACCCAGAGCCGCCTTATTGAGAATGTCAAGACCCTTTTGAATCACAGCGGCTGGGTTACCTTAATCAGTATCGGGTCGCTTTTATGGACCAGCAGCGGGGCCTTCGCCGCCATCGAGGACGCCATGACCACAATCTTCGGCGTCAAGGGCCGCAATTACTTCGTCAGCCGGCTGGTGGAAATGAGCATGGTTTTGATCGTCGGTTCGCTCTTCCTTACTTCCAACATCATTAATATGATTATCCAGTCGCTGAAGAAAAGCGGCGCCGTGATCGTCGGCGTGGACTTTGCCGACCTGCCGTATCTGTGGAATTTCATGACAACGGTGATGCCCTATGTGATCACAATTATTATGTTCTACCTGATTTACAAAATTCTTCCCAAAACGGAAATCTTCAGCCGGGCGGCTTGGCTCGGCGCGGTAGTGGCCGGCGTCCTTCTCGAACTCACGATTTACGGCTTCGCGTATTATGTTAAGAATTTCGGCAAGTACGACGTGTTCTACGGATCCGTGGCCGGCGTGGTCATCATCATTTTCTGTATCTATCTGGCTTCGATCATACTGCTGATTGGCGCGGAAGTTACTGAAATCGCGAATACCAAACTGGAAATGAAAAAGGAACTCGAAATTACAATTATGGAATTTCAGCCGGCCAAAAAAGACAAACCGGATTAACCATTAAACCATAAAAACATTCGCCCCGCCGAATGGAACGAATTAAAATCTCTCAGAAATATCTATGACAGCTCCTGATCCGCTTCACCGCATGCCGTCCTGGGCGCAGGATATGGCCAGAAAAATTCTGTCGCGTACGGTTTCGCAGTTTATTCTTTACAATAATGTCCGTGATTTGGTATCTTACGCCGATCCCGTCAAGCCCGGCGTCACGGATTATTTGTCCCTTGCCGAATATTTATCGAAAACAATATTCGCCGACCGCGCGACGGTAATTCTCTACGACATTTCCAAAGGCATTTATTTTCTGAATCCGGCCATGCAGACGGATTTTTTCAAGACGATGCAAATGACTCAATCAGACATGATGCGCCAGCCGAGCTTTGCCCTGAAGGCCATCGAGATATTTATCCGACTCAGCATCGAAAAGAAAAAATCCGTCGCGGTTATCCTCGATCACGCCGAAATGATTGTACCCATGACGCTGTCTTCCGCGATGGCTATGGAAGACCGTAAATGCCTTGTCATGCTCAAGAAATGGGCCCATGATCCGAATTATCTTCAGAACGGCGTCACCATGTGTTTGATTACCGATAACCTCAGCGACCTCAACGACCGGCTCGTGCGCAACACAGCGACCGAGAAAATCGAGATTGAATACCCCAACAAGGACGAACGCCTGCATTTTATTCAATATTACATCCAGACGGAAAAAAATCAGAAAAGTAGTAATACCTTTGACCGTTACTCCGCGGTAACGACCGAGACCATCGCCCACGCCACGGCCGGTCTGAACCGGCGGCAGCTGCATAAACTACTCGCTTATGCCCGCGAGAACCGCGCCACGATTGATTTCGGCTATCTTGTGGAAATGAAAAAGGAGTTCATCGAAGACGAATGCGCGGGTCTTTTGGAGATTATTGAGCCACGGCAGAACCTTGACGCCGTGGCGGGATATGACGCCATCAAAGCCAAGCTGCGCGGGCTGGCGCAGGCGATTAAATCCGGTAACCACGACACCGTTCCGATGGGATATTTATTTTCCGGCCCGGTGGGCACCGGCAAAACGTTTCTCGTGCTCTCGTTTGTAGGCGAGATCGGCATCCCGTGCGTCAAGTTTTTGAATTTCAGGGAACAATGGGTCGGCGTCACCGAGGCCAATCTCGAGAAGATTCTGAACCTGCTGAAAGCCATGTGGCCGATTGCCGTGATTATTGACGAGGCCGACGCATTCCTCGGCGACCGTAATGAATCCGGCGACAGCGGCACGAGCAACCGCGTATTCGCTCAACTGGCCGGCTTCATGGGCGACACCTATTACCGCGGCAAGGTCATCTGGTTTCTCATCACCTGCCGGCCGGATCTTCTACCCATCGACATGAAGCGCCAGGGACGCGCGGAGGAGCATATCGGAGTCTTTTATCCCGACACGCCGGAGGAAAAGAACTTGCTGTTTAAAATGATGCTGAAAAAATACAATGTCGTGCCGGAAGCCGATGTCACCCTGGCGGACATATTCGATGTGTCCTTACCTATATCCGGCGCCGATATGGAATCGCTGATCACGCGCGTCCGCATGGAACAAGCCGTCACGGGCGCCGCGTCCATTACCACGGAGTCCCTGCGCAAAGTGTTCGGGGATTTCATCCCGACCAACGACCCGGAAAGCATCGAGCTGCAGACGCTGTCCGCCGTCATTGAAAGCACCAGCCGCGCTCTCCTGCCGTCCAAATACCGCGACATGGACCGCAGCGCAATCCGTAAACGTTTCGATATGTTGAAGCGGGAGGATGCGTTTTAATTACCGAATCGGTCCCCACAAAGACCCGAAAATACAAATTTGTTTAATCAGTAGCCACATAGAGCCACCGTAACTACAACAAATGATTTCCATTCTCCGCGTACGCGTACGCTGTAAACCCGCCGCATACTTTACCGACGACCTCCTAATCGTAATAGGCATCGCCGGACATCGGGTGCACGCAGCCCTGCAGCGCAATCACGAGGACGTTTTTGCTTTGGCAGTATCCGCAGACAGTATCCGGAAGGTCGCGTTCGAGCGCCCGAAGATAGTTCATACCCGGATGTTTCAACGGCGGCGGTCTTGTACCGTGATACCCCTCCTGCATTTTCAATGCGCATTTAACGCAGGGTTCCGTGTCCGAGTGATAAAACGTTTTGGTGTCGTTGAGAATGGTTTTTTTCGAGCGGCCTGCAGAACATTCATAATGGCCGATGGCATCCGGACATAAGGATTCATAATGCCGATTCAAATCGTTTAGTTTTCATAACAAGGCGCTCTTACCGGATTCTTTACCGTGTTACCAATTCATTGATTATTTGAATCGAATCCAGGATAAGTTTTTCGCATACCGTTTCATGAAGGTTGTTATTCCTGGCATACTGACGGCCCTCTTCAGTTAATAGGTCGCAATGCAGCAATTCCCTGCAACAAGTGGTGCGGTGTAATTCGGTAAACCTTCGGTTGAATTCGCGTATCACCGGATAAGCGTGTTCCTTGCGTGCGACCGGATCCGTAAATTTTCTATAGCTGTTTAACCCGATGACCATGAATGCGCCGGTTACCGCGCCGCAGGTTTCCTGCAGCCGTCCCATACCCGCGCCGAATCCGCAGGACAAACCCAGCGCAAGTTCTTCATCGAATTGATGCGTCTGCGCCAAAGCGCCAACGACTGCTTGCGCGCAGTTATAACCGGATCGGAATAACTGAAGGGCTTTTGTTTTCGCGTTCATAAACCCGTTTCCGTCATGACGCGACATCGTTTAGAGGTTATTTTCTTCCTCGAAATTCAATACCACGTCTTCCGGGATTTCCGGTTTAGACTCATTCTTTTCGGTCGCGACGGGAACTTCATGATTACATTTCAGACAGAGCCGGTAATCGCCTTTGCGTTTGGTGAATTTCTTAATCATAATCTCTGCGCCACAGGACGGACAAGTCTCCTTAACCGGTTCGCTCCAGACCATGAAATCGCAGTTGGGATAGTTGCTGCAACCGTAGAAAAATTTACCATAGCGGGATTTTCGCCGTATAATCTGGCCGCCATCTTTGGGACAGACGACATCAGGAACAATATCCAGTATGGGTTTGGTGGTCTTGCACTTCGGATAGTCCGAGCAGGCCATGAAGCGGCCGAACTTGCCGGTCTTAATGACCATAGGGCTCTGGCACTTCGGGCACAACTCATCGGTCACTTCCGGAGCGGGCGTTTCGCCGTTCTGCCCGAGCGCTTTGACGTTTTTGCATTCGGGATATCCGGTGCAGGCCTTAAAACGGCCGTAGCGGCCCCATTTGATCACCATCGGTTTGCCGCAAATCTCGCAGACTTCGTCCGTGGCTTCCTGCAGGGATTCCCGCACTTCGGATTTTTTCGATTCGACATCAGCCATGTTGGAAATAAAAGGCTTGTAAAAATTATCCAACACTTTCTTATAGCTCATTTCTCCGGACTCGATTTTATCCAGTTCCTCTTCCATTTCGGCGGTGAACTGAACATTAAACAGGCCGGAAAAATAATTGGACAAAATGCGGTTGACGGATTTGCCGAGATCGGTGGCATAGAGCCGGCGGTCCTTTATTTCCACGTACTCACGGTCAACGATGGTGCTGACCATCATTGCGTAGGTGCTGGGCCGTCCGATGCCGAGGTTGTCGAGTTCCTTGATCAGCGAACTCTCCGTATAGCGCGCGGGCGGTTTGGTAAATTTCTGTTCGGGCAGGATATCGTGGAGGTCGAGGGGCTCGTTAATCCGGAGATCGGCCGGCAGCGACATTTCGAATTCCTCCTCCTCCCCATTCGTTTCCTTTTTGCCGTTTTCTTCGTCGCGGCCTTCCTCGTAAACCTGCAGGAATCCGCGGAACGTGATCACCGATCCGGTGGCGCGGAAAAGGTACTCATCGGCGGTGATATCTACAGTCGTCTGGTCAATCAGCGCGGGCATCATCTGCGAGGCGACGAAGCGGTTCCATATCAGCTCGTACAGTTTCAACTGCTGGGGAGTCAGGTAGCGCGCGACTTCTTTCGGCGTGTATTTCATGGAAACCGGACGGATGGCCTCGTGCGCGTCCTGCGTCACGGCTTTCCGGGATTTGTATTCGTTGGGGCTGTCGGGTACGAAATCGCGCCCGTAGGCGGTATAAATGTACTCGCGCACCATCTGAATGGCGGTATCGGCCACGCGCGTGGAATCGGTACGCATATACGTGATGAGGCCGGTGAGGCCTTCGTCGCCAAGCTCGACGCCTTCGTATAACTGCTGGGCGATGAGCATCGTCAGTTTGGGAGAGAAGCCGCATTTACGCGAAGCCTCCTGCTGCATGGAACTGGTAATGAACGGCGCCGCAGGATTGCGCCGGGTCTCGCGTTTGCGGATGTCGGCAACTTTGAATGCTTTTTTGCGGATGTCTTCCACGTAGGCCTGCGTAATCGCGCCGCTGTCGAGCACGGGTTTCTTGCCGTCCACGGAATGCAGCATCGTAAGGAACGGTTCGCCCTGCTGTTTGGAGAGCTTGGCCTTGATCTGCCAGTATTCCTGGGGCACGAACGCTTCGATGGCCGCCTCGCGCTCGCAAACGAGCTTCAGCGCCACAGACTGCACACGGCCCGCCGAAGTGCCGCGCTTAATCACCGTCCACAGAAACGGACTGACCTTATAACCCACGATGCGGTCCATGACGCGGCGCGCCTGCTGCGACTGCACGAGCTTCATGTTCACTTTCGTAGGATTTTTCATGGCCTCCGCAATGCCGCTCTTCGTAATTTCATTGAACAGAACGCGGGATATATTATTATTATGCGGTTGCACGGCATCGGCGATGTGCCAGGCAATGGCCTCGCCCTCGCGGTCCGGGTCGGTGGCAATGTAAACCTCACGGGTTTTAGCCGCCATCGTCTTGAGCCGGCGGATTACTTCCTGTTTGCCATCGATAATACGGTATTCCGGTACATAGCCGTTCTCTATGTCCACGCCGATTTTATTGGAGGGAAGGTTCTTGATATGTCCAACTGACGCTTCCACATAAAAGTCTTTACCGAGATATTTATTAATGGTTTTGGCCTTCGCCGGCGACTCCACAATAACCAAAGACTTATTCCCCCGCGGGATGTTATCGGCGATGGTTATTTCAATGTCTTCCTTGACAGTCTTGGTCTTAACGGCTTTGCGCCCTCGGACGGCCGTCTTTTGATATGACTTCTTTTCGGAGTTAGCCGTATCGGTATCCGGGACGGATCGTTTTTTGGTTTTGGTTTCTCCGGGCTGCCGGTCCTGCGATTTTTTACTAACGGTTTTTTTTGTGGCTTTAGCTTTCATCCTATACGTTTCCAAAAATGAACGGTTTTAAAAAAAGCGGATTAATTTATTAAAAAACCAAGGAAATGCAAGAAAATTTATAAAACTATAAAAAACTATCCCGCGCCAATACGTGTATTTGCAGTGAAAAGCGATTTCGATGGCGTTCAGAACTCAGGACATCAGGCGTTGCCGCACCTTAGCCCAGGCATCGGTAATTAAAAAACTCTCATCCATATCATTCATCATGATAACGAATTGATTCATCGGTACGGCAAACGTCAGAGTATCGGCGGGCACACACGGACGCGCGGAAACGTCGAACATACCGATTACGGCGCGGGGACGCGGCGTATCTTTTTCCCTGAGCGGATGATACACCACCGACGCGCATCCCGCGCCGAACGGAACGATCACGGCGTCCGGTTCGGTCCGGCCGTAATGCGCCAGCGTAAACAACCCGGACAGCACATCCGGCGTCGCGAAGAAAACAACCACTTCAGGATGATCATCCCTATCGATTTTATCCCAGCGTTTGAAAATAATATGCTTTCCGGTTATCGGCAGTGGCGCGAACCGGCTCATGATGGCCTTTACCATTTCCGGGGTACGGATGTACCGTTCGCCTTCCATCTTCCCGGGAATGCCGCAGGACAGGAAATACTCGAAATCCGGCCGCAGGACATGCGTAAATCCCAAATAACGTTTCGCGCCGCCGCAGGCGATAGCCTCCGCATGATAACATAACGACACGCCCTGCCGCACCTTCGCCAGTTCTCCGATGATACAACGGTGGCCCGATGCCGGCGGAACCTGTTCCGCCAGGCCGTCCTGATCGCTATAGTAAAAAATTATCGGCAGCTCCGCAGCGCCGAAATATTTACTCCATAAACCAATAAATTTTTCCTTAATCATCATATCCATAGCCGTACCTGCTGTTGAAATAATGGAAACGTAATTGAGTTTACAAAAATAATCATAAAATAGACAATAATATTTCTTTCATTGTCAGGACAAAAACGTTATATTGCCTATATGCAAAACCCGATATCCTACCTGCTGGGCTTTTTCCTTCTGGCGTTTTTCAATCCGACCCTATATCCGGCATCCCGGGCCGACAGTCTTATCCATCAGTTTGACCGGCATATCGCAAGCGGACAGTTCAAAGACGCCGACTGGGACCTTTATTACCTGCGGTTAGAAGCCCAGTCATTAACTCCGGTCAACGCCATTGAATATTTCCGCCAGGCAGAATCCATCGCGGAGGCGCATGAACAGCACTTCCTGACCGGACGCTGTTATTCCATTATCGGCGATTTTTATTACAAGCAGGCGCTGTATTTCCAGGCTATGGATTATCTGTTCAAATGTTATCAATTGTACCGGGAGAACGGGCTTGAGGATTCGCTGGGCTACGTGTATATCGATATCGGAAATGTGTATTATGCGCAGGGTCTGAACGATATTCCGGAGCAATATTACAGAAAATCAGCACAGGTGTTTTACAAAATGAATAATCCGTGGGGCACAGCCGTTGCGCTGAACAATATCGCTCTGGTCAATCAGCGCCGCGAACGATGGGACACCGCTTCGTATTATTTTCATGAGGCGCTCCGCATTCGTCAGGCGATGGACAATTCCTACCTGATTGCGCATTCGTATTATTATCTCGGCAAGTTGGATCTGCTGCAAAAAAAATACGACAGCGCCAAAGCATACCTGACGCTGGGTGAAACGATTGCGAAGCAAGCGCTTCAACAAACTCACCCTAAAGCTAACGCATCGACGATTCGGGATATTCTTTTTGATCGGGCCAATGTCACGGATATTCTTGCGGGCATTCAGAATGCGCTTGCCGATATGTACCGGCAACACGAACAATACGAACGGGCACTCACATATTATCATTCGGCACTCGAAAGTTACGGTACGCACAATAGAAATTCCGGTTCGGTTATTGATGTTTTTCTCGCAATAGCTGAGACCTACCGTCTGGCCCATGACTGGAGCAACGCAACAATCTGGGCGAATAAAGCCATGGAACTTTCAGAATCCAAAAACCGGCAGGATTTCTCCCTGAGAGCGTTGTTGTTGCTGTCGGAAATCATGGAAGACCGTGGACGTGCTTCCGACGCCCTCCACCATCTCCGGCGCTATACCGCATTAAAACAGCAGGATGAAAACCAGAAACGACTCTCTAAAATCGCCGATTATCAGGCTTTGCTCGGGGATTACGAAAACCATATTCTGATCCGACAAAGCGAACAAGAACTCCGAATTAAAAATAAGCAAAACCTTATTCTGCTCATGGCGTTTCTGTTCATGGCGATCGCTGGCTTCATTCTATTTCGTTTCTACCGAATCAAAGTCAAAACCGGTCGTGAACTTGAAGAAAAAAACGCGCGCATCACCGAGCAGGCGCAACGATTGGAAAAAGAGATCGAAGAACGCAAAGCGGCGGAATTCCAGGTGCGTAAGCTCGCCACGGCTATCGAGCAAAGCGCCAATACGGTTGTCATCACCGACATCCACGGAACGATTGAATATGTGAATCCGCGCTTCACCGAAGTTACGGGTTATACCGCGCAGGAAGCCCTCGGACAGAATCCCCGCATTCTAAAGAGCCCTTTTAAAAAACCTGAAGAATATGCCGAACTCTGGCAAACGATATTATCCGGCAATATATGGCGCGGGCTTTTTCTGAATAAGAAAAAAGACGGAACAGAATACTGGGAAGAAGCGACCATCAGCCCCATTAAAAACGACCGCGGCGAAATTGAACATTTCATTGCCGTCAAGGAAGACATCACGGCGCGGAAATGCCTTGAGGATGCGCTGGCCGCCAGCGAACAGCAATATCGCACGCTGTTTGAGCGTATGCGCGACGGATTTTACCGCACCACGCCCGACGGCCGCTTTATCGACGTGAATCCGGCGTTGATCGCTATGTACGGATATTCCAGTAAAGATGAAATGATGCGCGCCGACATTACCAACGATTTATATTTCTCGAAAGACGATCGCGACGAGGCCAACCGGCTGTCCAAACAGGGAAAAATAACCATCTTCCGGCAACGCAAAAAGGACGGCAGTGAAATGTGGGTCGAGGACAGCGGCTATTTCATCCGGGACGAAGCGGGTAAAATCCTATACCATGAAGGCATCCTGCGGGATGTTACGCAGCGCGTCCTCGCTGAAGAAGCGTTACGCAACAGCGAGGCCCGATACCGGTATTTAATCGAAAATATTAACGATGTCCTGTTTACCCTGAACCGCGAGGGTATGATTACGTACATATCCAAAGCCATACTGCGGGTTTCCGGTTACAAAAACACCGATGTGCTGGGTCGCCCTTTTTCTGCGTTTATTCATCCCGACGATGTGCCGAAAGCGGAGACCCATTTCAGCCGCGTCCTGAGCGGCCAGCCGGATCATGTCGAACTGCGCGTCTTCAGGAAATCCAAAGAACTACTCTGGATTGGCGTTTCCAGCAGTCCGTCCATACACGACGGCGCGATTACCGGCCTGCAGGGCATTCTGGCCGACATTACCAGCCGGAAACTCGCGGAAGAAATAAGAAACCTGGACGAAATCCGCCTGAACTCGCTGCTGGAACTCTCGCAGCACACCTATGACATGAACGAAAAAGAGATCATCCAGAACGCCATGGAAAAAGCCGTACTGCTGACCCGAAGTCAAATCGGTTATTGTCATTTCATCAATGACGATCAGAAAAGTATCGAGTTGGTCACATGGTCGTCAGAAACCCTGAAAGTCTGCGCCGCGGTCCATGAAAAACATTATCCGTTATCCCGGGCGGGCGTTTGGGCGGACTGCGTTCGTCAGAAAGCGCCGGTCATTCATAATGATTATGCCAATTTAACGGACAAAAAAGGACTCCCGGAAGGGCACGCCGTGCTGATTCGCCACATGAGCGTTCCCGTCATTGAAGACGGACAATCCAGAGTCATCATGGGCGTCGGCAATAAAGAAACGGATTATAACGATATGGATGTCCGGCAACTACAACTCATCGCTAATGAAACATGGAAGCTAGTCCGCCGGAAGCGCCTGGAAACCGAAAGAGAAAAGATTATCCGCGAGCTTCAGGAAGCGCTGGCCAAAGTGAAAACACTCAGCGGCCTGCTGCCGATCTGTGCCAACTGCAAAAAAATCCGCGACGACAAAGGCTATTGGCATCAAATCGAAAATTACATCGCCTCCCATTCCGAAGCCGACTTCAGCCATAGCATCTGCAGCGACTGCCAGCAAAAGCTGTATCCGGAACTGTTTAAGGACGATAAAAAATCGTAACGGATTTGCCCGTCATCCCGCGATCGGTCATACATAAACAGAGGACATAAAAAATTTTTTTTTGGTTTTTTGCGCCTTGATTGATTTTTCGGATTCATTTGCTTATATTGGAACAAACAAAGACGAAAAGATAAGCCATGCCATTCGATTCAACCAATGTCTTAATCATTGTACTGATTTCAATCTGTATAATTTTGCTGGGCATTCAGGTTTACGTGTTTTACCGGATCCGTAAATCACTTAGCCTGATTACACAGTTTTTCCGTTTTGTCAACCGCATCATTAAAGATATGGAAAAGATCCAGTCCAGCGCGGTGCATTCCATACAGGAAAGCCAGCACATCTTGCAGGCGCTTGGCAAGGGTACGGTGAAAAGCAATCAAAAAAAGAACTGCCAGACCTGTAAAAACCGGGTGTCCTTCCTGCGTTTTGACGAAGATGCGATGGCGTTTACCTATCAATGTAAAAAGACTCAAAAGACGGTTTCCCTGAACGACACCTGCCCGCAGTACGAATGGGATCTGGAGTCTACCAAGCCCGGTCCTCATTGATTTTTTTTACCCGGCATAAAGACCTGACCGGACATTCCGGACAATAATCCGGATGGTATTTTTTTACACACTGTTTGAGAATCCCGAGCCGCGTTAGAGCAAAATCGTATTTTACCGGATCATGGGGGTCCAGTTGCCGCAAGCTGTTCGTAATATCAATAGCGGTCAGAAGCCGGCTGTCGTTTCGCCGGGTAAGACCAATATGCCGGGAAGTCCACAATATATGCGTATCCAGCGGAATCAGCAGTTTGTTTTTCGGTAAGGTTTTCCATAGCCCAAAGTCCACGGCGTCGTCGCGGACCATCCATCGGAGAAAGAGGAACGCGCGTTTGCAGGCGCCGCCCTTGGCAGGATCCGGGAACAGATGACGAAAGCCCACACCGGAAGACCGGCGCGCCGGTCCCATTTGACGATCGATATCCATAATATCCCGAACGGCGCGGCTCCATAAAAAACCCAGATGTTCATCCGACGGTCGATAATGATTCCGCGCCCAAATTTCCAATGACCCGTCGCGTTCCAGTATGATTTTTATGATTGTTAACCATCGAATCATATCCCACCCGCGTACCATGCGGTAATAGAAATATTTCCATCGCGGTGATTCTTTGGCGGCGTTAAACGATCGTATGTACGCTTCCGGTTCGTTGCCCATCAACGCCAGCGCCCGCTCACCCGCCCGGATGATCTGGGATACCTGCCCAAATGCCAGCGCCGAGACAATCCACGCGGCGATTTCGATGTCCGCCGGCTTGGATAAACGCTTTACCAGCCGTATCGGATCTGATTCCACATAACCGGCCTCATAAGTTTTATACAGGGCTTCGAGCTGATTTTTTATATCGCGCCGCAAATGTTTTTTTCTTTCTGTGTACGGCCATTCAGCGTTTAGCGCTGAGACAGGCGTTTATTTCGCTTTCAAATCCGTCAGCGCGATCCGCACTTCCCGCTGAATACGGTTACCGGTATCGCGAATTTGCGCATGAATTTCAACGGGTGTTTTATTAAAGTAAATATCAATCATTCCGTAATTCAAATCCCGGTAAACCTCGCCGCAGCGGTAGCGGTTATGGTTACGCATAAAAGTAGCCGCCAGCCAACTTTTATGGTGCGTCATCCCGCTTGAGGTAATTTCATAAAGCGGATAGCCGCAGGGTCCGTCGTTCATTACGGATATTTCGCCCCAGTGCCGGTCGCCGCTCAGAATAATCCAGCCCGGTTTTTGATATTGCTTCAGTAATTGCAGCAACCGCTGGCGCGATTTTGGGTAATCGTTCCACATCTCCGACCACTGGTCGTCAGGCAGCACCTGGGTGGAGGAACCGAAAAAGGTGATTTCAGCGGAATCGTTTTGGATCTCGCTTTCCAGCCAGCGCCATTGCGCTTCGCCGAGAATGTCGCTCTCCGCGCCAGGCCGGTCGCGGAAATAACGCTCATCCGGAAGAATGATTTTAATTCGGTGGCCATGAAATACATACTCATACCCGGTGTACACGCCTTCTTGCCTGCGTCGCGGACTATCTGACGGTTCGTCAAGAAAATCCAGGAGCAGGCGCTGGCTTTCTTTTTTCATCGGATAGGATTGACCGCTGTTATTCTCCCCGAAATCATGGTCGTCCCAGACGCCGATAACCGGACAGGTTTGCAGAAGACGCTGATAGTTGCGGCTGGTTTTTAATGCGTTATATTTTTGTTTCATCACTTCCATATCCTCGGTATCCGCATAAATAATGTCACCGAGCCAAATCCATAGATCCGGCTTCATGCGGATAATCGGCTCCCAGAGCGGTTGGGGCAAATCGTGTTTGTTGCAGGAGCCAAAAGCGATCCGAAAGACCCTTGAGTCCCGGGGAAGATATTCGGCGGAAGAAACCGCATTGTCGTTTTCCGCAGGGGTGCAGGCAATCAGCACGGCAAGCCCCGCAAGCGTAAGTCGCGAAATCATGATTCCATCGCTTTTAAGTGATAAATAAACCGGTCGGGCACCATCCGCTGTATAACGGCTTCATTGTGGGATATGATCAGGATGCCTTTCCCGGTTTTTTGCAAGGCTTCCAGCCAGGCCGTAACCCGGCAGGTGGCCTCAAAATCCAGGCCGTTGAAAGGCTCGTCGAAAATCATCAACGGCGCGTCGACGGCAAGAACGCGGAGCAGATTGATCCGCTGTTTTTCGCCTCCGCTCAGATAGCGGATTTTTTTCAGTATGAGCGTCTCGGCAGCCGGACGGTCAAAAAGCGTCTGCAGGTGTGATAGAATCTGGCGACGGTTCATCCGCGGTTTACGGGACAGACTCGTGAAAACATCCATGACCCGCGCGTTAGGATTCAGCGCTTCGTCTGCGTGCTGGAAAGCCATGACCAGCCGCCGGCCCCACAGACATCGCTTCCAGTACTCTGTCGGCGTGGCGTCAATCAGCCGGTGTTCCTGAATTCGGAGATCCAATCCTTTTGCCGGCAAGAGACCACAGATCATTTTCGCGACGGAGGTTTTACCGGCACCGCTGGGGGCTTTGAGATACACCATTTCTCCGGAAGCAATCGTGAGCGATTCCGCCGGCAAACCGTCATGACGAAGAAAAGCATAGCGACGGTTAAAGATCGAAAAGCCGGAATGCACCGTCAGAAGAGGCTCCGCGGCATCCGCCCGCGCTGCGGTTACCGGTGAAACATCTATCCATTCCAGATACCGCTGCGGATCAAACAGCGTGTTTTGAAGCCCGCTCTCAGTGCGTTTCAACTCCCGAAACACAACCGGCACGGAATCGCGCGGATGGGCTATTTTTAATTCGCCGATAACCGAATAATCATGTGTAATGATCTGCGCCGTAAACGGCTTTTTCCGGTGATGAATAAGCAGATAATCCAGAAACCGGTCTCTCTGGCTGACATCGAGGTACGCGGTGGGTTCGTCGAACACGAACAGGCTGTCCCTAAGCGCTTTATCGGCAATGAAACGCCGGATGCGCAAAAACGCCATGACGAGAAACAGACGCTGTTTTTCACCGCCGCTGGGTCGGTTTGGTTGGGGATACACCGCCAGCAAATCCTCAAACCCGTCTGGCCAGAAATAAGCGGCTATTTCATGAACCGCGGCGGCGTCTGCCCGGGCGCCCTGTTGCAACTGTTCTTCAATGGGCATTAACGGATACAAATGAGAAGACGGTTCCTGAAACACATAATATCCGCCGCGCATCATAGCCCGGCAGCGGGCGGATTCAAGATACTGATCGTACGGCTGAAGATTCACGACGGCCCGGTAATCCGTGCTGTATAATCTGCCGGAAACCGCTTTGGAAATGAGCGTCTTGCCGATGCCCGATTCTCCGAACAGAAAATTGATTTTACCGGGTTCAATGACCATATTATCCGTTCGCGCCAGCACCGTGCCGCCGGTATGGACCGCTACGTCAAAGATCATAATTTTCTCCGCAGGGCAAATTCTTCAGTAAATTTGTAAAGACACGTTAATGTAAGAATCAGCAGAATAGCCGGCGACAGGCCCTGCAGATGATCGGTCAGAAGGCGCGGCCAGTATGACGGATCGGTCCACGACGCGCCGAAAGCGAGGATATCTTTTTTGCTGTCCATCCGGGTAAGCAGACTGCCGATGGTAACGGGAAAGTTCGCCGCGCTGACCTGCGACGACAAACCGACCGATAGGATGAAATCAAAACTGCACTGCAGAAACAGCACCGCGCCGCCCAGCGATATCGTTTTATTAATCAGATGCGCCTTGCTGTTATGCCAAAGGATATCGCGGTTAATCACGCGGTATTCGGAAAGCCCGCAAACCAGCGACGCCCGGATAAAGTCCGAACGCTCAAAAAGAGCAATCCGCTGAATAAACAAATCGCGGAATTCCAGAGCCGTCACGGCCGCATACAGCACCGCGGTTAGCGCCAATAGTCCCGCCGGCTGGGTCAGTGCTTCCCGTTCCATCATCCATGTGAGTAGCGTATAGCCCGCTATCAGCGTAATCACCTGCGGCACGGAACGCAGGAGCGCCACCAATCCGTTAAGCATCTGGGCGGGCACGGGCCGTTTTCGGAAATAATAATGCCCCATCGCCAGCAGCCAGCCGGACGCGCCGGCCAGAATCACCGAACCCGTCGCGATGATCAGCGAATGCACGCACGCCTCCATGAGCAGCGCCAGGGCGGGCCGGTTAAGAAACAGCATATCCCAGAACCCCAAAAGGGCGATCCCCAGCAGCCAGCCGATAATCCAGCGCGATTCCGGATGCCGGCCCAGAAAAACGAGAGGATGATAGAGAACGTTTTTATTCATTGGCGTATTTTTTCCGTTCATAACCGTCATACAAATCCAACGACAACTCCACACATTTCATCAGAAAAAAAACGGCTATAAGACTCAGATACACCCAGCCGTAGCGCTGAAACAGGATATCCTGCAGAAGCGTGTAGCATAAGTGGCCGTGAATGTTGAGCGCCATTTCAATAATGATAAGGCTGGTCAGCAGAAACGCGGTCTGTTCTTTAAGGGCGGGCCGGTACTGAAAGCGGGCATGTTTGTAAATCCAGTCCAGTTCATGTCCCGCAAATTTTTTACGAAATCGAAATATCGAGCGAAGCGGAAGACTGTCGCCGGTATAATGGTAACGGAGCCCGTTTACGCGAGCCGTTTCGATATAACCCTGCCGGCTTTCTGCCGCAAGGTAATGCAGAAATTTACCCGAATAAACCGCGACCATACCATTGGACGCCATACCCAGCCCAATCATAAACCATATGGAATCGGAGGCAAATTCACTTTTCAGCGAGTACGCGATAATATAGGCCGGTGAAAAAAAGATTAGATACATCAGTACCACTGCCGTTCCTTTAAAGAATAATAATACAATCGCACCGGCGGCTTTAGTCGGGCGAATACCGGCCGGCCTGGCGATGGCCGCGCTTAATATATCCGCGATCTGAAGTATATACGATTTTTGCCGCCGCATCATCCTGACAAAACGTATAAGGGCGAGCGTGTGAATGGCATAATGGTTAGCCGCCAGTACAACCAGAAAAATCACCGTAAATTTTAAAAACATACCGGCCAGGGATATCAGACGCGACCAGGCATCGCCGGCTCCGGTGGTTGAAAATCGGAGGCGTTCTTCCGCGGGACTGATACGGAATAGTTCCGAATGCCCGGTAACGGACGTATCCCCTGCGGTTTGTTGCCACGACGACGCCGGCACAAGGTCCGATGCGCCGGAATCCGCCGTCCGCGCTGAAAGAAAAAGGAATAGGAATCCAAGAATGACCGCGGCAATAAGAAAACTTATACCATGTTCCGCCAGTTTATTTTTAAGAAACGACGACATCCTAAGGTTTCTTAGCGAATCTGGCCCTGCGGTGGTCGTTGAACATGAATGGTATGAAAAACTCCGGCCAATCGACCGGAGTTTTTGGTTTTACTCATATAACGGAAATTTTGCCGTCAGCGCTTTGATGTCTTCCCGGATACTTGCAAGGATTTTTTCGTCTTCCGGATTTTTCAGCGCGCGGTCTATAAAACCGGCGATAATTTTCATTTCGGCTTCTTTCATGCCGCGGGTAGTCAGCGCGGCCGTTCCGATGCGGATACCGCTGGTAATAAACGGGCTTTGTTTGTCAAACGGCACCATGTTTTTGTTAACGGTAATACCGGCGTGTTCCAGCGTATTTTCGGCTTTTTTACCGGTGAGGTTCTTGTTCGTCAGATCCACCAGCATCAGGTGGTTATCCGTACCGCCGGATACCAGATCGTAACCTTTGGCGACCAACTCATCGGCCAGTGTTTTCGCATTTGTAATGACTTGCTGGGCGTATTGCTTAAACGAGGGCTGCAGGGCTTCTTTAAACGCAACAGCTTTCGCCGCAATAATATGCATGAGCGGGCCGCCCTGGATACCCGGCATCACGTTGCTGTCCATAATTTCCGACATCATCTTCACACGGCCGCTTTTCGGCGCGACGAGACCCATGCGGTTCTCGAAATCCTTGCCCATGAGAATCAATCCGGAACGGGGACCGCGGAGGGTCTTATGGGTGGTGGTGGTCACGAAGTCGCAGTACGGCACCGGGCTGGGATGCAGGCCGGCAGCGATCAGACCTGCCGGATGCGCCATATCGGCCATCAGGTAAGCGCCCACGGCATCGGCGGCTTCGCGAAACTTGTCATATTCAAAAAACCGCGGATAGGCGCTTGCGCCGGCAATAATCAGCTTCGGCCTATTTTCTTTGGCGATTTTCATGAGTTCCTCATAATCAATTCGGCCGGTCTCCTTCTTCACGCCGTAGGCCACCACCTTGTACATCTTGCCCGAAAAATTCACCGGACTGCCGTGCGTCAAATGCCCGCCATGCGCGAGATTCATGCCCATGATGGTATCGCCCGGATTGAGGACGGTAAAATACACCGCCATGTTCGCCTGGCTGCCGGAATGCGGCTGGACATTGGCGTATTCGCAATGGAATAATGCTTTTGCGCGCTGGCGGGCTATGTTTTCCGCCTCGTCCACAAATTCGCATCCGCCGTAATACCGGTTCCCCGGATAGCCTTCGGCGTATTTGTTCGTCATGACGCAGCCGGCGGCTTCCAGAACGGCCTTGCTGACAAAATTCTCGGAGGCGATCATTTCCAACGTGTTATTCTGGCGGCCTTTTTCGTTTTCAATGGATTTAAAAATATCGGGATCAAAGGCGGATAAATTTTTCATAATGGATTTTCCTTGTATTTATTATTTCTGTTTTCAATAAAAAATATTTTACTTAAAAAACTTATCTTTTACAAATAAAAAAACTGACCGTGAGGATTCCATCCATGGTCAGTTTAATTATGCAGCCTGATTTTCATTCACCGGTCTGTTCGGTTGCTTTCCATTTATTCAGCAGGTCAATGTTCACATAATCATTCTTCCATAAAAAATACACGGCCGCAGTAATAAGGATTAGGAAAACAATAATTAGCGGAATAATCGGCCTTTTTTTCTTGGTGAAAGGATCATTAAGATTGATTTTAGCTCCTTTAGGCAGTTTCGCCAGATGCGTCAGCGTATTGCCAAAATAGATGTTTACGACGGCACGCGCGTTGATGGCCCAACCGTTCGCATCTAAAAGGGGCGCGAGGTTGCGTTTACGGAGTTTTAGCGCGGCGATGATCATAGACGGACCGGAAATGGCCAGCAGAACGCCTACGGCGGCTATCGGCATTTTCCACCATTCCAGTCCCAAGAAACCGGCAAAGATGGTGGCCAGCGCCGTTCCGATAGCGCCAATCGCCAAACCGATGGCGGCGAAAATGCCCATGAATTTCCCCAGGTCGAATGGTTGCGCAGGCGGTTTAGGCGCGCCGGCCGGGGCTATTTTGGACGGTGCTTCTTCTATGCTCTTGGACGCAGTCTCCGTGACTTTTTCCTCTTTCGCCGCGGCCACTTTATTGATCTGCTTTTCAATCAGGCGCGAGACCTTGCGGTACGGCGTCCAGAAAGCCTGCCTGATGCTGATCGGATTCTCAACGATTTTAATAATGGTCGCGTCCCAGTCCGTACCGTTGCGATCATAGAACACGCCGTTCCGTCCGGTCACGATATTGTCAATATCTCCGTTGGTTAGGGCGGCAACGATTGTCATTTTTTCGTTAGTCTTGCGGGAAACACAATGGCAGTACATCAGATACATGCCGCTGTAGGATACCATCAGTGAATGCCTGGCCATATCGCGCACCCGGATGCACAAATCGCAGCTGCGCTGGTCAATATACAGCGTACCTGCCTCAAAAATCGCCTTACGGTCGGGCGAATAAAAATCATAAAACGTGACGAAGTTATTAAGCAGCGTCATGATGTCCCTGTAAAAACGCACCATTTTATCAACCTGCAGAATGATCTCCGCTTCCTTCTGCACCGTCAGGTCCTGTTCGATAAGTTCCGCCAGCCGTATCAATTGGCGGCCTTCCAGTATATCCCGGATTCTTTTATAGCCGAGAGATTCGACCAATGTAACGGGTTTGTCGTTTTGCCATTTTCGGAAACTGTTGAACGCGGATGCGATAGCCTGCCATTCCGTTTCCGTCAGTGCGTTTTTCCCGGGATAAATAACGTCTGTCACGGATTGCCGGAATGCCCTCATCGCATCCTGCCATGCGGGATTAATGCCTTCGGATAGAGGAAGCGGTTTACCGTATTCGATTTTAGCCAGCGGATAGCCGGCAATCTCATCGATACACGCTGTCAGATTTTTCGGGGCTATCGTTTCCACGCGGGAAGTGAGGTTGTTCAGAATCTCCCTAGACGGCGGATCAAATCCGGCCAGCTTGCAACGCAGAAAATAATCCTCCGCTTTCGCCTGGATGGCAGCAAACCGTTCATACGCCTGTTGCGTATGATCGCCGAAAGGCCATATCGTATCTTTTTGGTTCTCTGCGAGCGAATACCATTCATAATAGGTTTTACAGTTGTCAGTAAACCGGTTCAGGATTTCAGCATTAATACCCGGTTTTCCGCTCCGGTCAGGACAGGAGCCTTCACAGGAAATGATTTCTTTGATCAGACTCTTTAATTCCGGGTCGTCTGCCGTGTCTTCCGTGATAACACCGTCGCCGTTGAATCGGGTCCCGGCGAAAATTTTCTGCGTGTCGGACGTATCGTCAACCGTAAGCACGCTCTCGCCTTCTTTTCCAAGATTTTTCAGGATCGTCCTAGCTGAAGCCAGCAGGGCCGCTCCGGTTTCGGTCTGCTCATTGATTGCGGATAACGGAAAGGTGTTTTCTCCTTTCAGCAGATCGTCCGGGTTTTTGATTACGGATAAAATCCACCGTACCGCTTCCAATACTTCCGGAACGCGTATTTGTCCGTCGTTGTCCGTATCGATCATCTGGAGCGTTTTTTTATCCATTTCCAGACCGTCCACGGGACAACTCAGGGCGGTCCAGAGTTTCGGATCGAGTTCGTCCAGATGCACAAGGTCGGCTCCGGTATCCAGGTTGACGCGCTTGACGCCGCCAACAATGGAGAAACTCCATACATGTTTGTTGGTTCCCACAGTTTTGCTCCAATCAGGTTAACAGGTTACGGTAAAGACGGCGGTCCGGAGAACGACGGTACCCCCGATTTTTTATCTTTCTGCATCAGCCAAACCGCCGCGCCACCACCGGCCAGCAGCGCGCCGCCCATGACATACCATTTCGTATTCGAAGCGATTTTGATTTTTAATGGCGGCAGGCCCGCAAACGTGCGCGCCACATTACGCATAACCTGCACAAGTCCTTCCGTCGGGCCGTCATAATCCTGCTGGGAAGAATTAATGACTTTACCGCTGGTCACGTCAATCAGACGAACGTCCACCGTGTACGTGCGCCCGACCTTCCCGATCGTGCCGACTACAACCTGCTCGGCGCTGAGCAGCTTTCCCGCTTTCGCGGCGGCCTGTTCGCTGAACTCCGACATCGAAAACTCCTGCTCCTTCAGCAACGCGTCCATCTGGTTGCGCTCAATAAGATCGAATTTTTTCAGCGACTGCATTTCACTGCGAAGCCGGTCGGATAAGGCCTGCGCCTCGGATTTAAGAACGCCACCCGTTACCTGAAGATCCAATACGGCCACAAACGGCTTTTTTTCCTGCGCATAACAGAACGGCGTTACAGACGCAACGGCTAGATACAATCCAATCAGAATTCCAATTACAGTTTTCATATCAATAATCCTTCTATACAGTTTTTTTTATTACTTAATAAATATCATCTTCCTGCTTTGTTCAAACGTCCGCCCATCTTGCAATGACCGGGTTCGGATGCGGTAAATATAGACCCCGGACGCAACGGTCGCTCCCGCATCATTGCGTCCGTCCCATATCAGCCGATGGATTCCGGCCTCCTGATTACCCTTAAACAGCGTCTTCACCTTTTGCCCGAGCATATTATAAACGGCCAGTTCCGCCTCGGACCGGACCGGCACGCCGTATTGTATTGTCGTTGCCGGGTTGAAGGGATTCGGATAGTTCGCTGATAAATAATACCGGGACGGAATAAACCCGGATTTTAATTCTGCAAGATATTCCATCGTGCCGACCGCTATACGGTATTGGGCCGTTTGATGGGATTTGATTTTAATGTTTTGAAGGGATTGTAAGGAAAGGAGCCGTCCGTCTTTTAGATCCATTACAACAACTTCATAACCGTCAGGCAGGTTTTGAAGTCCGTCCACGGCTAATTTCCATTCGTTGGTTTCGCCGTTATTCCGCAGGGTCAGTTCCCAGTACGAACCGCGACCGGACAGCGCGCGGATATCCGTCTGTCGCCGGAAAGATTGGCTTTCAATATAGAACTCCGCATCCTGAACCTCCCACAACGGTAACGCCGGACGGTCAAACCGGTCTGAACCGTCATGGGCTCCCGATCGTTCCCCGAGCCGGCAGACGGCAAGGGGTTCATTCTCTTTTGTCTGTAATGTTAGCTGTAATTCATACTCGCTGCTGGTCAAAGCCGGCTGGTCAATCTCCGACATTTTACCCGGGAACAGGTTCGCGTCCAGAGGGGGATAATTAATCCGGAAACTGCTGTCCACATCGGAATAATACATGTATCCTTTCCACGGCTCGAGCTGTAAATTAAATGGATCCTCCACATACCGGAACCGGCCATTGTCGAGATGGACAATGTTAAACAGGTTCAGGTTTGAATCCTTATATACCACTGTCCGCCAATAAATACTGAACGGATACGGCGAGGCGATCATGTTCCATCCGGGATGAATGGTAATAAATGCGTCATTCGGATGGAGTGATTGTCCCGGGCCCGAATTCAGGACTTTAGGTTTCCGGGTTATCAGCAGGTAGGATTTACCGGATTCGACGTTGCCAAAGGATTGTTCGGTTAAACTGATAAAGCGTTCCGCATTATGATCATACCGGTATAATTGCCAGTCGCCTTTAAGGCCGGCCTCTCCGAGGTTGCTGGCCTGGAATGCGCCCTGCGGCGAACCGTCGGACAACTGGATCGGGAAAGAAACCATCCGATAGGCTTTCGCGCCTGTGCCGCCGGGCAGGTTCACATAACTGCTGCTGTTTAGACCGGGTGATGGGATGCGAACCGGAATGAAAGTCGGTTCCTTGTCGCCGCCCGCAGGATACTTCAGCGTCGTGCTCCCGTCGGTTACTTCCACATACAACACCAACCCTTTTTCGCTGATATCCTCCGAGGGTATGGTGGCCGTAAATTTCAGGTCATTGCTCCCGGTGTTGTCCAATTCCAGATTTCTCTGTTTCATCGAACTGTTCGGACTTCCCAGGTTTTTATATTTGACGAAACCGGTAACCGATGCGTTTCGGAGCTTGGACAACGTAACATCAAACGTGAAATTCTGGTTGAGAATCGGATAATTATTCGCCAAATTGACTTGGATGCCGCTGGCAGTGGCTGTGCAATACACTCGATGCAGGGTATCGGGCTGATTGAGGTTGGGATCGTATGCGTTGCTGATAAGGATCAGCGGCATTGTCAGCGTATTGTCGATAAAACCCGCTTCGTACCGGACCTGAAGGTTCAGCGATTGTCCCGGCACCAGTTCAAAACTTGTGGTGTCATTCATCAGCGAAAACGGATTATTCGCCGGGTTGGTAAAGAACATCGTATCAACGGATAAAACGGCGTTGCCGATATTCCGCAGAGTGATTGTTTTGATTTTTGATGATCCTTGCAGATTGCCGCCGAAGTCCAGCGTGTCGCCCTTTAAACCGGTTCCAATCTGGGCATATTTGGTGTTGCCCGTTAAACGAGTAGTCATAACAACAATACTGTCCTGAATGCCGTTGGATTTGCGCGTAACTAAATGGGCTTCCAGCGTCGCTTGCTTGGTTCCGGCCGATCGCGGATGAAACACCATTTCGAGGGGTGTGCTGGTCTTAATGTCCAGGAACAGTCCTTCTTCCAAAACGTCCGGATCCACAAAATCAAAGTTGCCTTCGGGATCATTCTTTATTATAAAAGTATCGATATTCGCGAAAGCGGACCCGGCATTTTTATAATTAACCGTAAACCCGGATTCCCCGATCATCACTTCGGTTACCGGTGCCGTGGCCACCGTATCCTGCGTTACCAACGACGTTTGCTTCAGCATCCATATTCCGTTATTGGCTGAGGCGTATAGATTAAAACTGTTATCCTGAAAGGTATAATTGGTTCCGACCGATGAAAACAGGAACAAATCCACCGGCGATTCGGATATTTCCACCCACCGAACCGATTGCGGGTTGTATCCGATTTTGTACAGCTTCCTTTTGGTCGGCTCTTCGTACGGATGATGTTCCAGAATCAGGTAATTGCCGTCATCCGCGCTGGCAATGTCAACAATGTCGCCTTCCCCGTACAACGCGAACAGCGGCTGGAGGGACGCGGTTATGTCTTCGGTTTTCCACTGAAGCTTTTCAGGACTAAAACGGCTCAGATAAAGTCTCGGCATCTGCGATTCGTTCCTTGCAGATATGAGAACGGTATTAAAGTTGGAGGAAATCTTGACGATTTCATAGTTCGGGGGAATCGAATCAAACGCGGTCCACACCGGCAGGCCGTCTTTAAGCCGGGCATAGATTTTATTTTTGGTGGCGGCCAGCATCCGGATGCGGGAGGCGCCCTGAAAATCGGTCCTGTACGCCGACAGCGAAACTACCGGCTGGTTGGTAAAAACATTGCCGTAATTAATATTAATCCAGCCGGCGCCGTCGTTTGTCGTCATTAACAAACCGCCCGCGTTGGGATTGCCGGTATGTCCGGTGGATACCAGCATAAGCGAGGAATCGAGGTATTCATCGCCGTAATTCATGCTGAAAACGTCGAGGATATGGTTTGTGCCTGCGGGAAAACTGATGAGGCCTTCCTCGGTTTTAGTCCGCCCGTTAGATGAACTGTAATAACGGCCGTCTTCCTCAATCCAGATGAACTTATCGGATGCGTAGGATCGGAATGCGCCGTACGGCCGGCTGGAACATCCGATCAATTCAAAATCCAGCCCCAGATTCATGCTAAACAGCAACCCATCCGGATCAGTCTGCGCGATGAGGTTTTCTTCATCGGTAAAATGGATCTTGGTTATCGGTAAGGCCGTCAAACCATTCATAATCACCACAGGACTTAGATAGCCGGAAAGTCCTAAAATGTATTTACGGGTAACGGCTTCCGAATTGGCATAAAACGTTACGGTGTCGTTTGGGGCGCGGGTTAAATATTCGATAGGATAATTTTTCGGGTTGCTTTGAGGCATTTCATACCACGCAAGCCCGCCGTTATTGGATTTAAAGAATTTGGAATGTAAATTGATCACATACGTGTTCGGGTCGGGAAAGGTAAGCCAGCTAAGAGCGGACAGGTTCTCCGTGGATGGAAGTTCGGCGGCCAATGCGATGTTCCAGTTGTTGCCGCCGGTGTTGCTGTAGATAATTTTGGTGCTGTCGTTGTTGCTGATCACAGCGAATACGGTTGACGAGGAATTATTTGCAACAAACATTTTTGCGATGGTGTAACCCGGGGGCAGCACTAACTTGGTGCTGCAACTGTAGCCGCCGTTCATGGTGGTTTGAATAACGCCGTGGCCGCCGATATCATTATACGCCAGATAAAAATGCTCCCAGGGATTCTGAGGATTCACTGCGAAAGCGGTAAACTCCGCACTGTCTCCGGCAAGCCGTACTTCCGACCAACTCTGGCCCCGGTTGATACTTTTATACAAGCCTTCACGGCTGAGTGCATATAATTGGGTGGAATTATACGGATTAATATACGCGTCAAATACCTCTCCAAAATCATGCGTGTACGTCGAACTCCAGCTCTGTCCGCCGTTTGAGGATACAAATACCTGCGGGTTCAGGTCAAATCCCTGATGTCGGGTAAATACATATAAATAGTTGCCGTTGCTGGTATCGATTATCATTTTATGGATAGGCTTTCCGGTCGTATTCAGATATAACCAGTTTTGCCCCTCATCGGTTGTTTTATATATTTCCCCGGTGGGTGTGCCGGCCAGCAAGGTTCCGGGGTTTTTGGTGTCAGCTATCAGCCCGCGTATAGAGCCTCCGGATGGACCAAGGTTTTTCCACTGGACGGCGCTTTGGCCGGTAACGTTCGGAATATATCCGAACAACAAGCCCGTAATGATACCCACCAGAAGTCTTTTTTTGAAATGCATCATATGGCCTCCTTTTGAATAATTAAACATAAAATTAATTTAATATAGCTATTGTAAGCCCGAATAAGAAATATTTTTCTTAAAAAATTTAAAATTTATATATAGCGGATTTTTTCCTTGATTTTACGTTGACTTCAATTTAACTTTTTAGGTTATAAAACGATAAACTTATCCTTTAGGAAGCTCATGAAACAAGCCTTGATATTAATCGTTGACGACAACCCGCATATTTCAAAACTGCTGACGATGAACCTGGAAAAAGAGGGTTTCCGCGTGATTCACGCCGTCAACGGTGAAGAGGGTTTTGAAAAAGCAAAAAAGGAAAAACCTGATCTGATCATCTCGGATGTTATGATGCCCAAGTTGGACGGTATTTCCCTTTGCCAGAAAATCCGCACGGAGACGGATGTCTCGATGGTACCGTTTATGTTTCTTACCTCTATTGACGCAGATGTCACGCAGAAGCGCGGATTCCGGGCCGGCGCCGACCAGTATCTGGTTAAATCGGAAATCAACCGCGAAGTGCTTCTGGCTAAAGTCCGCGACATGCTGAAACACGTGAACAAAATCAATGAAATCGACGCGCCGCAGCGCGGATCCTTTAGCGGCGAGTTGTCGGAACTCAGCCTCATCGAGATCCTCCAACTGCTGTATATCAATAAAAAATCCGGAAAACTGACAATCCGGCGGCAGTATTATCCCGATGCCCTGATTATTCTGCGGGAAGGCGAGATTATTCGGGCCGAGCTCGGCGACGATATGGACGAGAAGGCGATGTTCATCATTTCCGTGTGGAAACGCGGCGAATTTACGTTCACCCAAACCGACACATCCGGCGAAAAACAAACGATAAAAACGCCCACGATGAACATTATTCTTGAAAGCTGCCGCCTTCAGGAAACAAAATAATCTAACGATATTTTCTATAGAAAAAAAGCCATCGGCCTTGCGGCGGATGGCTTTTATTGTTTCATGGGTTAATTTAGAAATCGGATCCTATTGAGAAATAATGCTTGGCGTCGCCCCCGTTGAACCGCGGGTTCATAATATTCCAGGCCAGATCATACCGAAGTACAAATATACCGATAAAACCCCGGATACCAAACCCGTAGCCGATACGCACATCCTGAAACACGCTTTCGCCGAAGCGGTTAATATAGGTCCAGTTGAATTTACTTTTATTATATATAATCGCGCCGGTTCGGTCTAAATAACGGTAATTGGCGGTGCCCATCAGCTGGCCGGTTAGCGGATCTCGGTACTCGCGGTCTTTTCCTCCCCAGGCCGCGCCGATATCCGTGAATATCACGCCACGTATTTGCTGAAGGAATAACGGCAGCGGAAATCCTGTCTGGATAAAATAAATCAGCGGAAAACGCAACTCCAGATTGGCGATGGCATAGCGCGTACCCTGCAGTTCATAATAATAACTACCGCGGACGGGCGTGACAAAGGTCGCCAGAAAATCCTCAAAAGTGTCCACGATAATATCGCCGTTGTTAAAACTCGGCGCGATCCAGTTATCCATGCCCCCCACGAAAAACCGCTGTGGATTGCGGCCAAACGTGCCGCCGGTACTGAAACGCGTACTCACGGCGTAATATTTCTTAAACCAGAAATATTTGCGGATGTCGGTGGTAACGGTCAGAAACCGAAGCCCGTCGCGCCCGTATCCGGGACTTGCGGTAACATTGAGTTCGGCGCGCCGTCCGTCAAAAGGACCGAAATACGTGTTTAAGGCATTATCCGTGACAAAGGATGCGCTCAGCAGGGTGTTCTTGGAACTGCGGGAAGGACCCAAGCCGGGTATTTCGCTCTTACGTAAATACGGCGCCAGATCACTCGCCAGCGACGTTTCCCGCGACAAGGTCAGCTGGGTAACCGCAAAATCAAAACGGTTAAATTTATTAATCGGCTGCGTGGCCATTAACGAAATCCCGTAATACCGGTAGCGCACCCAACTGTCCGTATAGCCGTCCGAATAACCGGGGATAACCTGCCCGTTAAGTTCGTAAACGTAGTCGGTAAGGAAGGAAAACGCCGTATGAAATCCCATGATTCCAAAATCCTGGCGCCGGGACAAGTAATAATACGCGCCGGAAAAACTGCTGTTTTTAAGGTCGAAAAACAGGTTGGTGCCGAACATCATCCGGTGATTACCGAGTATGTCGCTGAAAGAAAGCTGCGTGGTACCCTCAAATCCGGTGAGCGTATTAAAACCGGCGGCGCCGTAAAATATGTCCGGCGTGAATTTTACCTTGTATTTCCTTATGCGGTAATCCCCTTCGCTGTTCAGGTAAGTGGTTTTCGATAATTTAACCGGTTCGTTTTCGTCTTCGATATTGCTGGTATCCGTGTCATAACCCGTAAACACAAAATTACGAAAAGATTTGGTTAAAGGCTCGGTTTTCCCCGAATCGCCCGTGGCTGTCTGGCCGTCGGAAAATATCACTCCGGAATACGCGTCACCGGCGGGTAGCACGCGGGATGTATCGGCAACGGAGGTGTCGGCCGTTATTGCCTTAACCGGTTTCGGCGCTTTCGAAAGGTAGTTCAAATACCGCTTCATGGATACCGTCAACGGCGGTTCCACGGCATCCCTCTCAAAAGGCTTTTTCAGCGTAAAGATATCGAAGCCGCTTTTATTGAAACCGGAAAAAGCGAGTATCATCCCGTCTTGACTCAGCGTGGGCTGAAAAACGCCGCTGAGAACATTCGTGATAGCATACGTTTTCCGGGTTTTGATATCCGTAATATACAGGTTGCTGACCCCGTTGCGGTCGGATACAAATAATAATTTGGAATCATCGGGCGCCCATTGCGGCCATTCATCATTCATCGGATCCTCGGTAATCCTTTCGAGACCGCTGCCGTCGGTATTCATAATATATATATCCGTCTGCCGGAAATCGTAGTCCGCTTTCTTTATTTTACCGGTTGGCGCCTTCAGGTTTTCACCGCGGTCCGATATAAAGGCGATACGCTTCCCGTCATGGGAAAAGGAAGGTTCCGAGTCGCTGTAAATATCATCCGTTATTTTACGGATTTCCCGCGTCTGCAAGTCGAGAATATAAATGTCGCTTTGGCCGTAACGCATACCGGTAAAAGCAATATACCGGCCGTCCGGACTCCAGCTGCCGCCGAAAACGCCTTCCAGTTCTTTCCATTTGAACCGCTCGATGCTTCCGTTTTCAGTATGGACAATCAGTAAGGCGTCATTATCGCTGGCTTTGGCGGAAAAAACCAGCCGTTTGCCGTCCGGGCTCCAGCTCATGCCGGGGCTTAGCCAGTGCAGTTCTTCAAGATCCGGTGTCTTTTCGCCGGATACCAGTTTTTTAATGGGCTTGCCGTCAATCGAAGAAATCAGCATGATATCGGCATAGCCGGATTTATCAGTCAGATAAGCGATCTTATCGCCGGCCGGTGAAATCGTCGGTGTAATATTATAGAAATTTTCATCCTGGTCATGGCGCGTCAGTTGCTTGCCGGTCTCTTTGACCGATTCCATGGCGGCAATGTCCGGATAGTAAATCTTGCGCTGGTACACGGCCCATTTTTCGGACAATTCCTCCAGCTTCATCCCGAAGGCCGACTCGACGGCGGCATTCGCGCTGCCGGCAATTCTTAATTTGGTGATAAATTCCGATACTTTCTCCTTCCCGTATCTTTCTTCGATATAACGAAACACCGTGGGGCCGGCCACATACACCGCATAGCCGCCCATATCTTCCAGTTTAGGCAGATACCCTTCGATGACGGCGTCGCGGACAAACATATCGGACTGAGTAAAGAACTGTTCCGCACGGGAGGAATACTCCGCGTAACCCTCAGCCACCCATAAGGGAATCTGCACGCGAATGCGTCCCGTAATCATGGATTGCAGCGAACCGCCGTACATATAATCGTTCATCACCCCGTGCGTCAACTCGTGATGGATTACATGGCGGAACTGCTCATAAGAACCTTCATAGGGAATCACGATACGATTTTTTAAAAGTTCCGTCACCCCGCCGACGCCCTCCGGCATGTATTCATCCAGCACATTCGTCTGCTGAAACTGGTTATGGGAATTGTAAACGATAATAGCGATGCGGTTCTGCAGTTCATACTGCCGGAAATCTTCGCGGATTTTTACCAGAGCCGTTTCGGCTACATCGGCCGTGAAGCGCGCCAGCTTGTCGCCGCCCTTGTAAAAATAAACATCAAAATGCTCGGATTGAATATATTTCCAATCGTAATTCTGATACTGAACTTTATTCTGCCCGAAATATTTTTGTTCCGCCTGCCCTGAAAGCGGGTGAGGACGGGCCAGCAGAACCAGAATGATAATGACCGCCGCATATTTATAATAACCAGAAACCGACATGTTTGACTCCTTCTGATAGCATCCGGTATTTACGCCCTTGCACCAACAAGTTATAATAATAGAAACTTTTTTTTAAGATATACATTCCAAAGACGATATGCAATTTGATTCTTACATCGTGTATAAGGTTTAATCCTTTCGGCCTATGATCCCGATTTGGAAAAATTAGGCCGTTGTTACAAATTTGTTGACCCCTTTCTTTGGGTGCGTTATATTGTCAGCAAAATTCTGAAACAGCCGGTCTGTTTCACATCCATTAACCAATGGGGAATTCTTATGCATCATCATACATTAGCCATACTCAAGCCGGACTGTCTCCGGCAGGGCGATCAAGGCAAAGTCATTCAACGCATATTGGACGCGGGGTTTAAAATCATCGCTATGAAACAGATACGCATGACCAAAGCGCAAGCCGAAAGTTTTTATGCCGTGCACCGCGGACGCCCGTTTTACGAGGATCTCACCGCTTTTATGAGTTCCGGCCCGTGCGTTCCCATGGCGCTTGAAAAAGAAGGCGCGGTCGCCGCGTTCCGCGAACTGATCGGCGCCACCGACCCAAAAGAAGCCGCTCCGGGTACCATCCGTAAGGAATTTGCCGCCAATAAACAGATGAACGCCATTCATGGATCGGACTCCGACGAAAACGCCGCCCGCGAAATCGCATTCTTTTTCTCCGAATCCGAACTGATCGCCAACCGGTAACATGTCTGTGAATGCTCAAATTATCATTATTGGCGACGAACTGCTGCTTGGACTAATCCGGGACACTAATTCCGGATACCTCATCCGCGAACTCACGGCGCTGGGGGTGACCGTAACCCGCGTAATAACCGTAGGCGATGATACGGAGGCCATAACCGGGGCGTTCCGGGCGGCTGCTTCCGGCTCGGATATCGTTATATCCTGTGGCGGACTCGGTCCTACCCATGATGACAGGACCCGTTTTGCCGTCGCCGCTTTTCTGAATACGCCGCTGCAAATGAATGCCGAAGCGCTGGAAGAAATCAATCAGATATACCGCCGCAGCGGACGGACCATGAGCGAATCCAACCGCATCCAGGCCATGATCCCCGCCGGTGCCCGCTATCTGACGAATCCCATGGGAACGGCTCCGGGTATTACCTTCCAATTCGGCCAAACAACGTACTACATTCTTCAGGGCATTCCGCGGGAAATGGAGGCCATGTTTGAAAAACATATACGGCCGGCATTGGCAGACCCGTATGCAGGAAAACGCATACTATTCCGAACCATAAGAACGACCGGCATTCCGGAATCCGTTCTGTATGAATCCGTAAAAGACGCGGTGGAACGGTATTCCGAAAAACTTTCGGTCGCGTTCTTACCGAAACTAACCGTCGGTGTCGATATCCGTCTGACCGCGGCGAACGCCTCTGACAGGGATAGGCCGCAACTGCTGACGACTGCTCTGCAAGAATTTACAGGTTTAATAAATTCAAAATGGAATCATGCGGTATACGGTTACGACGAAGAAACCATCGAAGCCAAAGTGGCGGATTTATTATTTAAAACCGGACGTACCATTGCTACGGCGGAATCCTGCACCGGAGGCCTGATTGCCCACCGGCTGACGAATATTCCCGGCAGTTCCAAATATTTTCTTCAGGGAATGATCACGTACAGCAACGAGTCAAAAATCAAACAATTGGGCGTTCATGAAACTGTTCTGCAGCAATACGGCGCGGTCAGCGAAGCGACGGCCATCGCAATGGCGGAAGGCATCCGGAAATTAACCGGCGCAGATATCGGTCTGGCCGTAACCGGTATCGCGGGCCCATCCGGCGGCACGGAATCCAAACCGGTCGGTACGGTTTATATCGCCTTAGCGGCAGAACAAAAAACGGAAGTCGGCCGGCCGTTTAAATTACTGTTTGAAGTGGACCGTATCAGTTTTAAAGAACGTACCGCCCAGTTCGCGCTGGATACTGTCCGAAAGCATTTATTAAATCTTGGTTGATACGTTATGATGATCTGCAGGGTAACAGGCGCCGTGGTCTCCACGCACAAAAACAAACATATAGCCGGATATAAAATCCTGGTGGTTCAGCCGCTGGATTTGCATAAAAACCCTGCCGGCAACGACCTGCTTGCTGTGGACAAAGCGGATGCGGGCATCGGCGATTTGGTGCTGGTCATGCGCGAGGGCGGATCGGCGCGCAAAGTGCTGAACAACAAAGAAACACCCGTGCAGGCCGTTATTGTAGGCGTTATCGACGACTATAACTTCCAATCCACATAACAATCAGCGGGTATCCTATGGACAAATTTATCGTCGAAGGCGGTCATCCGCTAAAAGGTACATTTCAACCGGCCGGCAATAAAAATGAAGCGCTGCCGGTCATAGCGGCCACGATGCTGACTGAAGAGCCGGTGGTTTTAAAAAACGTACCGCAGGTAACGGACGCCCTGCGAATGCTCGATATCGCTGCCGCTCTGGGCGCGGAAGTCCGTCAAACCGGCGATAGCGAGTGGACCGTGCAGGCCAAAAACATCGTTACCGATACGCCCGATCCAAAACTGGCGGCGTCGATACGCGGTTCCTTTTTATTCGCGGGTTCCATGCTGGCCCGTCACGGTAAAATAAGCCTGCCCTCGCCCGGCGGCGATAAAATAGGCCGGCGCCGTCTGGATACCCATATCACAACGCTCCAACAACTCGGCGTGGAAATGGACCTGGGTCACAAATTTTATTCTATGAAAACCGGCGGTATCCGGGGCGCCGATATCTTCCTGGATGAGGCCAGCGTCATGGCCACCGAAAATGCCGTTCTGGCGGCCGTACGCAGCAAAGGCACGACGGTACTTTCCCACGCCGCCTGCGAGCCCCATGTGCAGGGATTGTGCCGAATGCTGAACGCCATGGGCGCTAAGATCAGCGGCATCGGCAGCAATATTCTTACCATCGAAGGCGTCGATCGCCTGCACGGATGCGAGCACACCATCATGAATGATCACATTGAAATCGGCAGCCTCATCGGCCTGGCCGCCGCCACCCGAAGCGAAATTCGCATTAAGGACGCCGTTCCGCAGAATCTGCGCATGATTATACTGGCGTTCCGAAAACTCGGCATCGAAGTTCAGATTCAGGGCGACGACCTTTTCGTTCCGGCCAACCAGTCGCTGGAAATCGGTTGCGATATGGACGGCGCGATCCCCAAGATTGACGACGCTCCGTGGCCCGGATTTCCCGCCGACCTCACGAGCATTATGGTCGTTACCGCCACTCAATGCAAAGGCCTCGTACTGATTTTCGAAAAAATGTTTGAGAGCCGACTGTTTTTCGTGGACGAGTTGATCACGATGGGCGCACGGATTGTCCTTTGTGATCCGCATCGCGCCGTCATCAACGGACCGACGCAACTCCACGGTGAACTGCTCACCAGCCCCGACATCCGCGCCGGTATGGCCCTGCTGATAGCGGCCTTATGCGCCGAAGGCGAATCGACAATCCAGAATGTCCGTCAACTCGACCGCGGTTACCAGTTCATTGACCGCCGCCTGAACGCCCTCGGCGCGCACATTAAACGGGTTGAAATTTAGATTCTTTCCATCATGCCATACCAGGGTATGGGGTTCAATGTACGCAAATATTTCCTGCCCGCCGAAATTACCGCCGCGTTTAAAAAAGGTCTTTCTAGTTTTCATCAGAAACAATGGGACGCCGCGGAGGAAGCCTTTCTGGAAGTTGTCAGGCGCCGGCCGGATCACTTAGAAGGATGGTACAACCTGGGCCTGGTGTATGTGCAGCAAAATAATTTACCGGCCGCCCGTGAATGTTTTCAGGCCGTTCTCCGTTTAAAATCCGGACATGCCAACAGCCATTATTATTTAGGAAAAATAGCCCACCAGGCCGGTGACTACCCGGAGGCGCTTTTCCACCTGAAAAACGCCATTCTGTTGAAAAAAAAATTTGCATCCGCACATAATCTTATTGGTATCATTTACCGTGACCAGAAAAATTACCTCCTGGCCCTGGAACATTTTGAAACCGCCTTTCGTCAGGATCCTGACCTGTGGACGGCCTGCTTCAACGCCGGGTTAACCTGCGAAAATCTTCAACATGATGAAAAAGCCGCCGCTTATTACCGTCAAACCATTAACCGGCATCCCGCTTTCACCGAAGCGCACATTCAACTGGCCCTTCTCCTGCGAAGACTAAAAAAATATAAGGAAGAAACCGACGTATGGAAAAATCTGCTGGCGCTTTTCCCGGATGATTTCTCGGTTCAAAAGGAATATCGCGACGCCTTGAAAAGAAGTAAATTCTGGCACTCCCCGAAAAATATTTCTTGATTTCTTGTAGAAGCTCAAAAATAGGGCATTTATGTGACGTAGGTCATTGAAAAAGGCTCATTTCCTGCGTATATTAAGGGTGTTAAAAAACTTAAACTTACACAAGGAAACAAGCCTTATGCAACAAAGTAAAGAAACGACCCAAA
>Ga0067045_1027939_pt1 | contig 49523 bp, 49 predicted proteins | sample TerdegcTABiofilm_FD_59184 | JGI IMG/M metagenome (GOLD analysis project Ga0067045, IMG submission 59184) | Combined Assembly of (Gp0054472, Gp0054536) Wastewater bioreactor microbial communities from Singapore -Terephthalate degrading...
CCCGCCGATCCTTGACGCGCTGATGTTCGCCTATCGCGAAGTGGAAGCGACCGCACGCGAGAATGGCCCGCCCGCCGAAGAGTGCGGGGACTTCATCGACGAATGCCGCCGCCTGCTGGTTTCCGAACTGCAGGCTCATCTTGATCCCCGCCGCCTTGACGAAATCGTCGAGCGTTATGATGACCGGTCAAAGGAAAACCGCGCCAAGGCCAGGGAGCAGTCCGCCATACTTCGCGGCAAGCTGCTGACTCGGCGGCCGAACGTGGTTCTTGATCGCGGCTTTGCCAGCAACACTATTCCGGAGCGCCCCCAATGAGCGATGGCACCATTCCGCCCGGCCCTGCGCCGAAATCTGCCTATTTCCTCTCGCACGAGGATGAGGAAGTCGAACGCCGCACGCTGGCGGTGATCGTGGACAACGAGCCGGGCGTATTGGCGCGCGTGGTGGGCCTGTTCTCCGGACGCGGATACAATATCGACTCCCTCACCGTGGCCGAAGTGGATGCCAGCCAGCACCGCTCGCGCATCACGATCGTCACCCAGGGCACTGCGCACATTCTGGAACAGATCGAGGCGCAGCTGCTGCGGCTTGTTCCGGTGGCGGAGGTTATCGACATCACCAACTCCAAGCGCGGTATCGAGCGGGAGCTGGCGCTGGTGAAGGTAGCCGGCACCGGCGAGAAGCGCGTCGAAGCGTTGCGTATCGGAGAGATTTTCCGCGCCCATGTCATCGACACGACGAATGAGAGCTTCATTTTCGAAGTGACTGGCGCGTCTGACAAGCTGACCCAGTTTGTGGACCTGATGCGGCCTCTGGGCCTCGTCGAGGTGAGCCGCACGGGCGTGCTTTCGATCAAGCGCGGGAAGGAAAAGGGCTGATGACCCTTCGCCTGGCCCTGGCAGCCCTGACGCTGACCGCCCTGCCCCTGATGGCAGCGGCGCAGGCAGCGCCATGTGCTCCGGCCACGAACGACCAGGAACGGCTTGATTGCGATATGGCCCGCGCCGCCGGGATTTCCGGCAGGGGCGAGGGCCTCTTCGGCGCGGCGCCGGAAGCCTGGCTGCGGATCATCGACACCCAGTCTGCCAGCGGCGCAGCCTATGTCTATTATGTGATTGAGGAAGGCCCCTACCAGCTGCTGGAGGCGCGGTCTGTGCCGGGCGCCAGTGCGGCCAGGGCCCCGGCCTGCAAGCTGCGCACGGCGCTGCCGATGGACGTGGCCGGCAAGGTGAAAGAGGCCGCGGCAGGCCTCGCCGCCGCCCCGCCTGACGGCTATGGCCCGCGCGAAATGGTGACGATCAACCCGGACGGGTCGCGCAGCATCCGCCTGATCGTCGACAGCCACGACATCATTACACGTATCAATGCGGGGGATCGCACCCTCAATTTCTCACGCCTTGCCGGCGCGGAGGACGCGGTTACCCGTCTCAACAATCTTGTCATCGGTGTCGCCAATTTCAGTGGCGACTGGAGCTGCGACGCCGTTTGACCTGACAATCCCCCCTCCCTCAACTTTCATCCACCGGAGCTTTAGCAAGCACATGAAGATCTATTACGAAAAAGACGCGGACCTCTCGCTGATCCAGAAACTGAAAGTCGCCGTGGTCGGCTATGGCAGCCAGGGCCACGCCCATGCGCTGAACCTGAAGGATTCCGGCGTAAAGCAGATCAAGGTGGCGCTGCAGGAAGGCTCTGCCTCGCGCAAGAAAGCTGAAGCGGCGGGCCTGGAAGTGGTCACCGTTACCGAAGCGGCCAAATGGGCCGATGTTCTGATGATCCTCGTGCCTGACGAGAAGCAGGCCGTTCTGTTTGCCAACGAGATCGAGCCGCACCTGCGCGCCGGTCAGCACCTGATGTTCGGCCACGGCTTCAACATCCACTACAACCTGATCCGCCCCCGGAAGGATGTGGACGTGTCGCTGTCGGCGCCCAAGGGCCCGGGCCACACGCTGCGCAACCAGTACCAGATGGGCTTTGGCCTGCCGGGCCTGATCGCCATCCACCAGGATGCCACCGGCACCGCCCAGGCCGTTGCCCTCTCCTACTCCAAAGCCATCGGCAACACCCGCGCCGGCGTGATCGAAACCTCCTTCCGTGAAGAGACCGAAACCGACCTCTTCGGCGAGCAGGCCGTGCTCTGCGGCGGTATCGTCGAGCTGATCAAGGCAGGTTACGAAACCCTTGTGGAAGCCGGCTACGCGCCGGAGATGGCCTATTTCGAATGCCTCCACGAGACCAAGCTGATCGTCGACCTGATCTATGAAGGCGGCATCGCCAACATGAACTATTCGATCTCCAACACGGCCGAGTACGGAGAATATGTCACCGGGCCGCGCATCGTGAACAGCACGACGAAAGCCGAGATGAAGAAGGTTCTCGAAGACATCCAGAACGGCACCTTTGCCCGCAACTGGGTTCTGGAAAACCAGGCCGGCGCGCCGGGCTTCCATGCCATGCGCCAGCGCATGAGCAGCCACCCGATCGAGGAAGTTGGCGAGAAACTGCGCGGCATGATGCACTGGGCGCAGAATGACCGCCTCGTGGACAAGAGCCGCAACTAAGGCCCTCGCCGCATATGGCTGACAGATCTTCGCCTCCATCCGGCTTCACCCACCGCCTTGCGGTGCCGGCCGACGAGGCGGAGATCGCCGCCCTGATGGACGTGGCCATCGGCGAACTGCAGAAAGGCTTTTTGAGCCCGGAACAGATCGCCGTGTCACGCTCCATCATGGGGCTGGACCGGACGCTGATTGCGGACGGCACCTATTTCCTGATCCATGACGCAGAAAGCGGCAGGCTGGCCGCCTCCGGCGGCTGGAGCCGCCGGGCGACGCTTTATGGCGGCGATCATTCCGCAGGCAAACGCAATGACGCGCTGCTTCATCCGGACACGGATGCAGCACGCATCCGCGCAATGTACACCCATCCGGATTTCACCCGCCGCGGGCTTGGCCGGCTGATCCTTTCGCTATGCGAAACCGCCGCGCGCGCTGAAGGCTTTACCCGGCTGGAAATGGGCGCAACGCTGGCCGGAATACCGCTCTACGAAGCCTGTGGTTACAGGGTCATCGAGCACACCATCGGCGCGGAGGCGGACGGCTTGGCCGTTCCCGTCATCCGTATGGGCAAGCACCTGATCTGACCCTTCGGGCCTTACTGCGCCTTCTGCGACCAGCGCGCATGGGGCCGGTAGCCATCGGCATGCATCCGCGCCAGCGCCGGCGCCACGGCGCGCCAGTGATATTCCAGCGTATCATTGACAATGTCTGCCAGATCCCCGGCAACGCTGCCGGCTTCCTCGCCCAGCAGCCCCAGCGCGTTCTGGCGCATGGCCTCGCGGCGGACCAGGGCCGGCGGATGGGTATCCAGCAGGCGTTCCTGTTCCACGCCATGCTCGAGGATGCTCAGTGTACGCTGCATATAATCGACGCCCGTGAAGACAAGCTCGACCCCGGCATAGGAGAGGTTGGGGCTGTAGCCGCGCGCGCGCATGACATCCATAGCCAGCGCCAGGCCGATATAATCGGCCTCAAGCTCCTTTTCCCAGCTTTCCGGCATGCGCAGCTCTATCTCGCCGCCCTCCCCGTTTCCCTCTGCCGCCATGGAAAGCGACATCCGGGGGGCGCCCTGAAGATGGCCGGCTGCGCAATGGCCATACTCATGCCCGAAGATGAAAAACTCCATCGCATCGCGGAATACGCCCACCAGATGGGTGTGATGGGTGGTCATCAGATAGGACTGGGCGGCATGGGGCGCGCCCTGAACGGCATAGGCCGTGAGCAGATCAAAGAAGCGCATACCCGTTTCGGGCGATTGCAGGCGCTGGCGGACCACGCTGTCCCGGTCGGTGGCAAAGTTGAGGTTGCCATCTTCTGCCTGGGTAACCGGGAAGCTGACGGCAGCGACCTTGGACAGGAGGTTGGCAAAACCCATGATGCCGTCATCGATCAGGATCAGGTAATAGGACGGATTATCGACATCGGCGGCAACGCCGTTGACACGCCCGGTCTGCAGGCTGCCGAATACGGGCTGTTTGGGCAGGCCGATCTTCAGGCGCTGGCAGGACTGTTCCAATTGCCCCTGCATCTGCTGCAGCCAGAAATGCGTGAGCGGATCTTCATACCGGCTGAACGGGCGGGCACGGAAGCCGGGCTCCATTTCCTTCCGCCAGGCGTCCAGAGGCAGGCTGGTAATGCCCGCCGCCGTCATGGACTGGTGGAAGTGGACCAGAAACTGCTCGGTAAAGTCGGCGTCGGTGGCGCCCGGCTCCATGCCTGCAAGCCAGGGATGGGAGCGCGCATGCACCTTCTGGAGGTATTCAAGGTCTCCGATGACCTGGCGCCAATGCTCCTTGCTGGTAGCCGCTGGGGCTTCACGCCCTTTGCCTTTCGAGAACCAGTTGAGCATGGTAATCTCGCCCCCGTGTATCATCGCGGCTATGGATGTAGCACGGGTGTCGGATGAGTGGAAATTGGGGGATATTTCAGGATGAGCCTGGTTGATGTCGCGCTGGCGCTGGTGTTTGGCCTTTTGGCGGCGTTCATTGCCGGCCAGATAACCGGGCGGGGCAGCAAGCTCTATGACGCCACCCTCGAGCGCCTTGTCCGGCTGGGGCGCATGCGGGCGCAGGGGCTGGACGCGGATACCGGCGAAGAAACCTTCACCGTGACCAAGGCAATGATCCAGCAGGCGCTCGAGGAACATACCAAGCCTGCCAGGTTTGCCTGGGCGAGCAACTTCCTCTGGTTTTCGGCCGGCGCGCTGGTGTCGCTGTTCACCTCGGAAATCCGCGGGCTGGTCGGGCTGGGCTGATCACTCGGCGGCGCGATTGAGATCGACATTGCCGGCCACGCCCGGCACGCGGCCCTTCATCGAATACTGCCAGATGGCATGGGGCAGGCGCGGCGGGCCTTCCAGCGACCGCACCCAGAGCGGGTGGCGCTCGAACCCCTCCCCCGCAAGCCATTCGGCATGAAAGGCAGGCGTGGTGTAAATCACGGGCACGGCGCCGTATTCCTCTTCAAGGCCCGCCAGAAACCGTTTCAGGTCTGCCAGCGTTTCCGCCCGGCCCGCGCGCGGCGCGCAATTGTGAGCGTGCTCCAGATCGACCGCCGGGGGCAGCGTGTCGCTGCGCACCTCGACCTGGCGGATGAAATTTGCCGCCTGCCGCCCGCCATCCTGGCAGAGAAGGTAGAAATGGTAGGCGCCGGTCTGCCAGTGATGGCGCAGCGCGCTCTGCCAATTGGCCTGAAACTGCGTGTCGACATGGCTCTCTCCTTCGGTGGCCTTGAGATAGACAAAGGAGAGGCCTGCCGTGGAAAGGCGCGGCCAGTCCACCGCGCCATTGTGGTGGGAGAGATCGATGCCCTCCGCGCCCGGCGCCAGCAGAGGCCGGGGCGCCTCCTCCACCGGGGCGCCACTTGGCCCACAGGATGCAAGCAGGCAGGGTATGACCAGCACGGACACAAGGCGCAGGCGCAGTTTCATCGCGCCGCGCCCTCAGGAAGTGTCCCGTTCTGGATCATCTCGGTCATGATAGAACCTCATCGGCGGCATATTCAGGGAGACGCAGAATGGCAGCAGACAAAGGCAGAGCGGCCCCCCCGCCAGCGCCCTCACCCGCCAAGCCCGCCGCCCCGGCCGGGCCGAACAATGTTATCGCCGCCGGATGCCGTGTCATCGGCAATATGACACTGGCCGGTTCGCTGCGCCTGGGGGGTGAGATTCTGGGGGACGTCCACTGCCAGGGCGCGCTGGTGGTAGAGGCGACGGGAAAGATCAAAGGCCGGATCAGCGCGGCAGAGATCGTGCTGGCCGGCAGCCTGATCGGAGAGATCGCCGCAACGCGCCGGATGGAAGTCAGCGCCGGAGGCCGGGCGGAGGGATCCATCTTTGCCCCGTCGATGCGGGTGGAGGGCAATGCGGTGATTGACGGCGATCTGCTGATCGCGCCGGAACGTTCGCCCGCCCATATCGAACGGGCGAAGGTTCTCAGCGTGCTGACGGAAGCGCCGGGGACAACGCCCACGGGCGCCGCCGGCTAGTTCTTGTTCTTCTCGATCTGACGCAGGCGCTGCTGCGAAGCGTCATTGGGATCAAACGCGCCCAGAGTCTGGATGCGCTCGCACGCCCAAGCATAGTCTTTCTGGCAGGCCTCCTGCAGAGCGCGGGTGCCGCCCTGAACGTCTTTCGGGCCACCCGTGCCGGTGAAGGCCATGTTGCCCCAGGCCGCGCAGCCGCTGACTTCGCCCAGATCACAGGCTGCCTTGTAGAGACGGCGCCCCTCAGTGAGGTTTGCCTTCACGCCCCGGCCCTGCACCGTCAGATAGGCAAGGCCCGCGCAGCCGCGGCCATCCTTGGCATCGCAGACTTTCTTGTAGTTCTTGGCCGCCGCGGCCAGATCCTGCGAGCCGCCAAGGCCCTTGCGTTCCAGCTCGGCAAGCTCATAGCAGGCCTGATATTCACGGGCGGCGCACTTGGTTTTTGCCGTCTCGCGGGCTTCCTTGAGCTTGGCAAAGTCCGTTTCTGCCTTCTCCATGGCGAGTTCGGCCTGGGTACGCTCGACCCGCCCCGTGGTGCCCTGCGCGCTTGCCGGCAGGGTTATGGCAGCCGTCACCAGGACAGCGCCGAGCATCATGAGAACCTTTTTCATCGATCGGGTCTCCTTTTCCTTATGTGAGGGTTTAGCGGCAGAATTGGGCAAGGCTGGGGCAGACCGGCAGACAGATTGCAGTAGCCCCCTGCTCAAGGCGGGTCTACCATCATCGCAGCACACAAAAAATAAGGGAGAAACCGCAATGGCAGCAAGGGATCAGATACCCCTCGGCTCAGGTTTTCACGCCAAGAGCACGGCCAGGGAAGTCGTCGCGGGCATCGGCCTTGCTGGTAAAAACGCCGTCGTGACCGGGGGCTATTCCGGCATCGGGCTGGAGACTGTCCGCACGCTGGCAGAAGCCGGAGCGAAGGTGACCGTGCCTGCCCGGCGGCCTGAGGCCGCGCAGGCGGCGCTGGCAGGGATCAGCGGCGTCACCGTTGCCGCCATGGACCTTGCCGACCTGGCAAGCGTGCGCCGGTTTGCGCAGGAACATGTGGCCGCCACGCCGAAGCTGCACCTGTTGATCAACAATGCCGGGATCATGGCCTGCCCCCTCGCCCGCGTCGGGGCCGGCTGGGAAAGCCAGTTCGGCACCAATCATCTTGGCCATTTCGGCCTGTATCAGGGGCTGCTGCCCTCGCTGCGCGCTGCCAATGGCGCGCGCGTGGTGGCGCTGTCCTCAACCGGGCATATCCTGTCGGACGTGATCTGGGAGGATCCGAACTACCAGTCCCGCAAATACGACAAATGGGAAGCCTACGGACAATCCAAATCCTCCAACGCCCTGTTTGCCCTTGGCGTGGACCTGCGCGAGCGGGGCAACGGCATTCGCGCCTTCTCGGTGCATCCGGGGGGCATCTTCACCAATCTGCAGCGCCACCTGCCGGATGAGGAAATGGTCGTGCTCGGCTGGAAAAACCCCGATGGCACGCTGCCCGAAAGGATCAAGGCCTCGTTCAAGACGCCCGAGCAGGGCGCCTCCACCACCGTCTGGGCGGCCACCTCTCCCATGCTGGAGGGCAAAGGCGGGGTCTATTGCGAAGACTGCGACATTGCCAAGGCCGCCACGCCGGCAAGCCAGCGCTTTGAACACGCCCGCGAATGGATCAGCGACGACGCCCGCGCCGAGAAGCTGTGGGCAATGAGCGACACCTTTCTGGCCAATGCATAACGCCCTGCCCCGTCCAGATTGACGCTTCCGGGCTTTCGGCGCACGAGAACGCGATGAGCGAGACCAACCTTCCCTCCGGCGCTCCGGCAGCTTCGCGGCGCGCGATCCTTCTGGGACTTGCGCTTCTGCTGGTGATTGCCGGAGTGTTTGTGGCCGGCAGGGCTGGTCTGCTGCCCGATGCCGATACGGTGACCAGCTGGATGACAACCCTCAGCGAAAGCCCTTGGGGGCTGGTGGCCGTGATTGCCGTATTCTGCCTGGCGGCCTTTGCCGGCATTCCGCAATTTGCCCTGATCGCCACCGCCGTCGCGGTGTTCGGCCCCTGGTATGGGGCAGGCTATTCCTGGATCGCCAATATGATTTCCGGCGCGCTGACCTTCTGGGTGGGCCGGGCAGCGGGGGAACAGGCCTTCCGCCGCTATGCCGGCGCCAGCGCGCAGAGGCTGTCGCGCTTTGTCGGGCGCAACGCGCTAGTGACGAGCGCGATCGTGCGCAATGTGCCCACCGGGCCGTTTCTGCTGGTGAACATGGCGTTCGGCGTCAGCAGCGCCAAATTCCGCGATTTCTGGATTGGCATGGGCATCGGCGTCCTTCCGAAGATCGCGCTGGTGGCTTTTGCCGGGCGCAGCGTTCTGGCCGCGCTTCAGGGCAATCTGGGGATCGCGATTCTGACCGCCCTGGCGGCGGTCGCTGTTTATGCTGGCGGATATGTCTATTTCCGGCGCCGGGCGGCTCGCGCGCGGCAAATTATTGCGAATGAGACAGCCTCACCGGTTGACAGCGCCGCTGAGGCCGGTGATTAGAGTGGCTATGCGCAAAGTTCTGCCCCTTCTTAGCCTGCTTACCGGCCCCTGGCCGGGGACCGACGCCCGAGTCTGAGGGCGGTCGCGCGGCCAGGGGACATTCGAAAAGAACGCTTTTTTTTCCTGACATCCCGCTGAGCGACGCAAAACCATGACCTCCCAAGACCAAGCTGCGAAATCCGCAAAGAAACCCCGCGTATTCATTTTCGACACCACCATGCGCGATGGCGAGCAATCGCCCGGCGCGTCGATGACGCATAACGAGAAGCTCGAACTGGCAACCCTGCTGGAAGACATGGGCGTCGACATCATCGAAGCCGGCTTCCCTGCTGCTTCGGAGGGCGACTTTGCCGCTGTCAGCGCCGTAGCTGCCCAGTCGAAGAACGCCGTCATCTGCGGCCTCTCCCGCTCCACCCCGGCCGACATTGACCGCTGCGCCGAAGCCGTCCGCAAGGCGGCCCGCCCGCGCATTCACACTTTCATCTCCACCAGCCCCGTGCACATGAAGCACAAGCTGAAGATGGGGCCGAACGCCGTTCTGGAAGCCGTTGGCCGGTCGGTGGCGCAGGCCCGCAACCTGGTGGACGACGTGGAATGGAGCGCAGAAGACGCAACCCGCACCGAGTTCGACTTCCTCTGCAAATGCATCGACGCCGCCATCGCCTCGGGCGCTACCACGATCAACGTGCCCGATACGGTGGGCTATTCCCACCCGGAAGAATATGGCGCACTGATCCGTAGACTGATCGAAAACATCCCCAACTCCGACAAGGTGATCTGGTCGGCCCACTGCCACAATGATCTCGGCCTGGCGGTTGCCAACTCGCTGGCCGGCCTCTCCAATGGCGTGCGGCAGATCGAATGCACCATCAACGGCCTGGGTGAGCGCGCAGGCAACGCGGCGCTTGAAGAGATCGTGATGGCCATGAAGGTGCGCGGCGACACCCTGCCCTACGAATGCAACATCAATTCAAGCTATCTGGCCCGGGCCTCTGCCATGGTCAGCCGGATCACCGGTTTCCCGGTGCAATACAACAAGGCCATCGTCGGCAAGAACGCCTTCGCGCATGAAAGCGGCATCCACCAGGATGGCATGCTGAAGAATTCCGAAACCTACGAGATCATGAAGCCCGAAGATGTCGGCGTGGCCAAGACCTCGCTGGTGATGGGCAAGCTGTCGGGCCGCAATGCCTTCCGCGACAAGCTGGAATCCATGGGCTATTTCCTGGAAGGCGAACCGCTTAACGACGCCTTCAAGCGTTTCAAGGACCTCGCTGACCGCAAGAAGCACGTGTTCGACGACGACATCATCGCGCTGGTGGATGAGCAGCTGGCCGCCGAAGGCGAGCGCATCGGCTTCAAGCGCCTGCGCGTCGTGGCTGGTACGGAAGGTCCGCAGACGGCAGAAATCGACCTGACGATCGACGGCGAAGACAAGTATTCCATCGCGCGCGGCAATGGCCCGGTCGACGCTGTGTTCAATGCCATCCGCCAGTTGGTGCCGCATCAGGCGATCCTGGAACTCTATCAGGTGCACGCCGTCACCGGCGGCACGGACGCGCAGGCAACCGTCTCTGTACGGCTGAATGGCGACGGCATCATGGCCACCGGGCGCTCGTCAGACCCCGACACGCTGGTTGCCAGCGCAAAGGCCTATCTGCACGCGCTCAACAAGTTTGAAGTTCGCAAGGCCAAGCGCAGCAAGGCGGCCTGATCTGCCGGCGGGCGGCGGGCGGCTCAGCCCCCGTCCCGCTCTCCGAAGCCATCGGCGACCAGCGCGGCGATGGCTTCCACCGCCTCCTGGGCCTGGGGACCGTTCGCGGTCAACTCGATCTCGCAGCCGGTATGGGCCACCAGCATCAGCAGATCCATGATCGAGCGGGCATCGGCCTGCTCGCCTTCATGGCGCACGATCACCTTGGCATCATATTCAGCAGCAAGTTTGGCAACCTTGGCGGACGCCCGCGCATGCAGGCCCTTGCGATTGACAATAGTCGCGCGGGCAGAGGCAGTGGGAACCGAACTCGACATCAAGGCAGCCTGGCAAGCAGCTCGGAGGCGATGGTGACATATTTCCGCCCGCCTTCGGCAGCGGCGTGAGCGGACTCGTCCAGGCTCAGAACTTCGCGCACTTCGGCCAGCTTGATCAGCATCGGCAAGTTGGCCCCCGACACGATCTCCATCGGCACATTGCCTCGAATGGAAAGAACGAGATTGGACGGCGTGCCGCCGAACATATCCGTCAGCACAACAACGCCATGGCCATCATCGCAGGCTTTGACCGCTGCCAGGATCTGCTCGCGCTTCTGATCGAGATCATCATCCGAATCGATGGAAACAGCCCGCGCACGCCAAAGTCGGCCCACGACGTGCTCCGCTGCCGCGACGAGCTCGTGGGCCAATCTTCCATGGCTGACAACAACAATGCCGATCATTCCGCTACTGGGATGCATCCCTGAACGTTAAACTAACGTCACGTTGTCACGATGCTGCGCCGCGTCAAGGCGCATTCGGCTGAAGATGCGGTGCTTTCCTCAGCCGGTGTGGCCCAGACCCAACACATCGTTCATGTCGTAAAGGCCGGGTGCCTGCGCCGCTGCCCAGATCGCTGCATGCAAGGCGCCTTCGGCAAAGACAGAGCGATCAAGTGCCGTATGGGAAAGCCGGATCAGCTCTTTTTCGGAGCCGAACGTCACCTCATGTTCCCCGATCACGCCGCCAGCGCGGCGCACGGCAAAGCCGATCTTGCCGGTTTCGCGCCGAGCTTCCGGCCCGTCATAAGGCGGCGCCCGCAGCGTGCTCAGCGGCGCGCCCCTGCCCTCTGCCGCCGCCGCGCCCAGCATCAGCGCCGTGCCCGAGGGCGCATCCGCCTTCATGCGGTGATGGGTTTCCAGCACTTCGATATCCCAGTCCGTGCCCAGACGGCCGGCGGCAAGACGGGTGAGCGCTTCGAGCAGGTTCACCCCGATGGAGAAATTACCTGCCTTCACAATCGCAAAGCGCGAAGAAGCCGCCCGGATGGCGTCCTCCTCAGCCGCAGAGAAACCCGTTGTGCCGATCACAACAGCGCGCACCGTTGTCGCTTCCAGCGCCCGCAGCGCGGAAAGCGTGGCTTCCGGACGGGTAAAATCAATCCACGCCCCAGCCTCCTCGGCGGCGTCTGCCACCGTCGCCACAGGTTTGATCCCGATCGCGCGGCGCCCGGCAAGAAGACCGATATCCTCGCCATAGGCATTGGCGGCGGCAACTTCAGTGCCGCCCCGGATAGGGATGCCCCGGTCAATCGAAACGGCCGCCAGCTGGCGCCCCATACGCCCGGCGACGCCTGCGATGGCAACACTCATGGCGGTCTCTGGTTTAGTCATTCGATTTCTCCGCGGCAGCATCCGCCCTAGTCTGTTCCAGTTCGCTCCGCAGGCTGGAGAGCTCCCGCTCGCGCAGCTCGTCGGAAAAGGCGCTGGCGAAAACACCCGCCGGCAGCGCCACGACCCCGATCCCCGCGATCGCGATAATGCCGGCGCAGAAGCGGCCAAGCGGGGTCACCGGATAGACATCGCCATAGCCCACCGTCGTCAGTGTGGCCACAGACCACCAGATGGCGCGCGGAATGGACGCAAAGGCTTCCTGCTGGTTTCCGCCAATGCCCTCGACGAAATAGAGCAGCACGGCAGCCACATAAACCAGCGTCACAGCCAGGGCGAGCGAGGTGAGAAGCAGCGAGCTTGCCCGCCGCACGGCCGCGCCCAGCGCTTCAAAGGCAGGAATGAAGCGCGCAATCTTGATCAGACGCGCCAGGCGCAGCACGCGCAGCACCAGCAGCGACATGCCCGAGCCCATCGCCATCAGGATCAGTTCCGGCAGAAAGGCCAGCAGGTCGGCAATCGAATAGAATTGCGCCATGAAACGCAAACGCCCGCGAAACCCGCGATAGGCCGGATCAATGCCCGCGCTCCACACCCGGGCAACATATTCCAGCGCGAAGATGCAGATCACGGTGACATTGAACACATGGAAGACGAGCTGCCAGCCCGGCACCTGCAGGGTCGGCTCGGTCTCCAGCGCCAGGAAGAGGAAGCTGAGGATCACCAGCCCGACAATGCAAGCATTGGTGAGCGATAGACCCGTCCGGCGCGCCTCGGGCGCTAATGCCTCATAGAGCCGCCGTTTCAGTCCCATCCCAGCCGTCCCCTTGCTGTTTCTGTCAGCCTCTTAGCACACCGCCCGTTCCCTTGGCGACGGAAGCAACAATCCGCTCCATCACCTGCTGGATCTGCTCGTCCTTGAGGGCTTCCTTCGGCTGAAGGGTAACCTCGATGGCCACCGACTTCTTGCCCTCGGCAACGCCCTGCCCCTGATAGACGTCAAACACGTCTACGGAGGTGATCAGCTGCTTCTCGGCAGACTGGGCATGACGCACGATTTCGCCGGCTGCCACGCCCGCATCGACCAGGAAAGCCAGGTCGCGCCGGATCGGCGTCAGCTCGGCGCGTTCCAGCACGGGCTTGGTCTTGGTCGCCTTCACCTTCATCACCGGCAGGGCGTTGAGGTTCAGCTCGAATGCATAGACCGGGCCTTCCACATCCAGCGCTTTCAGCACGCCGGGATGCAGCGCGCCGAAATTGGCGACCGTCATCTTCGGGCCGAGCTTCAGGCTGGCAGCCTGGCCGGGATGCCAGTGCGGCTGGGTCGGCGCCGACACCTGGAACCGGTCGCCCGGCTGGCCAAGCGCAGCGAGGAGCGCGAAAAGATCAGCCTTGGCCGCATACGCATCATAAGGCGCGGCCTTGCCCTGCCAGTGGCGCTCGGCCGCCGGCAGCACCAGCCCGGCAACCACCGTACGCTGATCTTTGGGGCCATCGCCGAGATAGACCGGGCCAGCTTCGAACAGGCGCACCGTACGCTCGCCGCGATTGCGGGCGCGCTGGGCTGCCTGGGCAAGGTTACCCAGCGCAGAGGGGCGCATATAGTTCAGTTCGCTCGCCACGGGATTGGCAACGCTCAGCGCGTCTTCGGTCTTGCCGAACAGCTCGGCATGTTCGCGCGCCATGAAGCTCCAGGTGACCGCTTCGAGGAAGCCACGCGCCGCCATGACGCGGCGCGAGATCGCCACCCGCGCCTGGCGCGGCGTGGTGATGACGCGGCGCCCGCCTTCGGGCAGCGGCAGCGAAGTGGTCGGCAGCTGATCAAAGCCGATCAGGCGCGCAATTTCCTCAACGATATCGGCCGATTGCTCCATATCGAACCGGTGGGACGGCGGCATCAGATACCAGGCGTCGCCTGCGTCTTCGATGTCGAACTCCAGATCCTTGAGAATACGCTTCATTTCCGCCGGCTTGACGACAAGTCCCGTCAGGCGCTCGACATCGACAGGATAGAAGGTAACCTTCTGTGTACGGATCGGGATCGAGCCGGCAATCTTTGCCTTCGACACCTGACCGCCGCCATATTCCAGGATCAGCGCAATCGCGAGATTGAGCCCGTCCAGGCAGCTTTGCGGATCAACGCCGCGCTCAAACCGGTAGCGGGCATCTGAGTGGATGCCCGTGGCGCGGCCGGTGCGCGCGGTGCGCAGCGGATCGAACCAGGCTGCTTCGATGAACACGTCCACCGTCTCAGCCGATACCGCCGTGGAGACGCCGCCCATCACGCCGCCAAGGCCGATGGCGCCGGAATTATCAGCGATAACGCACATGTCTTCGGTGACGGTATAAGTTTTCCCATCCAACGCTTCCAGCGTCTCACCGGCTTTGCCGAGGCGCGCCACGACAGCGCCGGAAAGCCGGGCCGCGTCATAAACGTGCAGCGGCCGGGCCCGGTCGAGCGAGATATAGTTGGTCACATCGACCAGCAGCGATTTCGGCTGAAGGCCGGCCGCCTTGAGGCGTGCCTGCATCCAATCCGGAGACGGACCATTGGTGACGCCCCGGATCAGCGCGCCGGCAAACATCGGGCAGGCTTCGGGGGCCTCCAGCTTGATGTCGATGGGGCAGTCATAGCTGCCATTGATCTTCTTGGGATCATTGCGCAGGAAGCGCCCTGCCCCGGCCGCGGCCAGATCGCGCGCAATGCCCTGCACACCCAGCCAATCGGGCCGGTTGGGCGTCACTTCAAAGTCGATCACCGGGTCTGTCTGGCCGAGCGCTTCTGCCGCCGGCGTGCCGACCTTGAAGTCTCCCTGCAGATCAATGATCCCGTCATGATCATCGCCGGTTTCCAGCTCCCGCGAGGAGCACATCATGCCATGGCTCTCGATACCGCGAATGGCGCGCGGCTTCTTGTCGAGCGCGAAATCCAGCCCCGGAATGAAGGTGCCGAGCGGCGCATAGATCGCCGTCATGCCCGCACGCGCATTCGGCGCGCCGCAGACGATCTGCTTGATCCCGTCGATGGTCTCCACCGTACAAACGCGCAGCTTGTCCGCGTCGGGATGTGGCGTGGCCTCGATCACCTTGCAAACCGTGAACGGGGCGAGCTTCTCGCGCGGATCAATAACCTCTTCGACCTCAAGGCCGGCCTTGAGCATCAGATCGAGAATGTCCTGAAGCGACGCCTTGGTGACAAGGTGATCGTTCAGCCAGGAAAGCGAGAAACGCATCAGCTGAGCCCTCCGCTGACGGATGGTGTAAGCCAGGGTGAGAAGCCGTAATGGCGGGTCCATTGCGGATCGGCTTCGAAATAGGGGCGCAGGTCCGGCATGCCGTATTTCAGCATGGCGAGACGGTCCACGCCCATGCCGAAGGCAAAGCCTTGATGCACGGCCGGGTCAATGCCGCAATTGCGCAGCACATTGGGATGCACCATGCCGCAGCCAAGGATTTCCATCCAGCGGTCACCGGCGCCAATCTCGATGGCGTCGCCCTTGCGGGAATATTTCACGTCCATTTCGGCCGAAGGCTCCGTGAACGGAAAGAAGTGGGGCCGGAAACGCGACTCCACATTATCCACCTCGAAGAAGGCCTTCACGAAATCGATGAGGCAGCCTTTGAGGTGCCCCATATGGATGCCCTTCTCGATCACCAGGCCTTCGACCTGGTGGAACATCGGCGTATGGGTCGCGTCCCAGTCATTCCGGTAAACGCGGCCGGGCACCAGAATGCGGATCGGCGGCTTTTCTTCCATCATCGTGCGCACCTGCACGGGGCTCGTATGCGTACGGAGCACTTTGGGCGTGTCGCCTTCCAGCGCCTTCATGAAGAAGGTGTCGTGCGTCTCCCGCGCCGGATGGCCCAGCGGGAAGTTCAGCGCGGTGAAATTGTGCCAGTCGTCTTCGATGTCGGGCCCTTCGGCCACGGTGAACCCCATATCGCCGAAGATCGCGGCGATCTCCTCGAACACCTGCATCACCGGGTGCAGCGCGCCCTCGCCGGGGCCGGGTGCGGGGGGAAGCGTCAGGTCCACCCGTTCGGTCACCAGGCGCGCTTCAAGCGCGGCATTCTCCAGCACATCCTTGCGCAGGCGGATGGCCTCATCCACGCGGGTCTTGAGGGTGTTGAGCAGAGGCCCCTGCGCCTTGCGCTCCTCCGGGCTCATCTTGCCCAGCGCGCCCATCAGAGCGGAGACCCGCCCCTTCTTGCCAAGCTCGGCCACGCGCACGGCGTCCAGAGCGGCAAGGTCGCCCGCCGCTGCGATGGCAGCGAGGGCTTCTTGTTCGATCGCGGTTATGTCGGACACTTGGAATTTCCCTTTCAGGTCAGACCGTCGCGGCTTTCTAGTCGCTAGGATAAGGGCGAGGCAATCAGCAAAACGCCCGCAGGCCGGAACCCGCGGGCGTCTCAGAAAACGAGGCGAGGCCGGGGGCGCCGATCAGGCGCGCGCAGCCTTCTTGCGAGCAAGGCGTGCGCGCTTGGTGTTACCAAACACGCGGATCTTTGCCCGCTTTCCAAGGTTGGCGGTCCATTTGGCGTTGCGGCGCTTGACGCGCGGCTTCTTGCCGGCGGTGAGAACGCTGTTCGGGGATTTCGACATCTTGTTTCTCTCCGGGCTGGATTAGGCGAGGGCAGCTTTGGCCTGGGCGACGAGCGCACCAAAAGCCTCAGGCTCGCGCACGGCGAGGTCAGCCATCACTTTACGGTCGACTTCAATACCGGCCTTGGTCAGGCCGTTGATGAAGGTCGAATAGTTGAGGTTCTCGTCATGGATGCGGACGGCAGCGTTGATACGCTGGATCCAGAGCGAGCGGAACTGGCGCTTCTTAACCTTGCGGCCAACGTAAGCATACTCGCCGGCTTTCCAGACGGCGGCGTGGGCGTTGGTGAAGGTATTCTTGCGGCGGTTGCGGAAACCCTTGGCCTGCTTCAGGATTTTCTTGTGGCGGGCGTGGGCGGGAACTTTGGCGCGTGAACGGGGCATCGCGGCCTCCTGTCAGAAAGTGTTCAAAATCAACGGGGTTAAAGGGGTCTGCCCAGCCTTAGAGGCCGTAAGGCAGGTACTTTTTCACGCGGGCTTCATCCGCCTTGGCGCCGACGGACGTGCCGCGGTTCTGGCGGATATATTTCGCGTTATGGCTCATCAGGCGGTGACGCTTGCCAGCGACGCCGTGCTTCAGCTTGCCCGTTGCGGTGATTTTGAAGCGCTTTGCAGCGGCCTTCTTGGTCTTCATCTTCGGCATCTTTGTCTCCTTAAACTGTAGAGCTCACACCAGATCTGGCGGCCCAGGACACACGGGTCAGGGGGCAATGCCGTCGCCCCAAAACCCGGAAGTGGCGGCTTATGGCGGAACATACGCCATGAATCAAGAGGGCGGCCTGCGCCGCCCTGCCGATTAATCCAGAATGAGCCCAGAGCCCGGGACACCCCCTCAGCGCGGGGCGAGCACCATGGTCATCTGCTTGCCCTCGAGCTTGGGTTCGAGTTCGACCTTCGCGGTCTCCTCGAAATCCTTCTTCATCTTCTCGAGAAGCTCCATGCCGAGATGCTGGTGGGCCATCTCGCGGCCCCGGAAGCGCAGGGTCACCTTCACCTTGTCGCCTTCTTCGAAGAAGCGGGCGATAGCGCGCGCTTTGACTTCGTAATCGTGCTTGTCGATGTTCGGGCGGATCTTGATCTCTTTCAGCTCGGAAGATTTCTGCTTCTTCTTGGCTGCGGCCTTTTTCTTGCGCTCTTCAAAGCGCAGCTTGCCATAGTCGAGGATCTTGACGACCGGGATTTCCTGCCCGGCCGACACTTCGACCAGGTCCATCGATGCTTCTCGAGCCGCGTCAAGCGCGGCGGCCAGGGGCATCACACCCTGCTTCTCGCCATTCTCGTCAATCAGCAGCACTTTTGCGGCGCGGATTTCTTCGTTGATGCGGGGGCCAGCCTGTTTCTTGGGCGGCGCATCGGCTTCAGGTCTGCGAGCTATGGGAGATCTCCTTTGGTTGCTCAGAAAGTCGCGGGAATATGCCTGTGTTCGGGGCATTCTTCAAGGCGCGAGGCTTTGGCAGCCGCTGAAGCGCAATGCAACTGCCAAAGTTAGCTGCCTGAATTGCTCTCCGGGCGAAGATGTCCTTAATCGCAGGCCTAGAGAAACAAAGCCTTGGGGGCGCCATCATGAAACTTGTCGCTATCCTTGCCGCTGGCTGCCTGCTGCTGGCCGGCCCCGCCTTCGCGCAGTCAAAACCCGAAGCGCCAGCGAGCCTCGCCAGCAAGATCGAGGGCCTTGAGGCAAAGCCCGGCTTTCTGGACCTCTATGTCGACAAGGCCGCCGGCAAGGTGTTTGCCGCCCTGCCCGCCCCGGATGAGGATGGCCTCTCTGTCCGCTTCATCTATTCCACCGGCCTCACCGCCGGGCTCGGCTCCAACCCCATAGGCCTCGACCGGGGCAACGCCACCTCCGGCGATATTGTCCGCTTCCGCCGCATCGGCGAGAAGGTGGTGGCCGAGGCCGAGAACTGGAGATACCGCGCCACCTCCGGCCGCAGCGATGAGGAACGCTCCGTTCAGCAGAGCTTTGCCAATTCCTTCCTATGGTCCACGGGCATCGAGGCCACCGGCGCGGATGGCCGTCTGCTGATCGACCTTTCCGGCTTTCTGACGCGCGACGCCAGCGACATCGCCAGCGCCCTGAAGCACGGCAAGGATGCGGGCGACTATCGCCTGGCGGCAGACCGCTCGATGCCTGATCCGGGCGCTGTTCTCTCCTTCCCGGACAATGCCGAGATCGATGCCTTCCTGACCTTCGAGACCTCCAGGCCAAACGCGCAGACCTATGCCACCGCCGCCGATGCGCGCGCGGTAACGCTGGTGCTCCACCATTCCTTCGTGCGCCTTCCCGATGAGGGCTATACCCCGCGCCTGTTTGACCAGCGCACGGCCAGCATCGGCATGGGCTTTCATGATTTCTCCACCCCGCTGGGCGCGCCGCTCGTCTCCCGCTTTTCCCCGCGCATGCGGCTGGAACGGGTAGACCCGGCCGCCGCCTCTGGCCCGGTGAAGGAACCAATCGTCTTCTATGTCGACAATGGCGCGCCTGAAGAGATCCGCGACGCCCTGATTGAAGGCGCCAGCTGGTGGGCGCAGGGCTTTGAGGCGGCGGGCTTCGAGAATGCCTACCGCGTGGAGGTCCTGCCCGAAGGCGCCCACCCGCTGGATGTACGCTACAATGTCATCAACTGGGTGCACCGTCAGACGCGCGGCTGGTCCTATGGCGGCAGCGTGATGGACCCGCGCACCGGCGAGATCCTCAAAGCCAACGTCATTTTGGGTTCCCAGCGTGTCCGGCAGGACCGGATGATCTTCGAAGGCCTGGCGGGCGCGGCAAAGACCGGCACCGGCGCGGCCGATGATCCGGTGGAGGTCTCCCTCGCCCGGATCCGCCAGCTCTCCGCCCATGAGGTGGGCCACACCCTTGGCTTTGCGCACAACTTTGCCGCCAGCACGAATGACCGCGCCTCGGTGATGGATTATCCGGCGCCCTGGGTGCGCCCGGCGGCCGGCGGCGGGCTGGACTTCAGCAACGCCTATGCAACGGGCCTTGGCGCCTGGGACATCTTCACGGTGAAATGGCTCTACGCCCAGTTCCCCGAGGGCGGAGACGACCTGCCTGCGCTGAACCAGATGGTCGATCAGGCCTATGGCAGCGGCCTGCGCTTCGTGTCGGACAATCATGCCCGCAGCAAGGACACTGGCCACCCCTTCGGCGCCGTGTGGGACAATGGCGCAGACCCTATCGGGATGCTCGACGAGGTGATGGCTGTCCGCCAGATTGCTCTGGCGAGTTTCGGCCCCGAAGCCCTCTCTGACGGGCGGCCGCTGTCTGAGCTGAACGCCGTGATCGTGCCGATCTATCTTTACCACCGCTATCAGGCGGAGGCCGCCGCCAAGAGCATTGGGGGCCTCGACTTCCGGTATCATGTGAAAGGCGAAGGCGAGACCCCCGCCCGGCCGGTAGCGGTCGCCGAGCAGCGCCGGGCGCTGGAAGCCCTTGTAAACACACTGAAACCTTCCGCGCTGGACCTGCCCGACAGCGTGCTGAACTACCTGACGCCGGGCGATGTCGGCTATGCGGGCGGCGGCACCATCGAGGAGCTGTTCCCGAACCGCACGGGGCCGGTGTTCGATCTGGCCGCTTCTGCGGAGATTGCAGCAGGAGTGACACTCTCTGCGGTGCTGGATCCGGCCCGCGCCAACCGGCTGATGGCGTATGAGGCACGTGATCCGGGCGCGCTGACCCTGAAGCAGATGATCGAACGGCTGGAAACATCTGTTTTCACTGAAGAAAAAAGCCCACGGCTCGCCGCCCTCAGCGGCATTGTGCAGACCCGCTTTGTCGCCGAGCTGATTGGCCTCTCACGCAGCGAAACGGCCTCGCCGGGCGTCAAGGCTGTGACAGACAGCTACCTGGCCGGGCTGCAGACGCGGCTTTCCACGCCCAAAAGAGGACAAATCCGGACAAATCCGGACACCTCACGGGCACTGGCGGACATGATCGGCAAGCATCTGGCCGGGGATGATCTGCCCGCCGCGATCCTGCGCCCGGCGCCCCCTGCCCCCGCCGGCGCGCCCATCGGATCGATGACCGGCGCCATGGGCCAGATCGAAGAATGCTGGTTCTGCGGAGCTGAATAGCTGCGCCCCTAGACCGGCGCGATCCCCAGCGCGCGGACGGACTGCCAGACATCATCCACCGACAGCTCTTTCAGCGTCGGGGCGGAGTTGACGATGACGGTCCTGGGGCCGCGCGGGGCCGAATGGTCCGGGTTGCTTTCGGTCAGCGCGAAGAGGGCGATGCCGGGGGCGCCGGCCAGGGTCGCCATATGCATCGGCCCGGTATCATTGCCGACGACGAAGACCGCCGTTTCCGCCAGCGCGACGATCTGGAAGAGGTCTGTGCGCGTCACGAGGTTTTTGACGCGCGGCTCGCGCTTCACCAGTTCCTGGGCGATGGCGCTTTCGGCCTTGCCGCCGATGACGACCGGCGTGATGCCGAGATCGGCGATGCGGCGGGCAAGTTCGGCATAGTTCTCGATTGGCCAGCGCTTGGCTTCCCGGTGTTCCGACGCGCCGGGAATCAGCAGCATGTAGGGCTTCTGGATGCCGAAATAGGCCGGACTCAGCCGGGGCGTGTCGCCCAGCTTGGGGCGCACCCAGCCGAGATCCGGAAACGGCGCGCTCTTGCCCAGCCAGCGGCCCTGAGGCGCCACCCCGGCGACCTCAAGCTGCTCGGCCAGCCGGTCAATCGAGTGCATCCCCGCGCGGGCCGGATTATCGTGGAAGAAGGCAGCCTTCTCATGATGGCCGGACCAGAGCGGCGCCTTCCCGGCGCGGGACAGCACCGAATAATAGTTCCGGGTGCGCCCGCTGGTCTGGAAATCATAGATGATGTCGTATTTCGCCTTGCGCAGGCGGCTGAGCAGCGCGTTGGTGGCTTTCAGCCCCTCGGGTCGGCCATCGGTCTCCACCACGTCGAAATACGGGCAGGTCTTGGCGAATTCTTCGTAAGGCGGGGTGGTCAGCAGCGTGATGCGGGCAGACGGGTGAAACTCGCGTACAGCGCGCATGGCGCCCAGCGCCAGGACAAAGTCTCCCAGCGCGCTGAGCTTGATGACCAGCACTTCCTTCGCCTTCGCGCCGGGATTTACCGGGCTGGCGCCGCTTCCGCGCGCACTCGACAAGTGTTCAATTCCCCTTCTCCAACAGGCGCTTATAGACGTTGAGTGTCGCCGTCTGAAGCCCCCTCTTGGAGAAATGGCGCAGGACATGCGCCCGGCCCGCCGCGCCCATGGAGGCGCGCACCGTGGGGCCAAGCCCGATCATGGCCCGCAGCGCGCCTGAAAGGGCCCGGGGATCCCCCGGCTGGACGCGCGCGCCGGTCTCGTATTCGATGACGGTTTCCCGCCCGCCGCCATGATCGGAAACGATCACCGGACGCTCCATCGCAGCGGCCTCTGCCGCCACCCGGCCGAAGGCCTCCGGGCGGGTCGATGGGGCAAGCACGATGTCAGACGCCAGGTAAGCGGCCGCCATGTCGCCGATATGCGGAACAATGATCACCGAGCGTTCAAGGTCGAGCCCCGCAATCTTGTTCTGCAGCGCATCGACATAGTGATCGCGCCCCTGCGGGTCTCCGGCGAGGACCAGCACCATCCCCGCGCGTTCGTCCGGGGCCAGAGCCGCGAAAGCGTCAATGGCGAGGCCCTGCCCCTTCCATTCGGTGAGGCGGCCGGGGAGGAACAGCGTCAGGCGCTTGTCTCCGAGCAGGCCCCAGCTCTGGCGGATCGCATCCACGCGGGCAGGCGCTACGGCCTTGGGATCGAACTCGGCCAGGTCCACCCCGCGCGGGATGGTGACGATCCTGTCTGCCGGCGTTTGGTGAACCTGGCAGATGTGATCGGCAATCCAGTTGGAATTGGCGATGACGATGTCGCCCTTGGCCATCACGGAATTATAGGCGCGCTTCAGACCCGAGGTTCCCGAATAGGCGCCGTGATAGGTGGTGACAAAGGGGACACTTTCGGCCTTTGCCGCGGCATAGGCGCTCCAGGCCGGAGCACGCGAGCGGGCGTGGACAAGGTCCACCTTCTCTTCACGGATGATCTGGCGCAGCTTGCCTTCATTGATCCGGATGGTCAGTGGGTTGCGGCTTTTTGCATCCATACGGAAGAGTTCGCCGCCCAGGCGCTCGAATTCGGCTTCCAGCCTTCCACCTCGGCTCGCAAGCAGGGCGCGCCCGCCTGCCTCGACGATGGCCTCGGTCACCTCCAGCACGGTACGCTCCACACCGCCCGCCGAAAGCTCCGGCGCAACTTGGAGGATCACCCTGTTCTTCAAATCCGGAAGTTCGCCCAAAACGCGGCCCTGACTACTCGCTTGACAGGCGTGAGAGATGAAGGAAGGCAGCAGCCATGACAACGGAATATTTCACCTCACCCGAGGGCCGCCGGCTGGCTTTCAACAAAATCCCGCCTGTAAATGGGCGGCCAACCTTCATCTGGCTGTCAGGCTACAGATCGGACATGGCGGGCGGCAAGGCGCAGGCGGTCAGCAGCTGGGCCTGGCAGACCGGAAATGGCGCTGTTTTGTTTGACTATTCCGGCCATGGCGAATCAGAGGGCCGTTTCGAGGACGGAACAATTTCCAGCTGGCGCGAAGATACGCTGGCCGCTATCGACACCCTGTCGGAAGGCCCGCTTGTCCTGGTAGGCTCCAGCATGGGCGGGTGGATGGCGCTGCTGGCGGCGCTTGCCCGGCCCGAGCGCGTAAAGGGCCTGGTGCTGATTGCGCCGGCGCCGGATTTCACCGAAAAGTTGATGTGGGCAGGCCTCAGCCAGGCCCAGCAGGAAGAGATCATGACGCGGGGCGTCACCCTTCGCCCGTCAGACTATGGCACGCCCGACCCGATCACGAAGGCGCTGATCGAGGATGGCCGCCAGTGGCAGATTCTGGACGCGCCGATTGCGTTTGATGGCCCGGTGCGCATCCTTCAGGGGATGGAAGATCCGGACGTGCCCTGGCCACACGCCCTGGAAATCAATGAGCGGCTGACCTCTTCCGATGTCATCCTTACCCTGATCAAGGACGGCGACCATCGCCTCTCCCGCGATCAGGATGTGGCAAGACTGATTGCCGCTTGCGCGGACATGGCAAATCTGACCAGCGCCTGAAGCGGCGCGCATCAGGCTGACGGGCTTTCCGGGTTCAGCATTTCGGCGGGCATGATGATCCGCACAAGGGCGCCTTCGGGCGGATAGTCGATATCGGTGTGCCCGCCGACATTGGCGATAACGCGGCTCATCAGCGTTGAGCCAAAGCCCCCTGCCCCGCGCTTTTCGGGATCAAGGCGCGGCCCGCCGGTCTCGCGCCACTCAAACAGCAGGTTTTCCGCGCCGGTGGCGGTGTCCTTTTCCATCTGCCAGGAGAGGAGAACCCTGCCCTCGGGCACGCTGAGCGCCCCGTATTTGGCGGCGTTGGTACCCAGCTCATGCAATGTCAGCCCCATCACCACCAGGGTCTGCCCGCCGATCGGGATGTGGGCGCCCGCCGTGCTGAGCTTTGGTGTGCCGACGATCGAGAAAGGCTCAAGCGCCTGCTCGATCACCGAGCGCAGACCCACCTCTTCCCCGGCCCGGAAACCGCGCAGGAGCAGATTTGACCGGCCCAGAGCGCTGACACGTTCGCGCAGGCGGGCAGCCAGTTCCTGGGCGCTGGTGACGCCCCGCAGCGACAGCGAGATGATCGCGTTCATCGTGGCGAAGATGTTCTTCAGCCGGTGGTCCAGCTCCTGCGCCATGGTTTCCTGCTGGTCGGCCAGGCGGCGCGTTTCCTCCAGCGCGCGGGCTTCGGCGCGGAAGGCGTGCATCATCAGGGCAATCAGCGCCAGCTCGGTGGACACCACGAACATGTAGAGGCCCATGGCCAGCAATGTGCCGGCCGAGAAATCTGCCCCTACCGGCGGAATGAAAAAGTACCAGGACGCAAATGCCGAGAGCAGCGCCACCAGAATGCCCTGGCGCACCCCGAAGACGAAGCCGCTGACAATCACCGCCGGGAAGAAGGTCAGGAAGGGAAATCCCTGCGGCAGATAAGGGTCAAACCAGCTGCGCAGGCCGAAGGCGAGGGCAAAGATGGCGACGCTGACCACATAGGTCGCCAGCGCAGCCGGGAGGGACAATCGCCTCTCGGCCGCGGCGAAAGCTGGAAGAGACTGCAATTTCGAGCGCACCGGAACCGAATGACCTAGCCTGAGGAAAAGTCACGGTAATATAAGCACAACCATTGCGCAACCAGCCGCCTGCGCAACACGCGTTATGCGCGTGTTGCAGGGTTCTTCACGCAGCCTCAGTCGCGCAGCAGTTCATTTACGCCGGTTTTCGAGCGGGTCTGCGCGTCAACGGTCTTCACAATCACGGCGCAGGCGAGCGAGGGGCCGCCCTTGGGATCGGGCAGCGTGCCGGGCACGACCACGGAGTAAGGCGGCACCTTGCCATAGATGATCTCGCCGGTGCTGCGGTAAACGATCTTGGTGGACTGGGTGATGAACACACCCATGGCGAGTACAGAGCCCTCGCCCACAACCACGCCTTCGACGACTTCCGAACGCGCACCGATGAAGCAGTTGTCTTCAATGATGGTGGGATTGGCCTGCAGCGGCTCAAGCACGCCGCCGATGCCAGTGCCTGCGGAGATGTGGCAGTTGGCGCCAACCTGCGCGCAGGAGCCGACCGAGGCCCAGGTGTCGATCATCGTGCCTTCGCCGACATAGGCGCCGATGTTGACGTAAGACGGCATCAGAACGGCATTCTTCGCCACATAGGCGCCGCGGCGCACGGCCGAGGGCGGCACGGCGCGGAAGCCGGCGTCCTGGAATTCCTTGGCGCCCCAGCCCTCAAACTTCGAGGGCACCTTGTCCCACCAGCTCCCGCCGCCGGGCACGCCATTGATCACGCCATTGGCGTTGAGACGGAAGGAGAGCAGCACGGCCTTCTTCAGCCATTGATGCACGGTCCAGCTGCCATCAGCTTCCCTGGTAGCAACGCGCGCCTCCCCGGAATCCAGCAGGCTGATGGCGGCGTCCACCGCATCGCGCACTTCGCCGGTCGTGGACGTGGAGAGGCTGTCGCGCCCTTCCCAGGCAGCATCGATTACACGGGCAAGGGCGTCGGTCATGGCATCTCTCTTCAGCTTATTTTTTGGCAGTCAGGCTCGACACCGCCGTATCGAGGAAACCGGCGAGGTCGCCGGTGACATAATCGATGTGTCCGGGGCCGTCATCCCCGAAAGCGTCCCCTGCCCCGGCGGGACGTGCCTCGATCGGCTCATGGCTCCAGTCCTTTTCCGAATGGACGAGCACGGTGGTGAAGCCGAGAGACTTGGCAGGCTTCAGATTGCGCGCGAGATCCTCGAAGAAGATCGCGCCTTCGGGGCGGACCTGATGCGTCTGGCAAAAGGTCTGATAGGCATCCAGGTGAGGCTTGGGCCGGTAGGCAGCTTCCTCGATGCCGAAGCTGTCATGGAAGAGATGGGCGATCCCCATCTTCTCGGTCACACGCTCTGCATGGCGGCGCGAGCCATTGGTGTAGACGAACTTGCGGCCCGGCAGCGAGGCGAGCGCCGTGCGCAGGTTGGGCAGGTCCGGCAGTGGCGACAGGTCGATCTCGTGGACATAGTGCAGGAACTCTGCCGGATCGAGCTTGTGCACCTGCATCAGCCCCGACAGCGTGGTGCCATACTGGGCGTAATAGGATTTCTGCAGCTTGCGGGCATCGATGCGCTCGAGCTGAAGGTAGCGGGAGACGAAATCGGTCATCCGCGTATCGATCTCGGCGAAGAGGTCGCACTCGGCCGGATAGAGGGTGTTGTCGAGATCGAACACCCAGTCCTGCACATGGCCGAAGCCGGTATCGCCTTCCCGGTCCCTGCCGCTCATTTTCTGGCAACCTCGGTAAAGTCGCGGGCGAAGAATTCATAGACGAGCTTGCGTTCGACCGGCGCGGGCGTGCGCGTGAACAGGGCGGTGCGGTAGGCGGCGTCCTCGCAATCCTCGCGGCCGGAGATGGCGAACTTCGCCCGGCCGACGCAGAAGGCTTCATTGGCATTGGCCAGCGTGCGCAGCTGGGCGCCGTCTTCCATCTCGGCATAGACGAAATGTTCCGAGCCCCTCAGCGGACGGTCGATCACGCGGGCGCAGCCGCCCGCCTCGATCCGCCACCAGCCGCGGCTTTCCCAGCCTTCCGGGCTGCGCCGGGCAATGGCGCTCCAGATGCGGTTCTTGGTGCGGTTACAGAGGGTGAAGCCGACATTGCGGCCCCGCTCCTCGGCGGCCTGTTCAAGATAGTCGATCAGATCGGCATCCGAGAGGTTGGCCGGCAGGCCGCGCAGCTTCAGGAAGTCGGCAATTGCCGCGCGCGTGCGCTGGCCGATGAAACCATCAACATTGCCGGAAATGACACCCGCCTCATCCAGCAGGCGCTGCAGCCCGGCATTGCGGGCAGTGTCCTCGGAATAATTCTCGATCTCGGTGAAGAGGTTGGTCCAGCTTCCGTCCCGGGTGATATCGACCGGGCGGAACCCCTGAGTCTCAAGCCCCATCGCGGCGCAGTCCGGCGGGCTTTCCAGCGAGAAGGTGCCGGTCGGGTCCACGCAGAGATCCTTGCGCCCGCCCCATTCCCGCCCGCCGCCAAGGTGGGCAGAGGACGTGCGGCCGTAAAGATAGTGCATACCGGCTTTCAGCGGGCCGGGCAGCGCAATGCGGCAGGCGCCCGGATGCAGCTTCGTCCAGCCTTCAACCGTGATGCCGCTGGCTTCCTCATGGCCGACAGCGGCCTCGATGACATAGCTGGTGCGATTGCACAGCTTCCAGCCTTCGCCTTCCTGCGCATCGGCAGGCAGCAGCAGGACGGCCAGCGAAGCAATCGCCAGAACTACAATTCTAAGAAACCAGCGTTCCAGCGCCATGTTCGGTGAACAGCTCCATGAGCAGGGCATGCGGCGCACGCCCATCCAGAATAACCGCCGCCCCGACACCATGATTTACGGATTGCGCCGCTGTTTCAAGCTTCGGAATCATACCGCCTACAGCTGTGCCGTCCTTGATCAGCCCTGCGACCTCTGCCGCAGGGATTTCGCGGATCAGCTGCTTCTGCTTGTCGAGCACGCCGGCAACGTCCGTCATCAGAATGAGGCGGCTGGCTTTCAGGGCCGAGGCAAGCGCGCCGGCGGCTGTATCTGCGTTGACATTGTAGCGCGCGCCATCCGCGCCCACACCGACCGGGGCCACCACGGGGATCAGCGCCGCATCCGCCTGCAGCAGTGCATTGAGCACGCTGGTATCAACTTCGCTCGGCTCACCGACAAAGCCGAGATCGACGATCTGTTCGATATGGCTGTCGGGATCGCGTGTGGTGCGCGTGGCTTTTTCCGCCCGCAGAAGATTGCCATCCGCGCCCGAAAGGCCGACCGCCTTGCCGCCTGCCTGGTTGATGGCCCGCACGATAGATTTGTTGATCGGACCGGAAAGCACCATCTCGACGACTTCCATCGTCGCTTCATCGGTGACGCGCAGGCCGTCCTTGAATTCCGAAACGATGCCGAGCTTGTCCAGCAGCTTGCCGATCTGGGGGCCGCCGCCATGCACGATCACCGGGTTAAGCCCCAGGGCCTTCAGCAGCACTACATCGCGCGCGAAGGACAAGGCAAGGCTGGCATCGCCCATGGCATGGCCACCGTATTTCACCACGATGGTCTGGCCGGCATAGCGCTGGATATAGGGCAGAGCCTCGGAGAGGGTGCGGGCGGTGAACTGGGCGTCGGATTGGGTCGTCATGGGCGGGGCTAATAGCCCGGTTTTTCGCGAGACGAAACGAATATTCTGTGCCTGAAGCAAAGGCCGCAGGCCCGGCCTGCCTTAGCGCCCGGCCGCCCGGCGGCGCGCCTCCACGGGGATGGGCACAAGCTCGCCGCCTTCATTATGCTGCCGCACCCGCGCCAGCGCCGCCAGCTCGCTCTGGATGCGGCGCAGCTCGAGCTCGCGCCCGGCCTTCTGAGTGCGGCGATAGAACAGAACGCCGACAAATATGGCGATCAGAACGAGCGGAACGGCCAGCATGCAAACTCCCCTTTGCGCGTGGAAGCCCCTTAAGAACGATCCTGAATCCGGCGTCAAGTGTGGTTGAATGTTACGGTCCGGAAAGGTGAAAAATGCCTGTTACATTTGCAAACGCATGAAGACACTGTTCGGGTCTTCCGCATAATCGCCGAAGGGCCCACAATAAGAGAAGCCATAGCTTTCATACAGGCGCCGGGCTGGGATAAAGGCGTCCATCGAGCCGGTTTCCAGCCAGAGCCCGGTATAGCCCCGCGCCCTGGCAACACCGAGGATATGTTCCAGCATCAGCCGGCCAATCCCCCTGCCCCGCAGATGCGCCCGCGTGTGCATCGACTTGATCTCGCCCTCCCCATTGCCGAGATCCTTGAGGGCGCCGCAGCCGATCAACGCGCCGTTTTCCCACATCGACCAGACACTGACGGAAGGCTGGCGCAGGCCGTCAATCGGCAGGAAGTGACAGCTTTCGGGCGGTGAGGAAGCCAGCATCGTCTGGGCATGGATGGCGATCAGATCGGCCATCTCGGCGCTGGTGAGATCGTCCGGGCGGATGTCGATGGTCATGGGTGAGAGCCTTGCCGGTATATGTCCGGCAAAACCGCTAGCCGAGCGCGGCGAGGCCTGCAATCTCTGCCCGGAGCTCGGGAATGCCAAAGCCCTTCTCTGCCGAAGTCATACGCACGACCGGGTGGGCCGCGCCGCGTTTCTTCAGCTTGTCGGTGATCTTTGCGACGGTCTTCTCGACCTCCGCCTTCGGCACCTTGTCGACCTTGGTGAGCACGACCTGATAGGTGACCGCGGCCCCGTCCATCAGGTTCATCACCTCTTCGTCCGTATCCATCAGGCCGCCGCGCCGGGCATCGACCAGCAGGAACACCCGCCGCAGGCTGGGCCGGCCGCGCAGATAGGATTTGATCAGCCTGGTCCAGGCGGCCGTCTGCGTCTTGGAGACCTTGGCATAGCCAAAGCCCGGAAGGTCGACGAGGAAGAGCTTTCCTTCATCCCCGATGGCGAAATAGTTGAGCTCGCGTGTGCGGCCCGGTTCCGCCGAGGAGCGGGCAAGCTTGGCCCGGCCGGTGAGAGCGTTGATCAGGCTGGACTTGCCGACATTCGAGCGCCCGGCAAAGCACACTTCGGCCCGGTCAGAGGGCGGCAGGCCCGACAGGCTGGCCACGCCCAGGACGAACTCCGCCTTGCCTGCAAACAGCAGACGGCCAGCCTCCAGCGCTTCCTCTGAGAATTCCGGGGCTGCGTCCAAGATCTATTCCGCCTGCGCCTTCTTGAGGCCAAGCCGCGTGGCAACAAACTTGCCGAGCTCGGTCTCCACCCCATTCATCCGCATAATGATGTATTGCTGGATGAAGGTCAGCACGTTCGACCACACCCAGTACATCACGAGGCCCGCCGCGAAGCCGCCGAAAACGAACATGAACACGATCGGCATGGCCATGATGATGCGCGCCTGCATCTTGTCCGGCGGCGGCGGGGACAGCGACTGCAGCGCCGCCATGGTCGCGCCATAGAGGATCGGCAGGATGCCGATGCCAATGATGATGCCGATGACCGGGATGCTCTTGACGTCAGCGCCGGACCAGAACGGGATCAGGCCGAACAGGTTGCCGATGGCTGTCGGATCGGGCGCGGAGAGATCCTTCAGGAACCAGAAGGGCGCATGACGCATTTCCAGCGAGACATACAGCGTCTTGTAGAGCGCGTAGAAGATCGGGATGGTGAAGAGGATGGGCAGGCAGCCGCCGATGGGGTTGGCCCCCTCTTCCTTGTAGAGCTTCATCAGCTCCTGCTGCTTGCGCTGCGGATCGGCGGCAAAACGCTCATTCAGCTGCTTCATCGGCTCCTGCAGCTTCTTCAGCTTGGCCATGGATTTGAAGCTGGCATTGTAGAGCGGCACCAGCGGCAGCTTCACAAGCACGGTAAAGGCCAGGATCGACCAGCCGAACGAGCCGAGATGACCGTTCAGCCAGTGCAGCACATAGAAGAACGGCTTGGTCAGGAAGTAGGCCCAGCCCCAGTCGATGGCATCGACAAAGCGCGGCAGGCCGGATTTCTCATAGCCTTCGAGCACTTCGAACTGCTTGGCGCCGGCAAAAAGGCGGTTCTCAACCGTGACACTGGCGCCCGGCGCAATCTGCACCGGTTCTGCCTCGGTGCGCACTTCCAGCGGGCCACCGCGCGACAGGCTCGTGCGGTTGACGCTGGCCGTGAACGGACGAACCTGTTCGGGCACCAGCGCGCCCATCCAGTACATGTCGGTCAGGCCCCACCAGCCGCCTTCGTCGGAGAAGAAGGTGCCGTCTCTCGATTCGCCGCTGATTTTCTTGGATTCAAAAAGCGGCTTGTATTTCTGCAGGCGCAGATCGCCCTCCACCACGCCCATCAGGCCAAGATGCGCCGGGCCGCCACTGGTGGCCGAGGCCGGGTCTGTGATCTCGAGGAAGCGTTTCCAGTCGCCATGGCGCTCCAGCGAGCCGATGGCGCGGACATTGCGCGCCGCGCCGGACGTATTGGTCAGCGTGTCGCGGAAGGTGAACATGTAATTGGCGTCGATCGAAATTTCCCGGTCGATGGTCATGCCGTCGGCTTCAAGGCGCAGGGTGATCGGCGAAGCGGTGGTCAGCGTATCGCCGCCCACCTGCGTCCAGGCAGAGTTGCGCCCGGCCAACAGCGTATTGCCGTCCGCCCAGTAATAAGTGGCGAAATAGCCTCCTTCAGAGGCTTCCGGGCGCAGGAGGCGGATTTCCTCCACACGGTCGACCGTGGTGTAGAACTGTTTCAGGCTGAGATCGTCGATGCGCGCGCCGGCCAGACGGATCGAGCCGTCCACGGCGTCGGCATTGAACGCCACCCGTTCCCCTTCAGAAAGAGCAGCTTCCAGCGGCCTGGGCCCCAGAACCTCGGCTACCCCGGTATCGGCGCCGGGCGCCTGCGTGGCAGCGGCGAGCGCTGCCTGCTCGGCCTCATACCGCTTCTGGGCCGGCTCCATGACAAAATACTGGTACAGGAAAACGAACGCGATCATCGCCGCCATGGCGATCAGGAAGTTGCGTTGTTCTTGAGGTTCCATATCGGGTGTCCGCGGGGGCTGAGAGCGTGCCGGTCCGGCAGGCGCGGTGGCGTTTCGGGGATCAGGTGCGCGCGAGGCTTATCAGCGCGCTTTCCATATCGTCAAGCAAACGTGCCCAGCCGGTATCAAGTGTCGCTTCCCGGGCGATGAAGACATAATCCCATCCGGGGCGGCCATGCTGGGCCAGGAGGCGGCGGGCAGCTTCGCGCAGGCGACGCTTGGCCCTGTTGCGTTCGACAGCGCCACCAACCTTTTTCGTTGCCGTGTAGCCCTCCCCGACATGCTCGCCGGTTTCATCACCGGGCCGGGCGCGCGCCTGAACCACCACCGTCTTGCGCCGCTCGGTAATCCCGTCGCGGACATAGGTGAACTCGCGGCGTCGGCGAAGCCGGCGCAGTTCTGGCATGGGGGTGAGATCGGGCGACATTACCGCAACGCCGGAAAAACCGGCGCAGGCAAGCTCCGTCAGGCCGTCAGCGTCTTGCGGCCCTTGGCGCGGCGGCGCGCCAGAACCTTACGGCCGTTCTTCGTGGCCATACGCTCGCGGAAACCATGCGTGCGCTTGCGGCGAAGGTTGCTCGGCTGGAATGTGCGTTTCATAGGTCTGCCCTGACGGCTTGAATTCTGGAAACCGCGGCCAATACAGGCCGCGCGGGGGAAGGTCAAGCGGGGCCTGCGGGATTTACCCCTCCCCGGCTGACAGATTGCAGCTCTACTGCCTGAGCCCGGTTTACACTTTCCTGCCACACACGGTGTTATCTGTAACGCAGCATCTGAAGGCAGAGGGGTATCGATGATCCGGTTTGGCGCGTTTCTGCTGGGATTTATGGGGTGTGTGGCGGGTATCGCTCAGGCGCAGAGCCCTCAGCCGGTTCCGGCTCAGCCCCCGGTTCAAGCCTCCGTTTTGGTCGCGTCGCAGCCTGTAAATTTTGACCGTCTGGACGAAAGACTGACCCGGCTCTCCCGGGAGACCGACATGGTCGGGCTGGCCGTGGCAGTGATCGAGCGGGGCGAGATTACCTTCGCGCGCGGCTATGGCGTCACCGCCTATGGGGAAGATCCTGTTACGCGCAATACCGTGTTCCGCTGGGCTTCGCTGTCGAAAGGCGTCGCCAGCAGCCTGACGGCAAAACTCGCCAATGAGGGCCGCTTTGCGCTGGACGATACCCTTGCCTCGTTCAAGACCACCCTGCGCCTGCCCGGCAAGGGCGAAGAGGCGGCCACTCTGGAAGACCTCCTGGCCCACCGGGTGGGCGTTGTATCCAACGCCTATGACACGATGCTGGAGGATGGCCGCAACCCGGCTGATATCCGCCGCAGCCTTGCGGGCCTGAAGGTTGTCTGCCCGATCCGCGATTGCCACTCCTATCAGAATGTCGCCTTTGATGCGGTGACCGAGATCGTCGAAGCGGCCACCGGCATGTCCTATGGCGCGGCCGTCGATGTCACCCTGTTCAAGCCGCTGCAGATGACCACCGCCAGCACCGGCCGCGCCGGGCTCGTCGGCTCTGCCTCCTGGGCCAAGCCCTATGAAATGAAGCGCGGCGCGCCCCAACCCGTCCGCCAGACCGTCAAGGAGCCCTATTACCGCGTGCCCGCCGCTGGCGGCGTCAATGGCTCGATCCTCGACCTGGCTCAGTTTGCCCGCGCCCAGATGGGCCTAGCGCCCGATGTGCTGACGCCTGAAACCCTGGTCACGCTGCACACGCCCCGCGTCTACACCCCCCGCGAGCAGTCCCGCCTGGGCAACCAGTATGAAAACCGGATGCGCGACGCCCGCTACGGTCTTGGCTGGCGCACCTACAAATACGACATCACCGGCGCCCGCGTGGTGGGCCATCGCGGCGCGGTGGAGGGGTATCGCTCGCTGATGCTGTTTGATCCCGAGCTCGATTCCGGGGTGGTGGTGCTCTGGAACTCCAATTCCCGCCGCCCGGTCGGCATCGAGCTGGAAGTGATGGACATGATCTATGGCCTCCCCCCGCATGACTGGATGCGGATCGACCCGCCCGCCGCCGGGGCCGCGAAATAGCCCCCGTTTCCCTCGCGGCGCTTTTGGCCTAAGTCTCCGGCCGTGAGCGAGCCTGACCTGTCCCCGGACCAAGCCCCGCAGCGCCGCGCGCGGCGTCTGACGGAGAGCCTTGCTGCGCGCCTCTTCGCCCTGACACTGGGCGCCATCCTGCTGACCGAAGCGCTGGTCTTCATCCCCACGGCCGGTAATGTGCGCACGCAATGGCTGAACGAGCGTGCCCAGGCCGCCCGGATCGCCGCCCTCGCCCTTGAGGCAGCGCCGATGCGCGAGGTCTCCGAAGAACTCTCCAGCAGCCTGCTGGAGAAGGCTGAAGTGCTCGCCGTCACCGAGGTGGAAGATGACATGCGCTTCCAGCTGCTCGCCCCGGCCATGGAAATCGAAGAAGCGCCCACCCGCATCGTGGACCTGCGCGCAGCCGGCATGATGGGCCGCAGCGCGGCGGCGCTGGGGGAATATTTCGCGCCCGAAGGCGAAATGCTGGTCATCCTGGCGGAAGGCTCCGAAAGCGGGCGGGTGATCGAGGTTGTGGTGCCCCAGGCGCCACTCAAGACAACGATGGTGGAACTTGCCTGGCGGGTCACCGGCTTCTCGCTGATCATTGCGCTGGTCGCAGCCGTGGTGATCTACCTTGTGCTGAATGCCCTCGTGGTCGGCCCGGTGCGGCGGGTGACCGTCAGCGTGGAACAGTTCAGCCGCGACCCCGGCAGCTGGACCCGGCGCCTCTCCCCCACCAAGCGCCGCGACGAGATCGGCCGCGCGCAGAACGCCCTTGCCGGCATGGAGGAAGTCGTCGCCGACTCCTTCCGCCAGCGTGCCCACCTGGCCGAGCTTGGCAGCGCCGTGGCCAAGATCAACCATGATCTGCGCAATTCCCTCGCCTCCGCCCAGCTCGTCTCCGATGGCCTTGCCGCCTCTGAAGACCCCCGCGTGCAGCGCGCCGCCCCGCGCCTCAAACGCGCCCTCGAACGCGCCATTGAACTGGCCACCGCTACGCTAGACTATGGCAAGGCCGCCCCGCGCGCGCCGGTGATGCAGACCGTGCGCCTGCTGAGCGTTCTGCAGGGCGCCGCCGAAGAAGCGCTGGTGGAGAACGGCGTAAAGACGCGGATCGATGTGCCCGAAACCCTCGTCATCCGTTCCGACGCCGACCATCTTCACCGCATCGCCGCAAACCTCATCCGCAACGCTGCCGAGGCAATGCGGCAGGTAAATACGCCCGACCCGGAAATCCGGATACGGATAGAAAACGGCGCGCTGATGTTTGCTGACAATGGCCCCGGTGTTCCGGAAAAGACGCAGGAAAATCTTTTCCGCCCCTTCTCCGGCTCTGGCCGGGTGGGCGGCACGGGGCTCGGCCTGGTGATCGCCCATGAACTGGCGCAGGCCCTGGGCGGCAATCTCACGCTCGCCTCAACCGGCCCGGAAGGCACCGTCTTCCGCCTCGCCCTGCCGGGCCTTGCGGCATGAACGCCTACGCCCCGGCGCCCGCGCCGGTTTCCTATATATATTGCGACGATCACCTGATCCTGATCGACAAACCCTCCGGCCTCCTCTCCGTGCCTGGACGGGGGGAGGAAAAGGCCGACTGCGCCATCGCCCGCGTGCATTCAGAGTTTCCAGATGCCCTCACCGTCCACCGGCTGGACATGGCCACCAGCGGCCTCCTGCTGATGGCGCGCGGCAAGGACATGCAGCGAGCGCTCTCCGGCCTCTTCGAGCGCGGCGAGGTGGAGAAAGCCTACCTCGCCGATGTCTGGGGCGCGCCCTCCCCCACCCGTGGCGAGATTGACCTTCCCCTGATCACGGACTGGCCAAACCGGCCCCTGCAGAAGGTCGATCACGACATCGGTAAGCCGAGCCGGACACTCTATGAAACCCTCAGTGTTCAGAATGGTCATGCCCGCCTGAAGCTCACCCCGCTGACCGGCCGCTCCCATCAGCTGCGTGTCCACCTTGCCACCATCGGCCACCCGATCCTGGGCGATGAGTTCTACGCTACCGGCGAAGCCCTCGCCGCCCGACCGCGCCTGGCGCTGCACGCCGCGCTCCTTGCCTTCGTCCATCCGGCAACGGATGAACGCATGGAGCTTGAAGCGCCCTGCCCGTTCTGACGCTGTTATATCCTGGAAACCAACGCACAGAACGAGGCATCTTCCACCACCCGATCTGCTCAGTCTGTGCCCCCAGAGTGAGGCGGCCGTCTCCGCCCGGTCCGCGCGATCAAAATCGCCCCCATCAGGATCAGGATTGCGCCCGACGCGAACACGATCAGGATAGTACGGGCCTCCAGAACAATAAGCGTATCCAGCCCGACCTTGCCCGTTTGCCAATACAGCCACTCCCCGCCAATCTTTCGGGCCAGTGTCGCGCTGCCGGTTTGAAGCACGACGATGCCGTTGCCTGTCGCAGGATCAATCCGCGCGGTGGTGTTGATTGCGGGGTAGTTGCCCCCATCATGGCCGATCACATAACCCCCGGACCCATTGGGCGCGTAGAGGGTTGGCCCAAGCCCCCAGACGGGCAGGCCATACAGAAACGCTTCCGGCGCGTGCATCTCTTCAAGCGTGGCGCGGCTGAGCACACCGCGCCCGGGCGGAGCCCCCTCCGGGCCGTCAAAGTGAGCCTGAAGGAAGCGCGCCATATCCGCAGCGGACGTATAAAGGGACGCAGCCCCCGTCGCAGTGAACCGGTAGTGCGCCGCCAGTGATCCGCCTGCTGAATAGAAATCAACCAGCCGGCCCGGGTCTGGCTCAACAAATGTGGAGCCTGTCATCCCAAGCGGCTGAAGCACCGCGCGCTGCATATAGTCGTTGAACGGTTCCTGCGTCACGTCCTCAATGAGCAATTGCAGGATCAGATAGCCGCCGCCGGAATAGCGCCAGGCGGACCCCGGCTCAGCGCCGACCTGCACACTCCCATTCGCTCCCGGCATCACGTCTCGCGGTTGCGCCAACTCCTCTTCGAGTGTGGGCAGAGGCTGCCCCTCTTCAAAGCCGAGGAATCCCAGGCCATCGGTGAGACCGGCCGTGTGGCTGAGCAGTCTGCGCACGGTAACCTCCTCATTATTGAACGGCCCCGGCGGAAGCTGCCAGCGTGTAAGATATTGCGACACGGGCGCATCAAGATCGACCCGGCCCTGCTCGGCGAGCGCCATCACGCCCCAGGCGGTGACCCATTTGCTTATGGAAGCGATCTGAAAGAGCGAGTTGCCGTCAACGGGCCGCCCATGAGACGCGAAGTAAGTTTGCGCTGTGTGGCCGTTCTCGAGCAATATGATTGCAATATTGCCCTGCGATTCCGACGCATACTGGGCCTCGGCCCATTTCAGGAAAGCCGCCGTATCATCTTTGGCCGCCGGCATCGGCCGCAACCAGCCTTCGCGCGCCCCCAGCACCACGAGCGCCGCCCAAAGGGCGAGAACAGCAAGGGCCGCGGCGGCAATCTTGAGCAACCTTTTCATCCTTCATCGGTGCACTCGCAGCTAGCGGCGGTCAAGCACGCGACAAGCAGCGACCGGCGAGGCCGGAAACCAAATACCGGTGTTGACGCCCCCGCTCTGTTCATATATTGAAAAACGATAAGAACCTGAGGAGCCACCCCATGCATGCTGAACTCGTTCGCGTCGCGCTGCACGAAGTCGATATCAAGATCGTCTCAGGCGAGCGGATGCATGTGCTGCAATGGCGGCGCAACCTGCTCTGGGATGAAGTGCTGCTTGATGGCAAACGCCAGGCGGCCAGCCATGGCCTCTGGGGCCGGGAAAAGGTCTATGGCCTCGTCTTCGGGCGCGATCTTGAAGGCAAGGGCGGCGAGCAGGTGATGCTGATCCTCGATCCGGCCCAATCCTACGACTTTTCCCATGTCGGCGAGCGCATTCGCGGCGTGCGCCTGGAAGGCAAGGATGGCGCGCTCGTCTCCTATGGCTCGCTGGAGGCCAACGCCCTCAAGAAACCCGCCACCTTCTCTGACTGGATGAAAAAATCCATGGGCATGGATTGGGGCGAGGAAACAGGCCGCCGCCCCAACTGACCGGCGCAAACGCATCCTGCATTGACCGATTGACGCCACATTCCTGTGCAGGTTCCCTCTCCTAACCGGAGAAGGAGGCACCCCTGCATGTTTCATCGCGCCGCCCACACGCCTGGTCGCAAGACTGCCCGCAAACCGCTGAGGAGCGCGCTTTGCGCCGGGCTTTGCGCCGCAATCGCCGGGCCAGCGGCCGCTGACGATCTCACCCTGTTCCTGGAAGATTTCTCCGCCGTCATCAGCAAGGTGCAACTGGCGCGGACCATCACTCTCCTCTGCAATGAGCGCGATCCCGAATACGCTGCCGCGCGCAGCGCGAAGACAGAGGCCTGGGAATCTGAAAACGAAGTCGCCCTGTTCGACACACTGATCGAAGGTGTCGCAACCAAATACAGCCAGCTGCGTCCCGAGCTTGAAAGCATCGGCGCGCAGGCACGCACTCAGATCCTGCCTCAGCTTGAGGCCGAGCCTGAAGCCTGCGGAAAGATGGACGAGCTTCTGGCCAAGGAGGACATGACCCTCCGCCCCGAGATCCGCAGCCTGCTGCAGAAGGCAGACGACCTGGGCGTGCGGCTGGATTCTGCTGCCACAGAGGCGCCGCCGGAAATCATCCCGCTATCCCGTCTCTCGGCAATGCTCTTGGATCTGATGGAAGAGGTGGCCCCCGCCGAAGAGGCCTCCGCCAACCGGAAAACGCGCGAGGCGCGCGGCGATTATGCTGAAACCTGGCTGCAGGCACGCGGCCCCCTCTCCACCTTTGGCCGCGTCATCAGCCAGCGCGATCTGCGCGAATGGCGCGGCGATCATCAATCCCGCTACACCCTCTCCTGCCGCAGCTTTGCCAACGATGCCGAGGAGACCGCCTTCGCCGCAGCCGCTGGTGAAAACCGGGTTGTCACCGGGCGCCTGCGGCATTTCGTGGAAACGCAGGATGGCGGCACGATCACCCTGGACGCCTGCACGCTGGCGCCGGCCAAGCTGCAACCTGCCCTGATGCTCCAGCCTGAGGATGTCGCAGGCCTTGTCGACCGTCCACTGGATGTCAGCGAAGCTTATGCCGGTCCGCGCGCCGGCCCCTCGATGCGCAGCATCGATCGGGTGATCTATGACGCAGACTTCTCCACCCGTATGGACGGGTTCGGTAATGGCTATGTCGACCGGAACGAAGCGATCTATGTGCTGCAGAAAGATGGCAGCGCCTTCCTGCATGAATGGCCCTTCCCGGTCACGGATGTAAACATCGATCTGCTGCGCAAGCGCGAGCCGGGCAAATGGTATAAATGGAGTGCGCGCGGCAAGGATATTGTCCTGCGCCCCGCCGATGGCGGAGAAATCCTTATACTGAAGGCACCCGCCCGCTTGCGCCCCATCGGCAATGGCGCGCGCCTGGACAAGGAATACTATTACCTCCAGATCGCCATGATGGGCGCGCGCAGCGATCGCAGCTACGCTTTCCGGCAGAATGGAGAGCTGGACTTTACCCGCAGCGGTTTTGTTGCCGGCAATATTGGCGCCTCCTACATTATCGTCAGCGGCGGCAAGGGCGATGATCGCCAGACAGGCCAGAAATACCGCTTTGAAGATTATGCCCTGATCATCGAAACGGCTGAAGGCGAAGAGCGCCAGTTCTTTGCCATCCGAGACGGCGACAAGCCTGCCGCCCCGGAAGAGATCTTCGTCAAGGGCGAGGTTTATTGGGAGAAGGGCAAGGAGGAATAATCCCGCCTAATTCTCCTGCGCGATCCGCACGAGGTTTGCGTCCATCTCTCCGATGATCGAAGGCGCATCGGCCGGGCGGTCATTGGCATAGACGACAAAGATCAGCGTCTGCCCGCTGCGCGCCGTCATGAAGCCGGAGAGCGCGTTGACGCCGTGCAGCGAGCCTGTCTTGGCATAGACTTTCCCCTCCAGCGGCGTGCCCCGGAACCGGCGCGCCAGCGTGCCGCTTTCCCCGCCCACCGGCATCAGGCCGCGCCATTCATCGCCCCAGGCCTGCCGGGCGGCCCATTGGAGAAACTGCGCCATGCCGCGCGGGGTCACGCGGTTATAGCTGGAAAGGCCCGAGCCATCGAACAGCTCCGCCTCCACAGGCGTCAGCCCGGCCTCGGCCACCAGCGCGGCCAGCACCTCCTGCCCGCCTTCGGGGGAAAGCTCCCCCCGCGCCAGCGCAATGCGGCGCAGCAGCAGCTCGGCATGAAGGTTCTGGCTGTTCACAAGAATACGCCGCAGACTGTCCATCAGGGGCGGCGGCGTCAGCTGCGCAATCAGCACCGGCGCGCCCTGCCCGGCTTCCCGTTCGGCGGGCTCATGACGTGCCCGCATCCTGCCTTCCACGGCCACGCCGCGTTCCGTCAGCAGGCGGAAGAGGCGAAAGGCTGCCGTCTCCGCCGGGTCACGCATTCCCACGGCATAGGCGCGCGGGGCGGTGCCTGCCGGGATAGATCCGGTCAGCCGCAATATCTCAAGGCCGGGCACACGCTGCATCCGCAGCGTCTGCTCGGTTCCCGGCAGGCCGGTGATCAGCTGGTTATCAACCGTCAGCAGGTCATCGCCCGCCGCCCAGTCCGCCGCTGCCGGACCGCCCGGCGCCGCCCCTGGCGCTACAATCAGGCTCAGTGCATTCTCGTTGACCGAAAGGGCAGATACCGGCGCGGCATAATACCAGACGAAATTGTTCCAGCTCCACCCCTGCCCCCAGGGCTCGGCGGGCAGCAGCGTATCGTCGCCGATAATGTCGCCCACGCGCGTGATGCCGGCAGCGGCCACAGCGTCCGCCAGTTGATGCAGGCAATTGTCCAGGCAGTCTGGCCGGTCAGCCAGCATGGGGTCGCCCGCTCCCATCAGCACAAGATCAGGCGCCACCCCTTCTCCGCGCGGCGCCAGCCACAGCGATGTGCCCGCCGCCGGATCGGCCACATCAAGCCCCGCCAGATACTGAAACGCCGCCGCCGTGGTGAACACCTTGGTGTTGGAAGCGGGAATGAAGCGCTCATCGGCATTCAGCGAAAACACCTCCCGCCCGTCCAGCGTCATCACCACCGCGCCCCAGCGCACGCCGGCCACCTCCGTCTCGGCAAACGGCGCCGGTCGGGGCGGCTCTGCCGGCGTCGTGGTGCAGGCAGCAAGCCCCATCAGCGCAGCGCCGGTGATGGCCTTCAACAAGCGGGGCAAGTTCATCCGTAACCGTCCTTTTATCTTTAGAGGCGCTTCTTGGTACGTCCCTCATGCGCGCGGGCATTTGCCGGGTCGTCCGGCCAGTCATGCTTGGGATAGCGCCCGCGCATATCCTTGGCCATGTCCTTGTAACCTGCGCCCCAGAAGCGCGCGAGATCCTGCGTCGCCGCCGCCGGCTTCATGCCGGGCGAAAGCAGCTCCACCGTCACCGGCACGCGGCCTGCCGCAATCTTGGGATGCTCGGTCAGGCCATAGAAGGCCTGCGTCCGCGCAGACACCAGCGGCGCCCGCGGGTCCAGCCAGTCCACCCGCGCGCTCTGGCCAGAGGGCAGCTCCAGGCTCAGCGGCGCATGGCTGCGCAGAGCTTCCTGCACCGGCCAGTCCAGCGACTGCACCAGCGCCTCGCGCACATCGTGGGGCTCGGGCACCTGCGCCCCGCGCCGCTTCAGCGCCGGCTTCAGCCAGTCTGCCGCCGTTTCCGCCAGCCCCTCAACCGTCAGCCCCGGCGCCTCGATCAAGCCCGCCTCTGCCAGAATGCGCAGCCGGCTCAGCGTCTCCTCGATCACATCGCCCGCGCCAATGGCGCCAAACCCATCTGCCTCAATCGCCGCCAGCATCGCTGCCGCCGCTGCCTCTGCCGAGGGCTTCGGCAGAGGCGCCTCCGAAAGCACAATCGCGCCCAGCGCCTTCACCCGGCGCGCGGTGAACCGGCCCGTCTTCGGATCAAACGCCGCCCGTTCCTCGGTCACGGCTTTCTGGCTCGCCAGCGCTTCTGCCTCGCTGAGCGGAAGGCCCAGCAGGATGCGCGGCTCCTTCGCTGCCCCGCCAAGGTCTGCCACGATCAGCCAGTCTGACTTCGCCAGAAGATCAGAGGGCTGAACAGCGGCTGCCCGCCCCGATGCCATCAGATAGCTGCCCGCGCTTCCCGGCCGCCGCCGCGCCACCTGATCCGGCCAGGCTTGGCTGAGCAGCTTTGCCAGATCCCCGCCCGGCGCTGCGCCCCCGCCCCAGCTTTTGGCCTGCTGCTTCAGGGACCGGGCCCGCGGGCTGCCATCGGCGCGGAAACGCTGCAGCCGCTGGGTCAGATCGCTGCTCTCCCCACCCATGCCGCGCTCGCCCATCATGGCGGCAATCTCGGCGGCCAGCGCCTTCTCTGCTGGGCCTGGCGCGGAAGCCACCAGCGCGGCAAGGCGCGGCGGCAGGGGCAGGCGCGCCATCTCCCGCCCCCGCGCGGTCAGCGCGCCATCTGCGTCCAGCGCGCCCAGCGCCGTCAGCAGGGCGCGCGCGCCCTTGAGTTTGCCCGGCGGTGGCGGGTCCTTCCAGGTCAGCGCCACAGCGTCCTGCGTGCCCCATTCGGCCAAGGTGAGCGCGAGTCCGGAAAGGTCCGCCACCAGAATTTCCGGCGTCGGCGCCGCCATAAGCCCCCGTGTCGCCGCTTCATCCCATAGCCGGTAACACACCCCCGGCGCCGTCCGCCCGGCCCGGCCCCGGCGCTGGTCGGCAGAGGCGCGGGACGCGCGCACGGTGGTGAGCCGGCTGCCCAGCCCGCCCAAATCTTCCTCCGCGACGCGCGAGAGGCCGGAATCGATCACGATCCGCACCCCCTCAATCGTCAGTGCGCTTTCGGCAATGTCGGTGGCCAGAACAATCTTGCGCTTGCCCGGCGGCGCGGGCGAAACCGCCGCGTCCTGTTCCCCCGGCGAGAGCGCGCCGTAAAGCGGCGCTATGATCACGTCCGGCCCGAGCCCGGTAAGCGCCTCTGCCGTGCGGTTAATCTCCCGCGCGCCCGGCAGGAAAGCCAGCACAGACCCTGCCTCCTCGCGCAGCGCCTGGCGGATCACCTTGGGCATCCGGTCCTCGATCCGCTCGTCAGACTTGCCGAGATAGCGCGTCTCCACCGGATACATACGTCCTTCACTCTCGATCACCGGCGCATCGATGGCGCGCGCGACCGCGGCCGTATCCAGCGTGGCAGACATGATCAGCAGGCGGAGGTCCTCGCGCAGCACAGACTGCACCTCCAGCGCCAGCGCCAGGCCAAGGTCAGCGTTCAGCCGCCGCTCATGGAACTCGTCAAACAGCACGGCGCCCACGCCGGAAAGTTCCTGATCGGCCAGGATGCGGCGCGTGAACAGGCCATCGGTGATCACTTCGATCCGCGTGTCCCTAGACACCTTCCGGTCGACGCGCGTGGTGAGGCCAATGGTCTGGCCCACCCGCTCGCCAAGGGAGGAGGCCATCCGCTCGGCCGCCATGCGCGCGGCCACCCGGCGCGGCTCCAGCAGGAGGATCCGCCCTTCAATCACCCCCGGCCCGCCCAGCAGGCCCGCCAGCGCCAGCGGCACGCGCGTCGTCTTGCCCGCGCCGGGCGGGGCGGCCAGCACAAGGCGCGGCCCGCCCGCCAATGCCCGGAGGATTTCCGGCATCACTTCGTCAATGGGAAGGGCATCGGCGTGCATCATCTGCCCGCTGATAGGGCGCCCCCTGCCCTGATGGCAAGCGCCGGCCTCTCTGCTGCAGTTCCGGCAGTTGCCATTGCGGCGCCCTCCCCCTACCGTCCCGGCGGGTTCTAACTGGGAGTTGCGTATGAAGGGCTGGTTCGCCATTGATCTCTGGAAGCGGGTGCTGGTCGGCCTCGTCGTAGGCACGCTGATCGGCCTTGCCCTGCGCTACGGCCTCGGGCCAGAGCGCGCCGGAGAGTTCGTCACCACTTGGTTCAAACCTGTGGGCGACGCCTTCATCAACCTCATCCGCATGCTGGTCGTGCCGCTGATCTTTGTCACGCTGGTCTCCGGCGTGCTGGCGATGGGCGATCCCAAACGTCTCGGCAGTCTCGGTGGCCGCGCCCTTGCCCTTTATATGGGCACCACAATGGTCGCCATCTGCTTCGGCCTGCTGATGGGCACGCTCGTCCAGCCCGGCGCGGGCTTTGACACCTCCATCGCCTCGGCCGCAGACATTGAGGAAACCCGCTCGCGCCTCGCGGTCAACGCGCCCGCCGGCAGTGTCGGCGAGCAGCTTGTCCGGACCCTGCTCTCCATCATCCCGTCAAACCCGGTCGATGCCTTCGCGCGCGGCGACGTGCTGCAGATCATCTTCTTCGCCATCCTGCTCGGCGTCGGCATCATGATGACCGGCGAGATGGGCAAGCCGCTGGAGAAACTGTTCAACTCCGGCGCCGAAGCGATGATGAAGCTGACGCTGATCGTGATGGAAACAGCCCCCTTCGGCGTCCTCGCCCTGATGGCCTGGGTGATGGGCGACCGGGGCCTCAGTGTCCTCACCGTGCTCGGCAAGATGACGCTGGCCCACTACACGGCCTGTATCCTGCACATGCTTTTCACTTACGGCTTCATCGTGAAAGGCGTTCTGCGCCTGCCGCTGATCCCCTTCTTCCGCGGCGTGTTCGATGCGCAGATGGTGGCTTTCTCAACCTCCTCCTCCAACGCAACCCTGCCGATGAGCATCTCCTGCGCCACCAAGAATCTCGGCATCGGCAAACCGGTTGCCTCCTCGGTGCTGCCGCTCGGCGCCACGATCAACATGGACGGCACCGCGCTCTATCAGGGCCTCATCGCCCTCTTCGCCGTGCAGGCCCTCGGCATCCCCATCGATCCGGGCATGTATGTGACCATCATCATCATGTCGACGCTGGTATCGATCGGCACCGCCGGCGTGCCCTCGGTCAGCCTGCTGCTGGCCACAACCACGCTCAGCATCGTCGGCGCAAGCCCCGATCAGATCGTGCTGATCATCGCCGTATTGTTCCCATTCGACCGTATCCTCGACATGATGCGCACCGTCACCAACATCACCGGCGACCTCGCCGTCTCCACCGCCGTCGCCAAATGGGAAGGCGATCTCGACGAGGAAGTCTTCCGGGCGACAGATCCGGTCTGATCTTCACCCCCTTCTCCCCCTGGGGAGAAGGGGGGATGAGGGGTCGAGGCAACCAAAGACATCACCGGCAGAATAAAAAGCCCGGCCGTCTTTCGAGGGCCGGGCTTTCCTATGCTTTGGGCGCGAACTCAGTGCGCGGTCGGTTGCGGCTCGAAGCTCGTCTGGCTCGGCGGCAGGGACGCTGTTACCGGCGCCTGCGAGGGCAGCCAGCAGGTCACTTCCAGGCCCCCGCCATCGACCGATTTCATGCCCACCGTACCGCCATGCAGATGAATGAAGTGCTTCACCAGGGCGAGCCCCAGGCCCGCGCCGCGCTGATCGCCGGAAACAAAGCTGTCAAAGCTCGTCGCGCGCTTGTCTGCCTCAAGGCCAGATCCATTGTCGCGCACGCTGAGGGTAATCATGTCGCCCATGCGCTGGGCCGCCACCACGATCTCCCCGCCCGGCTCGGTAAAGCGCAGCGAGTTGGAAATGAGGTTGAACAATACCTGCTTGATCCGGCGCTCATCGCCCCGCATCTGGCCAAGGCGCCCGGTGATCTCGGCGCGCACCGAGACTTCGGTGTCTTCCGCCTTCGACACAACCAGTTCGACGCTCTGATGGATCACCTCTTCCAGGTTCAGTTCGCTCAGCTCCAGATCAAGCCTGCCAGCCTCGATCAGCGCCAGATCCAGAATATTCTCGATCAACTTGTTGAGATGATCCGACGCTGAAAGGATCGCGCGCACATGGTCTGTCTGGCGCTCCGTCAGCGGACCATTGCGCTGGGTCTCCAGCAGCTCGGCATAACCAAAGATCGTCGTCAGCGGCGAGCGCAGCTGATAGCTCACATTGCGCACAAACTCGGTCTTCAGCCGGTCAGCCGCTTCAAACGCTTCGGCCCGGTCGCGCAGCGCCGATTCCACCCGCCGCGTCGCCGTCACATCGGCAAAGGCGATCATCGTGTTTCCATCCGGCAACGGATGGGTCAGATATGTCAGCAGCGAACCATCCGAGCGGCGCATCTCACCGGTGGTGGACTGGCGGGCGGACGGGTCGGTGATGTGAACCTTGATGCCTTCCCAGATGTCCATGTCATGGAACAGCGGCACACAGCCCCGCACCACATCGTCATAATCCGGCTTGTCCTTCAGCCGGTCAGACGGAATGTCCCACACCCGCTCAAAGGCGCGGTTATGCAACTTCAGCCGCCCGTCAGAGCCGAACACGGCGACGGCCTCATGCAGATTGTCCAGCGTCGAAGACTGCGTCTTGATCAGCGCATTGAAGCGCGTCTGCAGCGACAGGTGGTCGGTGATGTCCTTGAACAGGACCAGCAGCCCGCCCATCGGGTGGCGCTGGCGCGTGACAGACAGCGTGCGGCTGTCTGGCAGAGACCATTTGTCTTCCTTCACCCCGTCAATGTCGAGATAATAGGAAATCTCTTCGGCGCGCCATTCGGCATAATTCGTCCGCGCCGGGAGTTTCTTCTTCTCGCGCAGGCGGTCCAGAAGCTGGCCATGATTGGGGCGGTCCAGAAGGAAGGTCTCCTCCAGGTCCCACATGTCGCGGAAGGCCTTGTTGTAGAAGTTCAGCTTCCGGTCCGGCCCGAAGATCGCCACAGCGTCGGCCACATGGTTCAGCGTCTCGTCATGGGCGCGCACATGGCGGTTGAGCTCCTCGCGGGAATTCTCCTGCTCGGTCACGTCAAACGCCATACACCCTGCCCCGCCCGACAGCGGGAAGGTCAGCACACGCATCGCCCGGCGCTGATTGTTGATCACGATATGCCGGGTCTCGTCATGCTCGGCCCCGTCGGTGATCGTCTTGCGCGCCTGCTCGTTGACCGCCTGGTCCAGCATCACCTGCCGCTCCAGCACCCGGTCAAGATTTCCGCCGTCCACCGCTTCGATATAAGCGGGGTTGGCCCATTGCAGGCGCCCCATGCCCGAAACCCGCCAAGCCGGGAACGGCGCCTTGCCCAGCATGTCGAGGAACGCCGTCGGGTCGCGCGCAATCACCTGCCGCGCCTCTTCCAGCTTGCCGCGGGCCGAGCTTTCCTCCAGCCCCTTGATCGTCGTGTCGTTGACCCACACCACCGCGCGCACGCCCGCCGTGCGCCCGTCCGCTTCCAGGAAGCGGCCCGAGGGCCCGATGATCGTCAACGAGAAAGGCTGCCCGCTCTCGCGCAGCTCCCGCAGGCGGATGCGCAGCGTCGTGTCCTGGCCCGCCGAATCGCGCGCCTCCAGATCGGCCAGCCCCTCGACGATGCGCACCGCCGGGTCCGGCGAAATCGCGTCGTCGGTAAAACTGAGGAGGCCTGCCAGCGCCACCGGCGAACCATAAAGCTCCGGCGGGGTGATCTCGTCCCCGTCCAGCTCCAGCGCGTCGCCCTGCCAGACCAGAATGACGCCCGGATGGGCCCCTAACACAGATTTAAGGCCGGCATTCTCCGTTTCCCGGTCCCCGGCCACTTCGCGGTAGCGCTTGGCCGCCCCGCGCGCCCCGTCTGACACCCTGAGCGCCCAGAGCAGCGCCCCAAGCGCCAGCAGCGCGGTGCCAATAGCCATCAGGATGGGCATCTGTTCAGCGGTCATCGAGCTACCGGGCCTCTATATATTGGCAAATCATGCCGACCATTGCCGGCCGCGCGCAGAAAAGGCGCCGCGACTCGCGAGGGGTTTATACTGGTTAATGAATGGTGCCGCGAGCGTTAAGGCGGGGTTAATACTGAGTTCAGCACGCTGCCTGCAGAACAGTCCGGCGGTCGGGCCAGCCTGCAGATTGGTGTTGCAAAACAGCCACACCCACCTAGGTTAGTTCGATCGGCCTTTCAGGAGCTATCCCGTATGCGCGCCCTCCTTGCCAGCCTTGCCCTGTCTCTTGCCCTGCCGATGACCGCGATGGCCTCGGGCGATGGAGACCTCGCTGAAGCCGACGACATCGTGCGCCTGCCCGGCCAGCAGGCCGCCGCCCGGCCCGAAAGAATGCCCCTCCCCGGCAGCCCGCCAGGCGACAAGCCCAAACGCCTCGTCCCGGGCGGCGTGCTGATCATCAGCTTCGATGCCAATGGTGACGGCGTCATTTCCCCCGAAGAACTGCGCGAGGGCATTTCCGCCGCTTTCACGCAGGCCGATGCCAATGGCGATGGCCAGATCTCGGCGCTGGAACAGCAGGCCTGGGCCGCCAGCTTCCCGGTGCGCGACGATACCCTCGCCAATCCCGTCCGGTTTGACCCCAATCTCGACCGGATCGTCACCTATGAAGAATTCTACACGGTGATCCTCCAACTCGCCGCCCAGTATCAGGACAGCGCCGGCAACATCGCCGCCGCCGGCCTCACCGCGCCCGACAAGCTGGAGAAGGAAGACCGCCGCTTCGCCCAAGGCGGCAGCCCGCGCGGCGAAGGCCCGCCCGGCGGCCCCCAGCGCTAAGGCGCCCGCCCCCACCTTGACTCTGCGCGCGGTTCAGGAAACCCGTTTCCGCCATGACCCTGCCTCCCCTTCCGCCCGTGCGCGGCAAACTCATCCCCGGCGCAGAGCTTGCGCCCTACACCTGGTTCCGCGTTGGCGGCCCGGCAGACGCCCTTTTCCTGCCTGCCGATGAGGGAGACCTGGCCGCCTTCCTCAAGGCGCTCGATCCCGCCATCCCGGTCACCGTCCTCGGCGTCGGCTCAAACCTGATCGTGCGCGATGGCGGCATCCCCGGCATCGTCATCCGCCTGATGGGCAAATATTGGGGCGAGATTGAAGCCCTTGACGGCATCACCCTCTCGGCCCGCGCCGGCGCGCTCGATCTCGCCGTCGCCAGGGCCGCCGCCGAAAACGGCATCACGGGGCTGGAATTCCTCTCCGGCATCCCCGGCTCGCTCGGCGGGGCCACGCGCACCAATGCCGGCTGCTACGGCGCCGAGCTGCGCGACCGGCTCGTCGCCCTGCATGGCTTTCGCCGCGATGGCAGCCCGGCGGCCTTTCGCGGCCCCGGCAAGCCCGGCGCCCTGCCCGAGGCCCACTTCTCCTACCGGCATACAGACCTGCCGGACGATCTCATCGTCACGCGCCTCATCCTGGAAGGCACGGGCACGGATGAACCGGCCACCATCAGCGCTGCCATCGCCGCCCTTCAGGCCCGCCGCGCCGAGACCCAGCCGATCAGGGAAAAAACCTCCGGCTCCACCTTCGCCAACCCCGATCCTCCGGGCACGCCGGACCAGCGCTCGGCCTGGAAACTGATCGACGCGGCCGGCTGCCGCGGCCTGAAAGTCGGCGGCGCCCAGGTCTCCCCCCTCCATTGCAACTTCCTGATCAACACCGGCACCGCCACCGCCGCAGACCTCGAAGCTCTCGGCGAACTCGTCCGCGCCCGCGTGCTGGAAACCTCCGGCGTTGACCTCCGCTGGGAAGTCCGCCGCATGGGCCGTGTGCAGAGGGTTTAGCTTCTAAGCCCCCTCTCCTGTGGGGTTGCGAGGAAAAGAAATCGCCCGGCGATTTCCCGAGCAACGGGGTTGGGGGTGAGGGCGCGCAACGCCTCCCCAATCCCCATCAAACCAGAAACCCGTAGGGCGGGTTAGCCGAAGGCGTAACCCGCCACCCCAAGCGCAAACGGTGAGTATCGTGACCCAGCCCCCTGATCCGGGCCGTTTAATTGGAGACTCTGTTCGCCTTTCTTTCTGGTTGGGGGTGGGTGGTCAAGGCCCGCTGAGCGGAGCTCTTGCGTAGCTCAGGCGAAGCGGGCCGGGCTCGC